>Ga0105104_10000711_pt1 | contig 25621 bp, 16 predicted proteins | sample PPLLaktember2015_3_FD_87034 | JGI IMG/M metagenome (GOLD analysis project Ga0105104, IMG submission 87034) | Freshwater sediment microbial communities from Prairie Pothole Lake near Jamestown, North Dakota, USA - PPLs Lake P7 Core (6) Depth... | ecosystem: Environmental > Aquatic > Freshwater >...
AAATGAACGATCGGACGATTGATCGGGAGGAGGAATAGAGTATGCGCTCGTATAATTCTTTCGATGTACTTCAACAGCAGGTCGCGGAAGCCGCGAAAATCCTCAACCTGGACCATGCGACAACGGAATTGCTCATGTGGCCTCAACGGGAATATAAGTTTACCATTCCGGTGCGCATGGACAACGGAGAAGTGAAGATTTTTCATGGCTACCGTATTCAGTATAATTCCGCGCGCGGCCCGGCTAAAGGCGGCATCCGGTTTCATCCGGACGAGACGGTCGATTCGATACGGGCCCTTTCAGGATGGATGACGTGGAAAACATCGGTTCTCGATCTCCCGCTCGGTGGAGCGAAAGGCGGGGTGGTCTGCAACCCGCGGGATATGTCAGAACGGGAACTGGAGAATTTATCGCGCGCCTATGTCCGCGCGGTAGTCCAGTATATCGGCGTCGATAAGGATGTGCCCGCTCCCGATGTCTATACCAATCCGCAAACCATGGCATGGATGATGGATGAATATGAGACGTTGATGCAGGTCCATCATCCCGGCGTTTTTACGGACAAGCCCCAGCAGATCGGAGGCACAGAAGGACGCCGCGATGCGACTGCCCGCGGAGGCGCGGTCGCGGTGCGCGAAGCGTGCAAAGTGCTCGGAATCGATCCGACGGGGACATTTGCGATCCAGGGATTTGGAAATGCAGGGCAGCGCATCGCCCTGCTGCATCCCGAACTTCTGGGAGGAGGGAAACTCATCGCCGTATGCGATTCACGCGGCGGTATCGTGAATCCGGACGGCATGAATCCGAAGGAACTGGTGACGCACAAACTGAAAACGGGTTCGGTGGTCGGATTCCCGGGAACCCGGAGTATTCCGCGCGACCTGGTGCTCGAACTCGAAGTGGATGTCCTCTACCCGGCGGCCCTCGAAAATTCCATTAATGAAGACAATATGGAACGGGTAAAAGCAAAAATAATATGCGAGCTTGCAAACGGTCCCACCACTCCGGAAGCGGACCTCTTTCTTCATAAACATGGCATCCATGTCATTCCCGATATCCTTGCCAGCGCAGGAGGAGTGACCGTCTCGTATTTTGAAATGGTCCAGGACAAGAGTTCCTTCTTCTGGGATGAAGCAACGGTCCAGGCGCGGCTGGATGAGAAGATGCGAAAAGCATATCACACCGTGCAGGAAGCCATGCGGGAGAAGAAGGTCCATCCCCGGCTGGCGGCGATGGTGGTTGGTGTGGCGCGTGTTGCGGAGGCCTGCAAATTGCGCGGCTGGGTTTAATCAAAAAAGAGTTCGAAAAAAAATAAAATTATTCCCGCGTGGAATTATCACGGTCGCGGACTGAAAAGTACCAGGGGAGCAGTTTGTTTTCGATGGCGTACAGCGTGAGTTCGACGTTGTTGTGGAGCTTCATCTTCTCCAGAATTCGTGCGCGGTATGTCGTCACCGTCTTTTCACTGATCATCAATTCGCCTGCAATTTCTTTCAGCGATTTACCGGATGCGAGCATCCGCATCACATGGAATTCACGGTTGGAAAGCGTGAGATGAGGGAGCTTCGGAGCGTTTGTTTCGAGGGCAACCGCCATCTCTTCCGCTAATTTTGTGCTGATATAATGCCGCCCGGTTGACACTTTCCGGATCGCCGATATTAATTCCTCCGGGGCGCTTTCTTTGGTGATATATCCCAGCGCTCCCGATTTCATCATGCGGACGGCGTACTGGTCTTCCGGATGCATACTCAGGACGAGAACCGCAAGTTCCGGTTTTAATTTCTTGATTTCAGTCAGGAGTTCAGGCCCGCTTCTCCCGGGGAGCGATATATCCAGCAGGACGACATCCAGTTTTTGCTGCAGGATTTTCTCGATGACTTCCTGGCCGCTCCCGGCTTCATCCACCACCCGCATATCGGAATGTTTTGCGAGGATCTGTTTTAATCCTTCGCGAAACATGGCATGGTCGTCCACGAGAAGAATGCGGATCACGGTTTGCTCTCCGGCGGCAATGGGAATTGGATCGTGAGGTTTGTGCCCCGCCCGGCCTTTCCTTCGATGTCGACGCGGCCGTGCCAGTATTGAACGCGCTCGCGGATGCCGATCAGGCCGAAAGATTTCGGATCATTGATTTCATCCGGCGTTATTCCCCGGCCGTTGTCCTGGACCTGCAGTTCGAGGAACAGGCCTTTGATATTCAGAAGTACATCCACATGCGTTGCGCCGGAATGGCGGGTAATGTTCGTCAATGTTTCCTGAAAAATACGGAATATATCCGTTGAAATTTCCTGGCCAATATTCATCTCCTCAGGACTGAACGACACGTCGCAGACAATCCCCGTGCGGTTCTGAAAATCGTTCGCCTGCCATTCGATGGCCGCGGTGAGGCCGAGGTCATCCAATAAACCGGGACGGAGTTTGGTGATGATGCTTTTCACGGTATGGATGGTTTCGTCGACGCGTTCTTTCATGGACCGGATACGGATGGTGGCTGCGGATGCGTCGTGGAGCACTTCTTCCTGAAGAAGGGACAGGTCGAGTTTGATCGTGGTCAGGGCCTGGCCGAGCTCATCATGAATCTCCCGGGCAATCGTTTTTCGTTCTTCCTCCCGTGCCGCCTGAAGATACGCGGAGAGATCGCGGAACGGTTCGTGCGATTCCTCATTCTTATTTTCCATCGTGCTGATGTTCATGATGTAATGATAGGAAGAAAAGAGCAAAAGCCCAACAGAATGTTCATTGAGATCATTATAATAAGGATGGAGAAGTAGGTGATTGTTGGATGAAAAATAAAAAAACCACCCGCAAAAGGTGGTTCATTAATTTCGTGCCCGAAGGGGGACTTGAACCCCCATGACCTTGCGATCACTAGCTCCTGAAGCTAGCGCGTCTGCCAATTTCGCCATCCGGGCAGGTTTCGAATTTTGTTACTTATTAAATATACAAATATCCCTGCGCAGTTTCAACAGCTTTTACCGGCTTACTTTTTCGTGCTGCAAAGACGGACGGAAACAGGGCGATGCCGATGAGCCGGTGAGCCGATAAGCCAATAAGCCGATAAGCAAATGAGCAGATGAGCAGATGAGTAGATGAGATGATAAAAGAGTTATTAGTGTTTTAGTGCGTAGACCGTAGTTAGAAGCGGAACAAAGAACTACGAACCAAGAACTAACTGGTTACTGCCTACTGCATACTGCTTACTGATTACTGCTCTCCCTCTCTCCCAGCTTCAAGACCATTCAATTCTCCTCTGTAAACCGAATATCAGGCAGCACCCCTCCATTCGTCCATCAGAAAAATTACAGAAATAAGTGCTCAAAACACGAAAAGGCTTGACACAATTGTCAATAAGTCTTAATATGCAAACGTTTGCATATGAAACATTCCACTATTATTGATATTGCCAAGAAACTGAGAATTTCCCCCTCCACGGTCTCCCGCGCTCTCAACGATCATCCGGATATTAAAAAAGAAACAAAAGAGCTCGTTCGGAAAGTCGCGCAGGAACTGCACTATACGCCGAATCCCATTGCCATAAGTTTGCAGAGCAACCGGACGACAACCATCGGGGTTATCGTTCCTGAAATCAAGCATGATTTTTTTGCGTCGGCCATCAGCGGCATTGAGGAAGTCGCCTATCAATCGGGCTACACCATTATCTTATGCCAATCCAATGAAAGCGTTGACCGCGAAGTGGTCAATACCAATGTGCTCATGCAGCATCGTGTCGCCGGGATCATCGCTTCCATATCTCAGAACACATTAAAGTGGAATCATTTTCAGGATGTGATCAAACGAAAAATTCCACTGGTGTTTTTTGACCGGGTGATCGAAGACGCCGCGGTGAGCAGTGTCGTGATTGACGATTACCGGAGCGCGTTCGATGCCGTATCCTATCTTATCGGAAAAGGATATAAAAAAATTGCCCATTTCAGCGGACCGTCCAAACTCGGTATTTGCATAAAACGCCGCGACGGATACATTGATGCGATGAAGCAGCATCATTATCCTATCCCGGATAATTTTATATGTTATGGCGGACTTCATGAACAAGATGGATATTCTGCGATGGACGCACTGATTCAGCAGAAGACCCTTCCGGACGCAATCTTCGCCATCAACGATCCGGTGGCCATCGGCGCCTTCCAGCGCATTAGAGAAGCCGGATACAGGATCCCGAAAGATATTGCGATTATGGGGTTTTCAAACAACAAGATTACCAATCTCATGGAACCGCCGCTCACCACGGTGGACCAGCCGTCATTTGAAATGGGGAGGAGTGCTGCCAGGATTCTGGTTCAAACCATTGAAGAAGGATTGACCGAACCCTGCCACCTCGTGTTGAACACAAAACTGATTATCCGCGGTTCTACATAATTTTTTTTTGATGGACTGCAAACGTTTGCAGCAAAATCAGACAAACAAAGAATTGAATGAATAAAGAAATTATTTTGACTGGAACATACTCATCTCAGAAGGAGTAAACGATGGAAGCGATAGGCCTCACCTTGATCGACTGGATCATTATCGTTATTTATTTTGGATTTGTGCTGGGGATAGGATTGTATCTCCGTCGATATACCAAAAGTCAGGAGGATTTCTTTCTAGCCGGCAGAAAAAATTCCGCATGGGTTGCCGGACTTGCATTTCTCTCCGCCAATCTCGGAGCGCTGGAATTACTGGGCATGACCGGAAATACATTTAAATATGGAATGTATGTCGCCCATTTCTACTGGATAGGCGCCATCCCCGCTATGCTCTTCCTCGGGATTTATATGATGCCTTTTTATTACAGCAGCAAAATTAATTCCATCCCCGGTTATCTGAAACTCCGCTTCGATGAAAAGACACGCGTCTTAAACGGTATTGCTTTTGCGGTGATGACGCTGCTCGTTTCCGGAATTAACCTCTATGCCATGGCTCTGGTGCTTCACACCTTCCTGGGCTGGAACTGGGATTACAGTATGTGGGCGTCGGCGATTACGGTCGCGGGTTATGTGACCTTGAGCGGCCTGCTGTCGGCCATTTTCACAGAGATTATACAGTTCTTTCTTATCTGGTTCGGACTATTTCTCGTCTCGATCCTCGGGATTATCGAGATTGGAAGCGTCAGTGAAATGATGGCGCGGATCAATACCTATAGTGCGCAGGTTTCGTTTACCACGTTATGGTCGACTTCCTCCAACCCGATGGAAAATGGAATGTTCATCCATTGGGGAGGCATCGTGCTTGGACTGGGATTTGTCTTATCGTTTGGATATTGGACCACGGACTTCCTCGTTGTCCAGCGGGCATTCTCGGCCAAGAATTTGCGTTCCGCGCGCATGACCCCGATTATTGCATCGTTCTTTAAAATGGCGCTGCCGTTTATTGTGATCGTCGCAGGCCTGATCGCCATAGCTCTCTCGATCGATCCGAAGAGCGGCTTTAAATTATTGCAGGACGGCGGACAGGCAAATTATGATTCCGCCCTGCCCCTGCTCATCGCGAGATATTATCCTCCCGGATTGGTCGGCCTGGGAGTGACCGCACTACTGGCCGGATTTATGGCAGGCCAGGCCGGCAATGTCAGTGCGTTTAATACCGTCTGGACGTACGATATTTATAAGTCGGTGCTGAACAAAAAAGCCTCCGATGCCCATTTGCTCTGGATGGGAAAAATTTCGACGATCGTCGGCGTTATTCTCTCTCTCGTCACTGCATACTGGGCCAAAGGTTTCCCGAGCATTATGGATTATATGCAGGCAATATTTTCTTGGGTCAATGCACCGCTGTTTGCAACCATGCTCCTGGGGATGTTCATCTGGTGGATTACACCCAATGGTGCGTTCTGGGGTCTGGTGGCAGGAATGACTTCGTCCATCCTGATGTATCTCGGCGTGAAATTCCATTGGTTCGCAGAAAGTATTATTACCATGTCGAGCGTACAAAGCGATATGGCGGCAAACTTCTGGCGCGCATGGTGGGCCTGGCTGATCTGCGCTGCCGTTACCGTACTGGTAAGCCTCTTTACAAAGAAACGGCCGAAGGAAGAACTTGTCGGATTAGTAAAAGGATTGACCAAGGAGAAACACGATCAGGATATTCCGTTTATAAAACGTCCGGAATTTTATGCAATTATTTCTTTGATTGTATTCATTTTATTAAATATTTGGTTCTGGTAATTAAGGAGAAGCACGATGGCTGCGAAAGAAATGAAACCCATTTGGTATTTTGTCGGATTAATCGTCCTGGTGATCGGAGGATTGGTCATGGTCAGCGGAATTTATATTTTATTCAATCCCCCTGTCGTGAAAACGGTATTGGCGGAAACGCACCCGAATATCTGGTGGGGCGGAATCATGATGCTGTTCGGGGGCGGTATGTTCTTAAAAATGCGAAAGCAATCACGGTGAGAAAATCATGACCCTTGCGCAATCTGTGGAACAGGTATTTCAGGAGAAGTTCAAGGAACAAGCCCTGCTCGTCCGTTCACCGGGAAGAGTGAATCTGATCGGGGAACATACGGATTATAATAAGGGATTCGTTCTTCCGGCAGCGATAGACAAGTCGATCACGTTAGCGATCAGCCCGCGGAACGACCGGCACTGCTCGATGTTTGCCATGGATATGAACGAAGCACATGAGTTCTCGATCGATGATCTCCATTCGACGCCGAAAGGATGGCCGAATTATCTGATGGGCGTCGTGGATCAATTCGTCAAAGCACAGTATCCGATACAAGGATTTCACTGTGTCTTTGGCGGGGACATCCCTATCGGAGCAGGAATGTCGTCTTCCGCTGCCCTGGAGGCAGGATTGGCGTTTGCGCTCAATACGTTGTTCCATCTGCATATTGACAGGCTGACCCTGGTAAAAATGGCGCAGAAAGCGGAGAATGTCTTTGTCGGTGTTCAGTGCGGCATTATGGACCAGTACATCAATATTTTCGGGAAACAGGACAATGTCCTTCGCATTGACTGCCGCACGCTGGAGTATCAGTATTATCCGTTTGCGTTCCATAACATATCGGTGGTGCTTTTTGATACCCGGGTTTCGCACTCTCTTGCTTCATCGGAATATAATCGAAGGCGGGAGGAATGCAGCGAGGGTGTGGCCGTGATAAAAAAAATGTATCCTGAAGTGAACTCGCTGCGGGATGTCACATGCGACATGCTTCACCAATGCAGGGACAGGATGGATCCGACAGTCTATCGAAGGTGCAAATATGTTGTTGAAGAAAACGAGCGGGTCCTTCATGCCTGCGGGGATCTGGAAAAAGGGGATTTAAAATCTTTCGGCGCCGCCATGAAAAAAACGCATGCGGGGTTAAGCGGCGACTATGAAGTCAGCTGCAAGGAACTCGATTTTTTAGTGGACCTCATGAGCAGCGATCCGCAGGTCTACGGTTCGCGCATGATGGGAGGCGGGTTCGGAGGATGCACCATCAACCTGATCGAAAAGAATCACGTCGAAGAAGTGAGTTCTTTCGCCGCCGTGCGCTATAAACAGAAATTCAATATTGATTTAAAAACATATATTACCTCCATCGGGCCCGGCACGAGGATCATCGCCGGGAGCGGGCATGAAAAAGATTGAACTGTCCCAAATACCGCATCGAAGGAAAAACATTCTGACCGGAGAGTGGGTGCTGGTTTCACCGCATCGAACCAGCCGGCCCTGGCAAGGAGCACTCTCCGCGCCGGCCAATGAGATCAGACCGGCCTATGTTCCGGATTGTTATTTATGTCCAGGAAATAAACGGGCGAACGGTGAGGTGAATCCCCGCTATACCGGAACATTTGTATTTACCAACGATTTTGCGGCACTCCTGGATGATATTCCTCCGGTAAAACAAAACCGGAATAATTTGCTTCACATGAAGTCCGAGCGGGGCATCTGCCGGGTCGTGAATTTTTCTCCCCGGCATGATCTCACGCTTGCGGAGATGCAGGAAGGCGATATCGAAGAAGTGATCTCGGCCTGGCAACATGAATTCAGGTCGCTGGGTGCGCATCCCCACGTGAACTATGTCCAGATATTTGAGAACAAGGGACCGCTCATGGGAAACAGCAATCCCCATCCTCACGGGCAGATCTGGGCTCAGGAAAGCATCCCGATGGAGCCGATGAAGGAGCTGAAGCAGTTTAAACTGTACTATGCGAAGAACAAACGAAGTCTCCTGGCGGATTATCTCAAGCTGGAAATGAAGTTGAACGAGCGCGTGGTCTACGAAAATAAATCATTCGTTGTTCTGGTCCCGTTCTGGGCGGTCTGGCCGTATGAGACCATGATTATTTCGAAACGGAGAATTTCCACTCTTCTTCAATTGAAGGATGCAGAAAAGAAGGAATTTGCCAACGTGTTGAGTGTTGTGACCGTCAAATACGACAACCTCTTTAAAACATCGTTTCCCTATTCCGCCGGCATGCACCAGGCGCCGACGGACGGGAAAGACCACCGGGAATGGCATTTCCATATGCATTTCTATCCGCCGTTATTGCGGTCGTCCAGTATCAAGAAGTTTATGGTGGGATATGAAATGCTTGCTGAACCCCAGCGGGACATTACCCCCGAGTACAGCGCCGGAATTTTGAGGGATTTGTCTGCGGTCCGATTTTAGCCTGCAGGAATTTGGATGGCATAGACAAAAAGAATCTGACTCTGAGCGTTGATGTTACTGGACGGCGCTCTGGCTGCTGTCCGGTCCTTCGAGGAAGAAATCGCCCGATATTTCTTTGAAGTATTTCAACTCATTGGTAAATCCGGTCCGTTCAATGCTTTTCACTTCGAAGAGCGCAATGAAATATTCCGGAACCGATTTATGGGTCTTGCTGATTTCTTCTATGAACTTCGCCCTCAGCGGCGCATTGGCCAGCATTTTCGTGCGTTCCAGCCGCCCGCCGTACCCGAACCCGACGATAAACATATAATTTTCTTTTGAGAATCCGGGCATTTTAATCAATAACGAATAATCAACGTTGTACTTGTTCTGCTGTTCGTACGGTGCTTCTATCCGGAGAAAGGTGTTGACTGTACGCCCATGTTCGTCAACAATAAACAGCCGTTCGTCCGGCGCATACTGGTATCGAATGGGGGTTTTATAAAATATCTTATCCAGGATCCGTAAATTTCTAAATTCGCCGATATAAATAATATTGTTATCCCGGACTTTTTCCAGAGAAAGAGTTGACGACATGGTCAGCGAGACGTTATCCTGAAAATGGTAGACGATGTGAAGGATGTCCATAAGATTATCCGTTGCGCCGAAGGGAATTCCGGTTATTTCGGATTTTACCAGGTTCGCGTTCGGATATTTTTTTAAAAGATTCGCCAGGTCATTCTCCGATGATATTTTCCAATCCCGTACCTGGCGGAAACGCTTGAATTCCGGACTGTATTCATCCATCCAGAAATCATCACCTAAAACGATGGTGACGGGATATCCATTCTCAAAAAACGAATTCCAGATTTTATCTTTGGAGTCGATAAAAAACGATGTATGCGGAATCGAAGATAACAGGGTGCCATTCGTCTGAAGATAAATAAAATAGAGTATAATGAAAGATAAAATGAATATGAGTCCTGACTGCCAGTATTTTGAAAGCACCGTGAGTCTGGCTGTTAATTTGGAATGATGATTATTTGCAGGCAGGAATTGAATCTCATAATGTCCTTTTGGTATCACTAATCTGAATTTATCATCTTTCCCCTCGTTTTTATAGTAGTTATCCAGCTTATTTCTTAAAACGAGAATATGATGTCGTACCGTTGAATCTTTATTCGAATTAAATCCTGATTCCTTGCCAAAGATGTCAATGGCAATAGTGATTTCTTTCGGGATTTTCTTTGAAACAGTGGATTCTATGAGGTACGACAGCAGCTTTGAATAAACGGGCGAATCTTTAAAGTCCTTGCTTTGCAGGACCGTATTGACGGTGGAACGTATTTCGTTGATAGGAGGCATTGTTGAGAGCATTGCTCTTTATTGAGTTAAATGTATTACTTCAGAAACGAAAAAACAAATCAAATACCGCTATTTTTAACGACGTTTATAAACGGTTTTATAACGGTTTTGACCTTGTAAAATGAAAGATAATTTCCAACCATGTATATAATTTATAATGATTATTGTCGGTTGATTGAAGTAATGATCCAGGATATTCGAAGAACCATGAGCCGTGCGAAGCTGTCGAAAATTCTTCTTGGAGTATTTCATTCGTACTGTCATAAATCCTCTTTCAAGAAATTATTATTTGTTGTATCATTGAGCAATGGCAGAACAAAAGAATGAATTTGTGGCAACCAGGAAGGAAATTTTTTAAAACGGAGTTTCTGCAAACGTTTGCAGAAACTCCGGCAGAGGTGCGTGAAGGTGTTGTCCTCTCGAAAAGATTAGAAGATTAAATGATATGAAAGCATCGTTCAAATTTATATCTCCGGTTTATCCAGGCATGTTCTGGGTTTTGATCCTGATTATTGCATTCACGATGCCGGCGTCATCCGCTTCAGATAAAAATCGCACGGTCAACGATACTCTTGCTCTTATTGGTGACAAGATCATTACGGCAAACCAGTTTAAAGAACTGTTCAGAGAAAAATTAATAAGTATAGGGTTAACCGATAACGGAACTGCGAGAATGGGATATCTGTCGAATCTGGTCGATGATGAATTGCTGATCAAACAGGCAAAGCGGCAGAACCTTGACCGTACCACTGAGGCGGTAAAAAAGAAGAAAACCATCGGGATTCAGGAACTGCTCGATGCCTATTCGCAAAAACACTTTGCCAGGAAAAGCGAAGTCACAGAAAATGATGTGCGGGGTCTGTTTATCAAGATGAATAAAAAAATTAAAGTCGGTCATATTTATGCAAAGACAAAAATTGCAGCTGACTCCCTGTATAAGGAACTCACCTTCGGTGCGGGATTTGACGATATCGCGAGGAAAACATTTACCGATCCTACGCTCAAAGAACGAAGCGGCAGCCTGGGATATGTTTCAATCGATGAAATGGATCCTGAATTTGAACGGGCGGCATATCAGATGCGCGTGGGAGAAATCTCAAAACCGGTGAAAACCGTTCAGGGATACAGTATTATCCGGGTTGAAGATATCAAGGGAAATCCCTTTGTGACTGAAAGCGAGTTCTTGAAAGTAAGGGAAAGATTAACCGGTTTCGCAAAACGGCGCAAATATGAGGAAACCGTAAAGGAATTTACCTCTGCACTCCGTTCTCAACTTCATATCCGGTGCAATACCGAATTACTCAGGAAGTATTACGAAGCTTCCCGGAGTAACTCCCCGGGAACCGGCGTGGAATCCAACGCCTTCGTCCTGTCGCCCCGCGAAATGCAAAAAACAGCCGTGACATGGACCCAGGGCAAATGGAAAATGCATGAGCTGATCAGCGCCATGGCTCAAACGTCTGAACAGCAGAAGGCTTGGATTCATACGGAAGAAAATTTGGAGGATTTCATTGCAGGCCTCATTCTGCAGCGTCATGTTATCCTGGAGGCAGTGAAAGAAAAATTAAATACCGCTCCGTCCTATCAACAGTCCGTCAATGATGCCTTTGACACCTACCTGCTTGCAACACTGGAAAAACAATTGAAGAGCACCTTGAACATATCGGCAGATTCACTTCATTCTTATTATATGAATCATAAACAGGATTTTATGGTGCCTGAAGAATTACGGTTCAGTGCTATTCTTCTTGATAATGCGGCCATGAGCGATTCCATAACGCTGCTGCTCGGACAGGGTGTTCCTTTTCCCGATCTGGCAAAGCGCTATTCGCTGCAATCCGTAACCGCTGAACGGGGAGGCGACCTGGGATTTTACCGGCGGAATGAACTCGGCGATCTTGGCGACCAACTGTTTTCCCTTCGACCGGGAGACTGGCTGGGACCGATGGTGGAGCGAGAAAAACACCTCTTTGTAAAATGCACGGAGCGAAAAGCAGCGGTGCAGCGGTCCTACGAGGATTCAAAAAAGGAAATCGAAGATGCCCTCGTATCGATGGCATGGATCGACTCCCGTCACCGGTATGCGGACTCTTTGAAAATTCACATCGGCTGCCGGATCTTTCCGGAGAAATTGCAGACAATAACGATTCATTAATTGATGGTTAACGGCTATGACAAGAATTCCATTCTTTAAAATTGCCCTCTGCACAATCTTTTTCATAGGATATACCGCTGCTCAAAATACAGGAAAGATTACGGGAAAAATCACCGATGCGACGACCGGCGAACCTCTTATCGGGGCAAATGTCATTCTCGAAGGCACCGCATACGGAGCGGCAACAAATCTCGATGGAGAATATACCATACTCAAGGTTCCATCCGGCATATACTCAATTCTCGTCCATAATCTCGGATATGCAAGAGTCATCACGAAAAACGTCAAAGTCCTCAACGATCTCACGACGAAGATCGATATCCCGCTTACCCAGTCTGCAATCGCGCTGAAAGATGAAGTCATCATCATCGCAGAAGCTCCCATGATCAAAAAGGATCTGACCTCAACGGAATCGCGTGTCACCTCGGAGGAAATAAAAAATCTGCCTCTTCAAAATCTCAATCAACTGATCGTCCAGCAGGCCGGCGTCAACAAAGATCAAAACGGAGATATCCACATCCGCGGCGGACGGTCGACTGAAATTTCCTACCTGCTGAACGGCATCAGTATCACGGATGATTATACCAGAGCTCAGGCGTTTACGATCGAGACCGAATCGATACAGGAATTACAGGTCATCAGCGGAACATTTAATGCTGAGTACGGCAATGCGATGAGCGGCGTGGTGAATATGGTGACTAAATCCGGCGGATCAAAATTCCAGAGTTCGCTTGAACTGTGGACGGGGGATTATGTGAGCACACATAAAGACATTTTCTGGGGTATTGAGAGGGTGAATCCTTTTTCACTCTATAATATCCAGGCATCGCTCGGCGGACCTCTCTTCACGGATCAGCTGTCGTATTTTCTGACGATAAGGAGATCGCACAACGATGGTTCCCTGTATGGAATAAATACCTACAGTCCGGAAGGACGGTCCACTCCCGGGGATGGCTCGCTTGTCTCGATGAATTCCAGCGAACGGTGGAGCGGACAGGGAACCGTCGAATGGCAATTATCCGGAAGGATGAAATTGAAGGTGGATGCATTCGGCAGCAGGGAATCGACTCGTTTTTATACGCATCTTTACCGGTTGAATCCCAACGGCGAAAAAGGCGGAATAAGCACCGGGATGAGTCTCTTTACAAAGTTGACCCATCAAATATTTGAAACGACATTCCATGATGTGACCTTCGCGTATAAATTTAACGATTATGTTTCACGCTTGTATGACAGCCCGTATGATCCGAGGTACGTGAGTCCAGATTCCCTTAATGCACCGGGGTATCATTTCTATACCGCCGGTACAAATCTCAACCGCTTTCAGCGGAACACCGAAAGCAAGATTGCAAAGTGGGATATCACGAGCCAGCTCAATAAATTCCATCTCGCAAAACTCGGCGTTGAAATGCAGGCCGATAAGGTGTTCTATGAATATATCACACTGATTCCCGCAAAAAATTCAAGCGGTCAGGATCTGGACCCGTTTGTTCCCATGATCCAGGATATCGATTCACCGTATCACGATCGATTTGAACGGACCCCCTTCAAACTTGCAGCGTATCTCCAGGACAAAATTGAGCTGGAAAGTATGATCATCAACTTCGGGCTGCGCGTTGAGTCGTTTGATCCGCGCGGAAGGTTTCCCGCGGACAAGGAGGATCCGAATATCTTCAGTCCGTTTAAGCTGGAGCACATTTATAAGGATCTCAACCAGGACGGTAAAATCGGACTGGATGAACAGGTGGATGCGAATAAATTTACGCTTCAGGAACGCGAAGCATTCTGGTATAAAAATGCGTCCATTAAAACGCAGCTCAGCCCGAGATTTGGTGTCGCGTATCCGATCACGGAAAAGGGAATCATCAGGTTTTCGTACGGAATTTTTCAGCAGATCCCGGAATACAGTCAATTGTACCTGGGCGATCAGTTTAAGCTGACTTCCGCCCAAGGTATTCAAGGGGTGACGAATGACCGGAACGTCCAGGTCCCGTTCGGCAACAATGATCTCAAGCCGCAACGCACGACCAGTTATGAAATCGGGCTTCAGCAGCAATTTTATGACGACTATTCCGTTGATGTAACGGCATTTTACAGGGATATCCGCGATTGGATAACCTCCGGCCCGCCCGTCCCGACGTATCTTGCCGGAATTTCCTATTCCGAAAGGATCAACCGCGATTTCGCCAATGCACGCGGAATTACGCTCACGTTGAATAAACGCTATTCAGAAAATTTCTCCTTTGGCGTTGATTATACCTATCAGATTGCCGAAGGGACGAACTCGTCTTCCGACGAACAATTCTTTGCGCAATTGAACGGTTCAGAACCAAAGCGGATACTGACCCCGTTGAGCTGGGCGCAGACGCACACCCTGAATGCCAATATTTATGTCGGCGATGCTGACTGGGGTGCGAGCGTGATCGCGAATTTTAATTCAGGCCAGCCGTACACTCCCTCACAGATTCAGGGAACAAATACCGGCAAAGATGTCATCTCCGGATTGGCGGATAACAGTTTATTGAAACCCATGATCTTTAATATTGATCTTGAGGTGTACAGAAATGTTACGATTGCAGATTTGAATCTTCAGTTCTATATCAGAATCTTCAACCTCCTCGATGCAAAAAATCCGATGAATGTTTATACCGACACCGGAAAGCCGGATTTTACAATTGTACAGCAGACGGTCAGTGCGGATAAGGGGTGGTTTGTCAATCCGACCTATTACAGCGAACCCAGAAGCTTTAATGTTGGGACAAAAATATCATTATGAGAATTAACCGATGGGAACAAGAATAATGCATAAGAAACTGAGTCTCTCCTTACTCTTCGGATTAATATTTTTGTCGTCGGTCCATGCACAGGTGATCGAACATAAGCCGTCCGATTTCCGGGGAGATGTAAATTTAAGACGATATTCGAATATCGACGGCAATAATATCCGGGCGACAATTTTTAATTCGGGGTATAGCGGAAATCCAAACGGTCAACCGACGTATGTCAACTACGAATGGCCAAAAAATACAGGGAGAATTTATATTGCACTCATCTGTATTTATCTCGGCGCCGAAGTGGTCGATAATAAAGGCGATACGATTATCATTGTCGATGTACCGCTGGGCCGGACGAATAACGCCACCGGAACATCGTGGAGTCTTGAACCGGTATCGGGATTTATCGATCCCCAGCAAACCGAGATCGCACGCAGCGACCGGAAGAGTTCATGGCCGAATGCGGTTCAGAAGGGATGGCGTGATAAAAGAACGGATCCCATCGATCCGGGCTGGGTTGGATCGTGGGACGGGTTTTTTGGGAAAAATATATTCAATGCAGATCAGGAATTTTATTATGTCACTTCGGATGATCTGTATAAGCGTAATCCGTATACGCCTGATACCACCGATCCTTCGCGGGGAGGCCTTGGTCTGTTGATGGATGTGAGGACGCTGGCCTGGTCTCAAATTCTCGTGAATGATATTGTCTTTTCCATTCATGATATTAAAAACGACGGCACGAAAACTATTAAGAAGATGTCGTTTGCGATGAGGGTCTCAGACTGGGTGGGGGGAGAAGGCGCGCCGGATGATTTACCGTATGTGGATTTGCTCTCGGCGACCACATTTTTAACCGATAATGACAGAAGAGGAAGTGCTGCGTTTGGAAGCGACCCTGTCGGAGTGGCGTCTTTGAAATATCTGGAGACGCCGGGCAATCAGGTGAACGGAATTGATGATGATGGAGATTCGGATGATAATCCCAATCTCATTGGTCAAATTTCCGGAAACCCCGACACGGTTGTTCCGCATTTTACCGCTGCGGATTTTTCATCACGTATGCTTCATCCGGGTGATAAAATTGTTCTCATCGAACCTGAAACCTATAACAGGATTATTACCACCTATCCCGTGGGAGGCGGTACGGTCACCAGTCTGGGGAAAAAGATTGTTCTCCCGGCAGCCGGGCTCCTGGTAGCAGAAGATACACTCGATAACGGTTTTGATGATGATTTCGATGGATTAATTGATGAAAAGCAATCACTTCATTTAACTCATATCAATGAATTAACACAAACCACTAATCCGGTCCGGTATATCAATTATCTCTCGTTTGCGGTTGGAGATACGATAAAACGCGGGTTTATCGTACCGGGAAAAAATGCGGCCTGGAATTACCAGAATGTCGCACCATCCATTGATGAATCACGCGACGACGGATTTGATAATGACCAGGATTGGGATGCATTCCTGGATGATGTCGGATTGGATGGGGTGCGGGGGACCGGCGACCAGGGCGAGGGAGACGGAAAACCCACCAGCGGCGTGGGAACGGAATTCCCCGGCGAGCCCAACATTGATAAAACGGATGTCTCGGAAACGGACGCCATTGGAATTACGAGCGCCGTGCAAATTGCTGAAAGTGCGATCAATACAAACACGGCGCCGGACCAGAGTTACTGGAATATTTTTATGACGCCTGGTAAAATTAACCTCATACGACTTCTGGGAAGCGAATTGCATACATGGGTTTCTTCGGGGTATTTCCCCTTATTACCGGGACAGCGCCAGCGGATGGCTGTCTCAGTCGCGATTTCGGCCGGGGGAAATACAAAAGAAGACGATATTCAAAGTGTCATTAAGAAGCAAAAGCAGGCGGAACTTGCCTATCGCGCTGATTATCAGTTTGCACAGGCTCCGTTGCAGGTGACATTGACGGCGGTTCCCGGAGATGGAAAAGTAACGCTCTATTGGGATGATATTGCCGAAAAGTCTTACGATAGATTCATCAGTAAAATTGGCGGGAATCCCCGGGACTTTGAAGGATACAGAATTTATCGTGTAACGGATGCTGCATTCCTCGATGCCAAAACTATAACGGATGCCTACGGTGTCCGGACTCTGATGCATCCAATTGCAGAGTTTGATTTAAAGGACGGAATAAAAGGATTGCATCCCATTGATATCAATGGCGTCAAATTTGACCTCGGTACCGATAACGGGCTCAAACATGAATATGTGGATACGAATATTATTAATGGCCAGAGATATTTTTATGCGGTCACCGCATATGACTTTGGCTATATACCCGCTCTTATTCCCCCCACCGAAACACCGATTCAAGTCAATGTCGCCACCGACGGTACGATTACGTATGGAACCAATGTGGCTATGGTGAGGCCTGCGGCCACGGTCGCGGGATACCTGCCGACAGAAGTGGAATACTTTGAACATGCGACAGGCGGTGCAAGCGGTTCGGTCGGTCTTCGGGTTGTTGATCCGTTCAAGATAAAGGGGGGAAATGAGTACGAACTTTCCTTTAAAGATTCTGTGTATCAGGGAACTCAGGGCTCAGTGTTTGTGACGAAATCGTACTCGCTGAAGAACCTCACCGAGGACCGGTTTGTTGTTACTGAAGACACATTAATTAGGCCGGGTGACGAGCTGCCGCTGACAGAAGGTTTCAGGATCGGTTTAAATAATTATCAATTGCCGGTCGCAGTGAACAATATCAGGACCGGATGGAACAATCCGGATGCCTACTCCTTTGATTTTACGGTCTTTGCGTACAGCGACCTTAAAGGGGATTTAAATCCGAGCGATTATAAATTAATCGTTGGAAGCGACGGGATTGCGACTTCGAAAGACACCACCATTGTGTATCTTTCCGGATTGCGCCGGAAAAGATTCCCGGCAAAAGCGGTCAATTTTAAAATCATCAACGTCAGTCAGAATAAAGAGATAGAATTTGTCTTCAGTGATAACGACAGCCTGGGGAGCGGGAACGGAAGGTTGAGCACGGATCCGGCGGGGACACCCGTCGACGCCGTCTATTTCCTGGAACGGGATAAGTCGGGGAGCTTAAAATATACATGGATGGTCACGCCCAATATCAAACGGGGAACAAGAAACCCGCAGGCGGGCGACACCGCTTCGCTCATCGTTGATAAACCGTTCCTTTCCAGTGATACCTACCGGTTTAAGATGATCGCAATGAATACTTCTGCGGTGAAAGCAAAATCGGATCTGGATAAAACACGGGTCGTGCCTAATCCGTATGTCGCGGCGTCGCCATGGGAGCCGCGCAATACATTTACGAGCGGGCGCGGTCCTCGTGAAATCCATTTTATTAATTTACCGGCAGCGTGCACCATTAGAATATTTAACGTCAGCGGGGCGCTGGTGAAAAAAATTGATCATCAATCGACGCTCATGGACGGGACAGCCATCTGGAACGTCTTAAGCGACGAGAATTTTGAAATCGCATATGGGATCTATGTCTATCATATCGAAGCGCCGGGGATAGGGCAAAAGACAGGGACATTTGCAATCATAAAATGAGATCTGAACTCTTATGAAAACTTCTTTTTCTCGAACGCGTAAAATCATGTATCCTATGCTCTTCTTGTTCATGGGATTGGCGCAATGTTCCTTCGCAGCGGGGATAACAAAAGTCGGCACGTCGGCCGCCACGTTTCTCAGAATCCCCGTGAGCGCACGTGCCGTCGGCATGGGGAATGCATTTGTCTCCATGACCGATGATCCATCGGGATTGTTTTGGAATCCCTCCGTTATTTCCGCCATCAAGGATAAAGCGCTCATGTTCGACCATTCTCCCTGGCTCCCCGGGATCGATTTCGATTATCTGGGTATCGTGCTTCCATTTGAGAGTATCGGCACGATCGGCATCAGCACGACATTCCTCCATACACAAGAGATGCTGGTGACCACGTATGAAAATCAAATGGGATCGAATGAGACATTTACCGCCTCAAGCATGGCACTGGGAATTACCTACAGCCGTGCATTGACGGATCGTTTTGCCATAGGGGGAACCATAAAATACATCCGTGAATCCATTTATAACTCCGCATCCTCCGGACTTTCCTTTGATATCGGAACGATCTTTGTGACACCGTTTGCCGGCATTCGCCTCGGCGCGAGTATTTCCAACTTTGGAACAAAAATGAAAATGGATGGTGAAGACCTCAATGTCCGTGTCGATATTGCACCCGATCAGGAGGGAAACAACCAGAGTATTGTCGGCCGTATTATCACCGATGAATTTGATCAGCCGCTGATCATGCGGATTGGAATATCAGGCGAAATTATCCAGACCGACATGGTTCGCCTCACCTTCTCGGTCGACGGAGTCAACCCGAATGACAATGCACAAAGTGTCAATCTCGGCTGCGAGCTGGGCTTGCTGAATGAACTCCTGCTGCTGCGCGTCGGGTACAGGGATATGTTCCTGGCGGAAAATGAATTCGGAACATCCGCCGGGATTGGACTCCATGGCGTCAAGCTGACCAACACCATTTCCATTTCACTGGATTACGGGTATCAACCGTACAAACATTTGGGTTCGTCAAACAGATTCACTTTTTGCATAAGATTCTAAATGTTCTCCATGGGTATGATAGAAGATTGAATAATTAATCCACAGTCACACTCTCTCTTCCGGAGAGTACATTACAAACTTCTAAAAGGAGCGAATCATGATACAACGATACACATCAACAAGTCTTTTCCTTGTGCTGTTTGTACTCGTTGGGATGTTGACGTCCCAATCAATTGCGCAAACAGTCAATGTCAAGTTAAGATGTAATACCTCCACCTGTCTTGATACTCTCCGAACCTATCATGTTGTTGGTCTTCAGGGTGAATCGAAAAAAGGAATCGCCGGGTTCACGAACTGGAGTACCACCTTGAATTTAACAAATGTCGGTGGAGACTATTGGGAAACAACGCTCGCAGCGAAACCAGGTGACACTCTATATTATTCTTTTCTAACGAAATACGATGCCACCACTTTCTCAAAAATCAATTGGGGATGGGATGGCCCGATTGATAATGGCGTGGATACCAAGACGAACCGCATGCTGATTGTGGGATCCAAAGATACGACGCTTCCTCTTCAATATTATAACGGCGGGACATCGAAGGTTGCGCAGTATATGAAACCGTTTGCCGTGAAGCAGGATTCCATTGCGGTGTACTTCCGGGTCAATATGGGCGGAGTGACATTTAATCCCGCCACACAGACCGTTGAAGTGCAGGGGGGAATTGGTTCTGCAAGCTGGACAAAAATGGTCAGTCTTGTACGCGAAGCCGGCAGTGTCAATAACGGATCCTTCTGGTCGGGTGCTGCTTATCTGCCCAAATCCGGCGTGGCTCCGGGGAATTTGCAAAAATATCAATTCGTATTCAGATCTCCTGAAACCTGGGAAAGCTCCGGTGATCGATCATTCACATATACCAATAGTGTGATTAATGTCGCCGGCGATACCACGTTGGCATGGGTCTATTGCAATAATAAAGCGCCCAGCACCGGAGTGGTGACCACCGTGAATGTTAAGTTCAGGTGCAATACATCCACCTGTTTGGATACTCTTCGACCCTATCATGTTGTTGGACTTCAGGGTGATTCGAAAAAAGGAATCCCTGGATTCAATGATTGGAGCACCACTGTGAATTTAGCAAATGTTAATGGTGACTATTGGGAAGGATCACTTGCAGTACAGCCAGGGGACACTATTCATTATTCTTTTATAACGAAATATGATGCAACAACCTTTTCATCAGTCAATTGGGGATGGGATGGCCCGATCGATAATGGTGTCACTACCAGGACGAACCGTATACTGATCGTCGGAACGAAGGATACCACACTGCCGCTTCAATATTATAACGGCGGGACGACAAAAGTTGGACAGTACACTCCTCCGTTTAAAAAGAAACAGGATACGGTTGCGGTATACTTCCGTGTGAATATGGGCGGAGTCTCATTTGATCCAACCTCGCAGACCGTGGAAGTACGTGGAGGCGCTCCATTTGGGACGGATAATCCATGGATTAAATTCGTCGACATGAAGCGTGAAGTCGGCAGCGTCAATAACGGATCCTTCTGGTCAGGTGTTGCGTATGTTGCAAAGACCGGCGTCACCGCGGGTACGCGCCAGCAATATCAGTTCGTTTTCCGATCACCGGAAACCTGGGAAAGTGCAAACCGGTCTTTCATCTTTTCCAATAATCTCATAACCGTTGCGGGCGATACCACGCTCGCGTGGGCTTATGATAATAATAAACCTCCGTCAGGCCCGAAAATTACAAGTAATGTGTTGTTCAGTTTGAAGCTCAACGCGCTCGAAAAAGCAGGACTGTTCAATAGAGCGGTGGGTGATCGAGTCGGAGTGACCGGTGCCAAGGGGTGGGCTGCCGATCCGGTGAATTTTGATACGACCGTCATACTGAAAATGACCTACAGTTCGGATCTCCAGGAGTGGGATCTGGTCGAACCGTTCACGTTATTCCCGAATGATGTCATCGTCTATAAATATTATCTCGCATGGGATCCTTCAAGGGTCGATTCGACGAGTCCCAACTTTATTCGAGGGCTTGCCTTAAGCAATGGATGGGAAGAACCCGGTGTGACGGGCGGCGCAGATAGAAAATATACGTTTACGAGTACGACCACGGGCCAGCTTGTGCCCGGCGATTTCGGTGCCGATCAGCAATATTTTAATAGTATTCACCCGAACGGCGCAATTGCCACTCCATGCACATTGTCGTTCAGTATTAATATGGCTCCCGCAACGAATGTTGCGACGAATCCGACCAATCCGCTGTTCAGACCCGGGACGGACAGCGTGTTTGTTTCATTCGATGGATGTCTCCTGCCCATTACGCAAGGGAAGACCATGTATGGAACAGATAACCGAATTGAATTGAAAGATCCGAACGGTGATGGTATTTATACAGGATCCATCGCATTAAAAGCGCCATCGCTTTATCAGGTCTGTTATCGGATGACGTACTCGTCATCACCGAATCCAGCCGTTACCAACGGCGGCGGCATCCTCATAGGAAGAAGGTATTATCAGTATATCAGGCCGACACAGGTAAAAGCAGGCGGCGTGATCACATGGCCAAGTTCGTTTACTCTTCCCACCGTGAGCTGGAGAGTTGACAGTCTGACGGTCGAGACACCGCCGGATCTTGATTCGCCCACAGGGATTGCCCAGAGCACCAGCAATACTCCGATGGTCTATTCGTTGGAACAAAATTATCCGAACCCGTTCAACCCGTCAACGGTGATTACCTATACCGTTCCAGAGAAAACAAATGTGAAACTCGAAATTTATAATATGCTGGGGCAGCGGATCGTTTCACTCTTTGACCAGGAACAGGCCGCGGGAACACATTCCATCGGCTGGAATGGACGCAATGGCCGTAACGAACAACTCAGTTCCGGAATCTATTTCCTGCAAATGCGCGCGGGATCGTACTCCAATGTCAGGAAAATGATATTGATGAAATAGATGCAGAACGGGAAATAGTTTTTAGTGTAAGGAAGTACTCATCTTGCATAAGGGGCTGGAGAGTTCCTCTTCAGCCCCTTTACAGATTTTGAGGATACGTCGAATATGAATTTGAGACTGGTAATTTTCTCCGTGATTTTATTATTGAATCCGTTCATCCTCCATGGCCAGAAAATGGATTCATCATTCATCCGGGGAGCGGATGTTTCATTTACTCAACAGATTGAAGATCTGGGCGGGAAGTACTATCTCCATGGGGTTGAGAAAGATGCTCTCGATATCATGAAGGAAAACGGAGTGAATTACATCCGTCTCCGACTTTGGCATACGCCGAGCAACGGGTACTGCGGTACGGCGAAGACGCTGGAGTATGCAAAGCGGGTAAAGGCAAAGGGATTAAAACTGTTATTGGATTTTCATTATTCAGATTGGTGGGCGGATCCGGGAAAGCAGAATAAACCGGCGGCGTGGATAAATATTTCCTATGATGCTTTAAAAGATAGTGTCTATTCCTATACCAAAAAAACGATTGAAGCATTTCGCAGTCAAAATGTAATTCCCGATATGGTTCAAATAGGAAATGAAATACCATCGGGCATGCTGTGGAATGATGGACGTGTGGGCGGAAGTTACGATTCGAATTGGCCTCATCTCGGAGAGTTGTTGAAAGAGGGAATTCGCGGGGCGAGAGATGCCATGATAGATACAACAATTAAAATCATGATTCATATTGATAAAGGCGGTAATAACTCAACGGCAAGGTGGTTTTATGATAACCTGAAGGCACAGGGAGTTCAATATGATGTGATTGGATTATCCTATTACCCCTGGTGGCACGGAACAATGGCAACAATGCAGGCAAACCTGAATGATCTTTCTGTTCGCTATAATAAGGAAATTGTTATTGCAGAAACTGCGTACCCTTGGACGACGCAGTATCTGAACGATGGTATGCCGGATGTTGGTCTTGGTACTTGGAACCCCCCCGCCGGTTATCCTATAACAATTCAGGGACAAAAGGCATTTCTTTTTACCCTTACGAATATAATCAAGGAGACAGCCAATGGAAAAGGCGTTGGATATTTCTACTGGGAACCAGCGTATATCCCTATTTCGCCGATCGGCTCTTCCTGGGAGCATTTTACGACATTCGATTATACCGGGAATGCCCTAAGCACGATCACTGCGTTTATGAATTTTGATACGATGAAGGCGGTGAAGGTGAAGCTGAGGATCAATACCTCGACCAATCCGGACACGCTTAAACCGAGCGGCGTTGTGCAGGTGCGCGGAGACATCAACGGCCTGGGGTCGAATTTATTACCCAGCGGCGAATTGATCTCGGGGGATGCAAATACGCAGATGCTGCCGAAGAATGTCGGCGGCGATTACTGGGAATACCAGTTCTCGATGTACCCTGCCGACCGATTTGAATATAAATTATGGACCGGACATACCGGTACTCAGCAAACGTACTGGAATATTGGATATGAAGGAAAAATTCTGACCTACGATAATTCAACCCTCAATACGCGGCTGTTTATTGCCGGCAATCAGGACACCGTCGTCCCGATTCAGTATTACAGCAATTCACTGGATGCGAACTTCCCCCAATACTGGTCGCCGTTCCAGCCCCGCCAGGATTCTCTCGGAGTATTCTTCAGAATAAATGCCGCCGATTTGATGGCGAAGGGATTGTTTGATCCGGCTGCACAGGGTCCGATCGCCGTTCGGGGAGATTCTATCGCCTCGGCCGGAGTCCTGTCGTGGACATCTGATAAGCTCATCCTGAGCCGTGAACCGGCAGGTGTCGCCGGTGAGTCGTTTTGGTCGGGAATCGGATATTTTCCAAAATCCGTTATCGCAGCAGGGACGCAAATTAAATTTAAATATTATATCGCCAAGAGCACATTCGGCGGATGGGAGTCGAATATTTCCGAGAGGTCCTTTGCATTCCCGCAGAGTGATACAACTCTGACATGGCAGTTTTTCAATAATAAGCTGTCACCGACAGGCGTGGAAGAACCATCCGGTCAGATCCCATCCGAATCACAGCTGTATCAGAATTATCCGAATCCATTCAATCCGGCGACGACGATACGGTACTTACTCGCCCGCCGATCAGCGGTTACATTGTCCATCGTTAATATTTTAGGACAAACAGTTTCAGTACTCGTGGATGGGAAGCAGGAACTCGGCGAGCACGCGGTCGAGTGGAACGTTCAACATACGTTTATCCCGTCGGGCGTCTATTTTGTACGGTTGACCGCAGATGGCGCACCGTTCATGCGAAAAATCATGCTCGTTAAATAAAGGGCGGACCATTTCCCTCTCCAGCGGCAGCCCACAAAGGATTATGATACCGTGAAACATTTTTGTTATCTCAGCAGCGTACTGATGTTCTTGTCTCAAATTGCTGTTTCTCAGAATCCGTACCACTCGAATGCGGAGCTCTTTGTCGATGCGGCGGGGGTCATGCGATGGAAGGCATCGGATAAGGAAGTAAGTCTTTTCGGTGTGAATTATACCACTCCTTTCGCCCATGCGTTCCGGGCTCATCACCGGCTGGGCCTCTCCCTGAAGAAGGCGATCGATCTTGATGTCGATCAGATGGCCCGGCTTGGCTTCGATGCCTATCGCGTGCATGTGTGGGACAGGGAGATCTCGGATACTGCCGGCAATCTTCTCCAGAACGAGCATCTCGATCTGTTTGATTATCTCCTCGCAACATTGGCGAAACACAAGATCAAGTCCATTTTGACTCCGGTTGCATGGTGGGGGAACGGCTGGCCGGATCCGGATGAGACGACGCCCGGGTTTTCTCAAAAATATCCCCGCCTGGAATTGATCACCAATCCGACTGCCCGGAATGCAGAAAGAAATTATTTAAAACAATTCATACAGCATAAAAATCCATATACAAATTTATCCTGTAACGACGATCCTGCAATTATTGCCGTCGAGATCATCAATGAACCGACTCATCCCGAGGACGGCAAGGAAGTGACGGAATATATCAATGATATGGCCGCAGTGCTGGCCCATGCAGGCTTTCATAAACCGGTATTCTATAATATCAGCCAGAACTGGAGTGATATTCAAGCCAATGCCGTTGCCCGTGCAAATATCGCCGGAGTATCGTTCCAGTGGTACCCGACCGACCTGGTCCATGGAAAAATGTTGAAGGGAAATTATCTTCGAA
>Ga0105104_10000712_pt1 | contig 25614 bp, 21 predicted proteins | sample PPLLaktember2015_3_FD_87034 | JGI IMG/M metagenome (GOLD analysis project Ga0105104, IMG submission 87034) | Freshwater sediment microbial communities from Prairie Pothole Lake near Jamestown, North Dakota, USA - PPLs Lake P7 Core (6) Depth... | ecosystem: Environmental > Aquatic > Freshwater >...
AAGCTGCCCCGCAACTGTAATTCTGATCCTGCGTGTCGCAGGATACTTTCTTCACACCAAATGCCACTGTTCCGCCCAAGGCGGGATGGGAAGGCAAGTCGAAGATCAGAAAAGCCAGGAGACCTGCCAGAACGTTGTGCCTCAGTGACCTTCGAGGGAAGGTGGTTCATGCATGTCTATTGTTGATGAGCGTGAAGCCCCAATCTTTGAATGAAGGTTGGGGCTTTTTTATTTCACATTTATCAATCATAGGAGGAAGTTATGAAGTACTGTATTTACGGGATGATGCTTTTATTGCCGGCCGTGTTGTCAGAGGGAGCACGGTCCGCTGTCCAGGAAGATTCCGTGCGCACCTACCAGGCACAGGAAATGGTCGTTACCGCTACACGGTCGCCCATCCTGCAAAATGATTCACCCTCACCGGTCAACGTGTTCACCTCGGAGGATATCCAGCGGTCGAATGGCAATTCGGTTCTTGATGTCCTTCATTCATCCGAAGCCGTTTTTATGAAAGATTACGGCCCGTTGGCATCACTCAAAACGGTTTCATTCCGCGGTATGGCTTCCGAGCATATTCTTGTCCTGTATGACGGTACCCGCTTAAATAATTTTCAAAACGGACAGGTGGATTTTAGTCTGCTCCCCATGAGCTTTGTCGATCGAATTGAAGTGGTGCGGGGCGGGTATTCCGCACTCTACGGAGCGGATGCTTTAGGCGGCATCATTAATCTTATCAGCAGCCGCCCGTCGGAAACCCTGAAGTTGCATGCAGATGCTGCCATCGGATCGTTCGACTATCAACGGTATTCTTTGGATGCACGGGGACGGGTTCAAGGTGTCGGTGTGGTATTCGGAGTGATGCATGACCAGGCTGCCGGCAACTATCCTTATATTTTTCACCGGCCGGGATTGGCGGATACGGTTCAAAAACGAAATGGGGCGGATTTTACACGCATCCAGCTTTATCTGAACTCGGATTATTCATTTGATGACCAGTCAGCAATGACGCTCTCTCTCCAGAGAGTAAAATCAAATCAGGGCGCTCCGGGTTCGCTGACATACATCTCTCATTTAAGACAGGATGATGATGCCGTTACCACGGTAATGACGCTGCGGGATAACCATCTCGATGGATTATCTTTCAGTATGAACATGGGGCTGACATACGATCTCCAGAATTATTATTCACAGACAAAGACCACGCTCGAGACCTTCAATCCGCAGCTCCAGTGGATCGCGGCCGCTTGGGATCGGTTTATCGTCGGCGGAGAATTTGTCGAAGGCCGTCTTGAAGGGATGCTTCCGGACGCAGTGATCAGACGCATTCAGCGTTCTGTTTATGTGTCGAATGAAATGTTTTTCCAGCGGGAAGCGGAAAGCCTGGATCGCATGTCATTCTATCAATCAATCCGGTCCGATGCATTATCGGAAGGTCAACATGCAGTTTCGCCAAAAGTCGGCATCAATGTACGTGTTCTCCGCGCCTGGGATTCAAGGGTGCGGGCCAGTTACGGAAAAAATTTCAGGATGCCGACCTTTAACGATCTTTACGATGTGTGGCTCGGGAATCCGGCTTTAAAACCGGAACATTCAACATGTTTCGATGCTGGAATTCTTACCTCGCTGGACCGGTCCGGGCAGCACGCGGTGCACATAACATATTTTGATATCACGACCAGGGACAGAATCCTGCCGAATGCATTTTATTATCCGGTCAATGTGGCTCAAGCTCAAAGCCGCGGCATGGAAGCGCGATACGAACTGAAGCTGCCGGATGATGAAGTGAATGCATTTGCGGATATGACATTCAATGCTGCATCAAAGAATAGCACGGATTCGACAAACGGCAAACAATTATTATATATCCCCAAAGCGGCTTGTTCGTTCGGGGTGACCACCAGGGTGATGGGGCTGTCTCTTTCCATTACGGAGATGTATACTTCCCAACGGTATATCCTGGAAGATGAATCAAAATGGCTGCCCGAATATTGGCTCACCGATTTGAATTTATCGACCGTCGTGAATTTTAAACCGGTGCGGATGAATTTACGGATTGATGTCAGCAATGTCTTTGATGCGGATTACCAGGTGTTGCCGGGATATCCCATGCCTGGAAGGACGTTTCGATTTACGGCAGGCGTCGATTATTGATTTGGTTTCAAATAGAAAATAATGTATCATTCATTCGTTCAATTTGATGGAGGATTTATGCGTAAAATTTTCATTGGCTCTATTCTCATTCTTGCGGCGGCTCTGTCCCGGCTTCTCCCGCATCCGGATAATTTTACTCCGATTGCGGCAATTGCGCTGGCAGGAGGCGTTTACATAGATAAACGATTTTCTCTTGTTATAACGATGGCTGCTCTCTTGATAAGCGATTTGTTCATTGGATTACATAATACCATGATCTTTGTCTATGGCAGCTTTATCCTCATAGGATTCCTGGGGATATGGCTGAAATCGCATAAAAAGCCGGTTCCCATACTTGGCGCGACACTTTTCAGTTCCGTCCTCTTTTTTGTCATAACAAATTTTGGTGTCTGGCTTACCGGCGGCGGATGGTTCTATCCGAAAACAGTGCAGGGTCTCATCGAATGCTATACGCTTGCTCTTCCGTTTTTCCGTAACACGATTGTTGGAGATCTGGCGTATACAGCAGTTCTGTTTGGATTGTTTGAATTCGTTCAATATTCAATACGGGTTCAGGAAAAAAAGACCGTTCAGATTTAGTAATATTATTAATTTTTAAGAAATGCAACGTCAGGTTGACCTTGAAAAAGCCGGCCTGACGTTCTTTGTTATTTGGCGAAGGTATTCGACTACCCGCTATTTTGATCGCCTCGCCCCGTTTCATGTGGATTGATTGAGCGATCTCTTTGTGGCTTTTTATTGAAAAAGGTCTATATTGAACACCACAAAACTATAACGCAATCACGTCTCCGAAATAAAGAAATTGTATTGCGAAGCTCCATCCATAGTATCCGGCAAAATCACATCCGCAGAAGACTATCATTTCGCAAGCACGAATTCGGCGACCAAGAATCCCGATAATTGAGGGAGAGAGGAATTTATGTCAGAGTATGTCAACAAAGTCATGGCGAATGTCAAATCAAAAAACTCAAATGAACCGGAGTTTCACCAGGCGGTGGAAGAAGTGTGTGAATCGTTAGAACCGGTTTTCGCGCGGCATCCGGAATATCAAGCGGCGCGAATCCTGGAACGGATGGTGGAACCTGAACGCACCATCATTTTCCGGGTTCCCTGGATGGACGATCAGGGAGATATTCAAATCAACCGGGGCTTTCGCGTGCAGATGAACAGTGCCATCGGCCCCTACAAGGGTGGATTGCGTTTTCACCCATCCGTAACGCTGAGCATTCTTAAGTTCCTTGCATTTGAACAGGTGTTCAAAAACAGTCTCACGACGCTCCCGATGGGAGGCGGCAAAGGCGGATCCGATTTCAACCCGAAAGGAAAAACGGATAATGAAGTGATGCGGTTCTGTCAAAGTTTTATGACGGAGCTGTACCGGCATATTGGTGCAGATACGGATGTGCCTGCAGGAGATATTGGCGTTGGCGGAAGGGAAATTGGATTTTTGTTCGGCCAATACAAACGCCTCACCAAAGAATTCAACGGCGTACTGACAGGGAAGGGATTAAACTGGGGCGGCTCATTGATCCGTCCTGAAGCAACGGGATTCGGGGTCGTTTATTTTACAGAAGAAATGTTGAAGACCAAAGGAATGAGCATAGAAGGGAAGACGGTCGCCGTTTCGGGATTCGGCAATGTTGCATGGGGCGCCGTGACAAAAGCGAATCAGCTGGGTGCAAAAGTCCTTACGCTTTCCGGACCGGATGGATTTGTCCATGATCCGGATGGCATCAAAGGCGAGAAGATAGAGTATATGCTCGAACTGCGGTCGAGTGCAAAAGACGAAGTGAAATCATATGCAGATAAATTTAAAGTACCGTTTTACCCCGGCAAGCGGCCGTGGGGCTTGAAAGTGGATGTCGCAATTCCTTGCGCGACGCAAAATGAGCTGGATGAACAGGATGCAAAAGACTTGGTGAAGAACGGCTGCGTTTGCGTCTGTGAAGGCGCAAATATGCCGACGACCATGGAGGGATTTAAAGTGTTTCGTTCGGCGGGAATTTTGTTCTCTCCAGGGAAAGCATCGAATGCCGGCGGCGTCGCAACGTCGGGATTGGAAATGAGTCAGAACAGTATGCGCCTCCCATGGCCGAAAGAAGAGGTTGATTCACGGCTGCATCAAATAATGAAAAGTATTCACGCAACGTGCGTTCAGACGGCAGAACGGTTCGGTGAACCGGGCAATTATGTGATGGGTGCAAATATTGCCGGTTTTCTGAAAGTGGCGAATGCGATGCTCGAACAGGGCCTGGTCTGACAAATGGAATTCTGAGATATCTGATGTCGCTGATGGCGCTCCTTTCTTTGTGTGCTTGAATGATTTGCAGAGATAGCGGCGCCATTATCATAATTATTCATTCTTGAGTTTGAACGATATGAACCGGATAGAACAACTGACGGCAGAAGACATTCACGGCGGCCGCATGAAGTCGTTTCAAAAACTCATGCGGATCAAAGTGCGGGATATCCTGCTCGTTGCCAGTCTCTACGACCAGTATCTGTTTGAAGAAGACGGCAGGCTCTACGAATTGATCCGGCAGGAATTTCAGGTCCTCAATCTCAGCCATCCGCCCGAGATCACCCACGTCACCAGTGGTGAAGAAGCGATAGAACTGCTTACCTCCGGTGAAAATTTTGACCTGGTGATCACCACGCTGCACATTGAAGATATGCCGGTGATCCGGTTTGCACAGAAAATCCGGCAAACGGGCATCGATATTCCCATCCTTCTGCTGGCGTACGATAACCGGGAGAAAAAAGAAATCGTCACCAATTATGATACCAGCGTGTTCGACCGGATCTTCATCTGGCAGGGAGATTACCGCCTCATCGTTGCCATGATCAAGCATGTCGAAGATAAACTCAATGTTCAAAATGATACGGCAACCGTCGGCGTCCAGGTGATCATCCTGGTGGAGGATGATATCGCGTTTTATTCGACCTACCTGCCGCTTCTTTACACTCAAATTCTCAACCAATCGCAGCGGCTGGTGTCGGAAGGCGTCAATTTGACGCATCGATTCCTCCGCTTGCGTGCGCGGCCGAAGATCCTGCTTTGCTCGACCTATGAGGAAGCTTGGTCCAGTTTTGAAAAATATGAAGAGTATGTTCTCGGCGTCATTTCGGATATTGACTTTCTCCGCGAAGGCGAGAAAGATCCGAAAGCAGGCTTCAAGTTCGCCGAATCGGTCCGGAAAAGGAAGGAAGACATTCCCATCCTGCTGCAGTCGGGTGACGCGCAGGCGGCTGCGGAAGCGTTTGAGCTGGGAGCGGGGTTTTTGCAGAAAGGCTCACCGACGCTCCTGCGGGACCTGAACAATTTTGTGATGACGCATTTTGGATTCGGCGATTTTATTTTCCGCACGCCGGATGGTGTGGAAGTCGGCCGGGCGACGAATTTAAAGGAGCTCGAGGAGCAGCTTCAAAAAGTTCCCGACGAGTGTATTCAATTCCATGCGAGAAGAAATCATTTTTCGAATTGGCTGAAAGCAAGGACCGAATTTTGGCTTGCACATAAACTCCGTCCGCAAAAAGTGGAAGATTTTGCGACAATCCGGGATATGCGGGACGATTTGATCGGTGCACTGCGGCTTTACCAGGAGACGCGCCAGCGGGGCCTGATCACAGAATTTTCAAAGGAAACATTCGATATTAAAAACAGTTTTGCACGGATCGGGACCGGCTCGGTGGGCGGGAAAGCGCGCGGATTAGGATTCGTCAATACGCTCATAAATAATTATCATTTGCGGGATCGTTTTGAGGGGGTGGAGATCTCCGTCCCCTCCGCAATCGTCATTGCAACCGACGTCTTTGACAAATTTATTCGCGAGAATCAGCTGGACAAGGTTATTCTGGAATCAAAAAACGACGATGAACTTCTCCAGCGGTTCGTCGATGCACCGTTCTTCCCGCCGGATGTGATCTTCAGGCTGATCGATTACCTTGAATTGTCCCTCGAACCGCTTGCGGTACGATCATCAAGCCTGCTGGAAGATTCACAGTACCAGCCGTTTGCCGGCGTGTACCAAACCTATATGATTCCGAATAATAACTCCGACCCGAAGATCAGGTTGATGGAATTACTGGAAAGCATTAAGCTGGTATATGCATCGACGTATTCAAAAAGAGCAAAAGATTATATGAAAGCGACGCCGTACCGTCTGGAAGAGGAAAAGATGGCGGTGATCATCCAGCGCATGGTGGGAACGTCTCATAACAACCGGTTTTATCCTGAATTTGCCGGCGTCGCGAAATCGTACAATTTCTATCCTGTCCCGCCCCAAAAATCTGAGGATGGGATTGTCCAGGTGGCATTAGGGCTTGGGTTTACGGTCGTGGAAGGCCGTAACTCCGTGCGGTTTTGTCCTAAGTTTCCGCGCCATCTGCTCCAATTCTTTTCCACAAAAGAAACGATTCGCAATGCCCAGCAGGAGTATCTTGCTCTTGACCTGACGTCCACGTTCAGTCATGAAAATCATGAAACCCCGGACGTCATGATTAAGCATTATGATTTACGTACGGCAGAGGAAGATAATACGCTGTACTATGTCGGGTCCACCTACTCGCCGGAAGATGATTCGGTGTATGACGGGGTCTCACGCGAAGGGAAACGGGTGGTGACGTTTGCACCTGTGCTGAAATATAAGATTTTTCCCCTGCCCGAAATATTGGATCTGATTCTCGACATGGGAACCTGGGGAATGGGCACTCATGTCGAAATTGAGTTTGCGGTAAACATGAACACGCCGCCCGGGTCAGCGAAAGAATTTGCCATGCTGCAGATTCGCCCGCTCGTGATGAGCCTTGAATTCGAAGAACTTGATGTCGAACAATTCAAACAGGAAAATCTTATTTGTCAGAGCGAGCAAGTGCTCGGCAATGGCGCCATTCAGGATATCTATGATATCGTCATGGTGGATGCAGAACGGTTCGAACGGTCGAAAAGCAAGGAGACCGCTCGGGAGGTCGGTGAAATTAACGCGCGGCTACTGGCGGAGAACAGGCCGTATGTGTTGATCGGCATGGGAAGATGGGGAAGTATGGATCCGTGGCTCGGGATTCCGGTCACCTGGGATCAAATTTCCGGCGCGGCGGTGATCGTCGAGTCGGGATTTAAAGATATCGATGTGACCCCGTCGCAGGGATCTCATTTCTTCCAGAACATTACTTCGTTCCGCATCGGATACTTCACCGTGGATGCTCTTCACCATCTCGGATTCATTGATTGGGAATGGCTGAAGGCACAGCCGGCATTGCGCGAATTGAAGCATGTGCGCCATCTTCGGTTTGAACGATCGATTATTGCAAAAATTAACGGACGGAAGAATAAAGGGGTGATAGTAAAACCGGCTGAAAACAGCCGGTAACAAGCGGTACTGAAAATCTGCGGAGAACGGCAACCTGAACATCGGCATTTCTTGAATTCAATCACATCAATCGGCCCCTCTCGTTGTAGATTAATCGTTTTTCTGCTACCTTCATGCCCATGAAGATTCTCAGTCTCACTCAACGGTTCTTCCCCGGTCTTCCGCCCTGGTTGATTATCAAAACGCATCAAGGAGTCGTTATGAAATATCTTACAGTTATTTTTTGTGTCGTCCTGTTTCTGATGGGAGCCGCGGCACAACCCAGACAAATCATAACGTGTGATGATCTTCTGAGCCTTGGCCGGGTTTCGGATCCTCAAATTTCTCCGGACGGGAAGACGGTCGCATTCGTTGTCGCATGGCAGCTGAAGGAGGAAAACAAATCCAGGAGCAATATCTATCTCGTGAGTATCTCGGGAGGCGAGGTCCGGCAGCTGACCAACGCAATCGGAAGTAATTATTCTCCGCGCTGGATGCCGGATGGAAAGACCATAGCATTTGTTTCAACGCGAGACGGTGAATCGCAGCTCTGGACAATTCCAACAGGCGGCGGAGAAGCGAAGAAGATATCGCATATTGCGACGGAGGCAAGCGGACTTCTTGTTTCTCCCGACGGGAAATGGTTCGCATTTTCTTCGGACGTCTATCCTGAGTGCCTGGATGAAGACTGCAATGCGAAACGGCTTGAAGCGGCTGAAAAAAGCAAGGTGAAAGCGAAAATATTTACCACTCTGCCGTATCGCGTCTGGAATTCCTGGAAAGACGGCAGGCGCAGCCATTTATTTGTGATGCCGGTGGACGGCGGAAAACCGGTGGATGTGACGCCCGGTGATTTCGATACACCGCCCATCGATTTAGGGGGAAACTGGGATTATGCATTTTCGCCGGAGAGTAATGAAATTGCATTCACCAAAAATCCGGATTCGCTTCTCGCAATAAGCACGAATAACGAAATATATGTTGTCCCGGTGACCGGAGGAACGGCAAAGAACATTTCCAATAATCCCGCCAACGACAGCCAGCCGCTGTTTTCTCCGGACGGAAAATATATCGCATATCGCAAAATGGAGCGGGCGGGTTTTGAAGCGGACCGGCGGCAGCTGGTGCTCTATGAACGGTCGACGGGGTTGCTGATCAATCTGACACCGCATTTTGATTACAGTGTGAACAATGTCGTCTGGTCGCCTGATTCGAAATCTCTTCTCTTTAACGCCGACAATAAAGGGAATATCTCCATCTTCCAGGTCACCATTCGTGATAAAAAGGTATCGACGGTACTCGAAGAGGGTTTTACAACGACATTTCGTCTGACGCCCGATGGCAGGACGCTGCTCCTCGCCAAAGAATCCGTCAATATGCCAACCGAATTATTTACCGCTGACCGTGACGGAAAAAATTTAAAAGGGATCACGTTTATCAATCGGGCAAAAGTATCCCAGCTGGAAATGAATACCATGGAAACGTTCTGGTTTGACGGAGCAGAGGGAACACGGGTGGAGGGATTTTTGTTGAAGCCGCCGGCTTTTTCCGGCAATAAGAAATATCCGCTGATCTTCCTCGTGCATGGGGGTCCGCAGGGGCAGTGGGGGGATGAATTTCATTACCGGTGGAATGCGCAGATGTTCGCATCGCGCGGCTATATTGTCGTCATGATCAATCCGCGGGGAAGTACCGGCTACGGACAACAATTTACGGATGAAATCAGCAGAGACTGGGGTGGGAAAGTCTATGACGATTTAATGAAGGGCTTGGATTATACATTGAACACCTACCCTTTTATCGATGGCAGCCGAATGGCGGCAGCAGGCGCTTCGTACGGCGGATATATGATGAATTGGATTCTGGGGCATACGGATCGATTTCGATGTATCGTTTCGCATGACGGAGTCTTCAATCCGGCAAGCGCCTACGGGACGACGGAAGAACTTTGGTTCAATGAATGGGAATTTGGCGGGACTCCGTACAGCGCCCCGGAGCTGTACAAAAAGTGGTCGCCCATGGAATTTGCAAAGAATTTCAAGACGCCGACACTGGTGGTACACGGCCAGCTGGATTATCGTCTTGATGTCAGCGAAGGATTCCAGCTGTTTACCGCGCTCCAGCGGCAGGGGGTAAAATCGAAAATGCTCTATTTCCCGGACGAATTCCATTTTGTTTCAAAACCGCAAAATGCAGAGCTCTGGTATAAAACGGTTCTGGATTGGATCGATGAGAACACGAAATGAATGGTGCGCGTTGAGCGCGATAAGAATAACATAGTCAGAATGAGATTTCAAGAATTATATGCAGAGTCGTTTGTTCGTAGAAAATGAGAGAACGAAATAAAATGGTGATTTTAAAAACTTGATGGAGTACAGGCCAATGAAAAAAACAAAAAAAACGAAGAGTACTGGAGTAAAAAACAAACCCAGGAACAAGTCAATTTCAAAAGTGAAGCGGACAGTCTCGAAGCCTGCACATTCGGCTCTAGCGCAATTCAAAAAAAGCATGCTGGCGCTGGTGAGCGAGACTTCGACTAATTTACCGCCGGATGTGAGGCGTGCCCTGAAATGGGCGATTGAACGCGAGACTCCGGGTAGTCAGGCGGCGCTTGCGCTGAAAGCCATGGCCATCAATACGGATATGGCGTGCGATAAGGAGGCCCCGGTGTGTCAGGATACGGGAATGCCGACCTTTGAAATTAAAACGCCGGCCGGCACAAACCAAATTTTCATGCAAGGCGAAATTAAAGAAGCAATTCGTGAGGCGACGAAAGCGGGCAAACTCCGTCCTAATGCGGTCGATTCTCTGTCAGGCAAAAACAGCGGGAATAATATTGGTACCGGCTGTCCCGTGATGCACTTTGAACAATGGGAGGAAAAAGATATCGAAGTGCGTCTTATCCTGAAGGGGGGCGGATGCGAGAATAAGAATATTCAGTACGCTGTACCCTGTGAGCTGCCCAATCTGGGCAGGGCAGACCGCTCGTTGGAAGGTGTACGTAAGTGCGTGCTTCACGCCGTCTGGCAGGCGCAGGGACAGGGGTGCAGCGTCGGTGCAATCGGTGTCGCAATCGGCGGAGATCGTGCTTCGGGATATCAATTTGCCAAGCAGCAGCTCTTCCGCATGCTCGACGATATCAATCCGGACCCGGAACTTGCAAAACTCGAAGACTATATTCTGCAAAACGCCAACAAGCTTGGCATCGGCACAATGGGATTCGGGGGATTATCGACGCTGATCGGCTGCAAGATAGGTGCCTATCACCGCTTGCCGGCATGCTTTTTTGTCACGGTCGCCTACAATTGCTGGGCATTTCGCAGGCTGGGAGTTGTTCTGGATTCGAAAACCGGGGCCATTAAACGATGGCTTTATAAGGAAGATACTCCGGTGATGCGAATGGCGAAAGAGGAAAAATTGCCACTGACGGGGCGTGAAATTCCGCTCACGATACCACTGTCGGAAAACCAGGTTCGTGGTTTAAAAGTGGGCGATGTTCTCATGCTCAGCGGGACGATGCATATGGGACGTGATGTTCTTCATCACCATTTAATATCGCATGAATCGCCGGTCAACCTCGACGGCGGAGTGATATATCACTGCGGACCTGTCGCGCTTAAAAAAGGCGAAACGTGGTTTATGAATGCAGCCGGACCTACGACGAGTATTCGCGAAGAGCCGTACCAGGGCGAGGTGATACGCAAGTTTAATGTGCGGGCGGTCATTGGGAAAGGCGGGATGGGAACGAAGACGCTTGCCGCCATGAAGGATATCGGTGCGGTTTATCTCAGCGCCATCGGCGGCGCCGCACAGTATTACGCGAAATGTATCGAACACGTTGAAGGAGTCGATTTTCTGGAGTTTGGCGTTCCGGAGGCAATGTGGCATGTCCGGGTGAAAGATTTTCCGGTCATCGTGACCATGGATGCCCACGGCAACAGCCTCCATGCAGAGGTGGAAAAATCTTCAGCTGTTGAACTTGCGAAATTTGCAGAACCGGTCGTATGGTAACGAGCACTCAAATTCGTAAGAGGAGAAGTGGAAATGGAAACATCAAATCGGCGGTACATTTCAGCACAACACGCCGTACGAGCGGCCGAATAAATTATGTTTTGCATTGCTGTAAGTGCTTGATTGATATACCTGGCGGGTTGTTCAAGGCTTTCCATCGTGGGAAAAAGACGACGGGAATGTCTATCGTATTCATTGCGCTTCAAAACCTGGAACCGTGCGGGAAATGATGAACGTGTAATAATTTTTTCCATGACAAACGAAGAGTATCCTATTACCCCTGCGGTTCGTGTTCTGCGAGCAAAGAAGATAGCCTTCATCCCGTACCTTTATCGCTATGAAGAACACGGAGGCACGCATCAATTTGCAGAGGAATTCCATATCTCCGATCATCACGTGATCAAGACATTGGTCTTCGAGACAGATCAGAAAAAGCCGCTGATCATCCTGATGCATGGCGACCGTGAGGTTTCGACGAAACAAATGGCGCGCATCATCAAAGTAAAACAGGTGGTTCCATGCGATGCCGCGACGGCGCAGCATCACACCGGGTATCAATTTGGCGGCACCAGCCCGTTTGGAACACGCCGTCAATTGCCTGTCTATGCGGAAAAGACTATATTACACCTGCAAAAAATATATATCAACGGTGGAAAACGCGGCTTCATAGTCGAAATCACTCCGTCCGATCTGCGTGCTGTAATTGAGATTATCGAAGTTGAGGCGGCAATTCTTCCCAATTCATAAACAGGAATCGATATGGAACTCAGTACCATAGAGTGGACGGTTCAGCTTCGGTTTATCGTTGCTCTCGCACTTGGATTTCTCGTCGGACTCGAACGGGAAAGTATAAAGGCCGATGGAAAACCGGTCTTTGGCGGAGTACGGACACATCCGCTCATCAGTTTATTCGGCTTTGGATGCGCCTGGCTGTATCAGATCGGCGCAACGGCGATGCTGCCGGTTGGTCTGTTGGCGATCGCTACGCTGACCGGAATTGCCTATGTCGCAAAAATCCGAGTCGATCGTTTTGGCACTACCAGCGAAGTATCTGCGCTGCTTACCTTTATCACCGGCGCATTGGCAATGCTGGTGGACGTATGGATTGCCATGGCGTTAGGCGTTATTAACACCATGCTGCTTTCGGAAAAAGCAATGCTCGAATCCTACGTCGATCGGCTGAGCAAAGTGGAATTTTTGGCAACGGTAAAATTTCTCCTGGTGACGGTTATCGTTCTGCCCGTTCTGCCAAATCATGAATTCACGCAATTCCACATCAATCCATTTAAAGTCTGGCAGATCGTCGTCATCGTTTCGACACTGGGATTTGTCGGGTATTTATTGGAGAAAAAATTTGGATCGAAACTGGGTTTATGGATGTCCGGTATATTTGGCGGCATTGTATCCAGCACGGCGGTGACGATTTCGATGGGCCGCATAGCAAAGAAGAACCCATCGCGCGGGAGCAGTGCATTGCAGGCCGCGTTACTGGCAAGCAGCGTCATGTATCTTCGGGTGCTGGTGCTCATCTGGTTCATCAATAATTCGTTCATTCCGAATCTCTGGCCGCGTTTCATTTTTCTCGCCGCGGTCGGTGTGGTGCTGTCTCTCCGAATATCCCGGAAAGAATTGCCTGCGCTGGAATCGGAAGTGCCCGATTTACAAAACCCCTTTGAAATTCGCCCTGCTATTGGATTCGCTTTACTCTTTGTTCTTCTTTCGGTCATCACGGGATTTGTGAAAACGACGTTGGGCGATAGCGGGCTGCTGGCGGTCTCAGCGGTCGTCGGCGTTTCGGATATCGACCCGTTCATCCTCTCCCTGGTGCAGGGATCTGATGGAACAATGAAAATATTTACATCGGCAATCATTCTCGCCATGATGAGCAACACGATTGCAAAGGCAATTTATTTTTGGTCTCTTTCAAAAGGAACAAGAAAAGAAGCCGCTTTAAAATATTCCATCTATGCACTGCTCCATGTTCCGTTTATTCTCTGGTAAGCAATGGACGGGCAGTGCGCATGAACATTCTGATATATCCGCCAGCGGGGGAATTGTGACCAAGTCTCAAATAGTATTCACGGCAATTCTTGCAGTATTGAGTATAATATCGTTCTCCTGTTCAACCACGTCCTACCGGGAAGTGTACCCGTTGCTCACGGATGGCAAATACGATTCCGAATTCCCCTACCGCGGATGTTCGGGCCAGCTTGAACAAATATCGGAGTCAGTGCGGATGGTCAGTTGTATTGCATACTATAAAAGCTGGGTGTTCCCTCTGGAAAATAAAGTCCGCAGAAGTGATCTGCACGATCCGCTCCTGAAAAAGAAAGCGGTAAAAGAAGTGTTCTTGAATCAAACGGCCTCGGGAAGTGCGACCGTCATCTATTGTGAGAATAAAAGGGTAGCCTTGCTGACATGCGCACATGTGGTCGATTTCAATGATACGATTTTTACATTCTACCGCGGCGAAGATAAACGGGAAACAGAAATCCTTCAAAGTATTGCGGTGAAAGACCACCAGACAAATTACGTCGCAACCATTCAAGGCACACACAATCTCGATATCCTCGCGATTGATAAGGAAAATGATCTTGCACTCATTGGCCAGGTGATTGAATCCGGCGAAACAACGCCCATTACTGTTTTTCGTTATCCGCTCGGCAAAGCGAAAGAACTGGATTGGGGATCATTTGTCTATTTATTCGGATACCCGGCGGGATATCGGATCGTAACGAAAGCAATTGTGAGCAATCCCAACAGGGACAGATATGGGTCATTCCTTACGGATGCGGTGTTTAATCGGGGATTTAGCGGTGGTATCGTGCTGGCCGTACGGGACGGAGTTCCGAATTTTGAATTGGTTGGGATGATGAAACTCGTCCCCGGCCATCAGCGGTATTATTTGACTCCTGCCAAGGAAGGGGAGCAGATTGAATTCGATCCCACTATTCCGTTTAAAGGTGATGTGTACGCCGAAAGCCGTGTCGAGATTATTTATGGTGTTGCGCCGGCAATTCCGGTCGAGATGATCGTCGATTTTATTAAATCCAATCATGAAATGCTCTATGATAAAGGATATGACCTCCGTTCTTTTATTGCACCCCGTCCGGATGAAAAACAGGCAGCGAAATGAGTCTTGTTGAACGCATACGTCATGCCGGTGTTGTCGGCTGCGGCGGCGCCGGTTTCCCCTCGCAGATAAAGGCCTCATCGAAAGCAGAAATAGTGGTTGCGAATGGTGCGGAGTGCGAACCTCTTCTCCATAAAGATCTGGAACTCATGATGCGGGAGCCGGAAGCAATAGTGAGCGGTATGAAACTGCTGATGGAGGCAACCGGTGCCCGGCAGGGCATCATCGGGGTGAAAAAGAAATATGAAGAGAAACTGAATGGAATGAGATCGGCGCTCCGCGGGTCGGATATCACGCTGCAATACCTTGGAGATTATTACCCGACCGGAGATGAATATGTGCTCGTGTACGAAACAACACACCGCCTGATCCCGCCTCAGGGAATTCCCCTCGACGTCGGCGTGGTGGTCAACAACGTGGAAACCCTGCGAAATATTCACCGGGCGGACCAGAATCATCCTTCATTTACAAAATATATTTCAGTCGCCGGCGCCGTTGCGCATCCTTCCACATTTGAAGTGCCCGTGGGCATATCGTTCGCTGATGTCATTCAAGCGGCAGGAGGTGCAACCGTCGATGCCGTTGCAGTGTTCGTCAGCGGAATTATGATGGGGAAACTTGAAACGGACCTGGAACTGCCGGTGACGAAAACATGTGCCGGTTTGCTGGTGCTTCCGATGACGCACCGGCTGGTGCAGCGCAAAATACTGCCGATGGCGGCCATGCATCGGATTGGAAAGTCTGCCTGTGATCAATGCAGCTATTGCACCGAGTTCTGCCCCCGCTATCTCCTCGGCTATGACGTTCAGCCGCATAAAGTCATGCGGAGCTTATCGTTCACGGCAACGGGAGAAGATATCTGGAATCAATGGGCGCAGTTATGCTGCGGATGCGGCCTCTGCACGCTGTATGCCTGCCCGGAAGATCTTTACCCCAAGGAGGCGTGTGATAAATCAAAAAGTGACTTGCGGGCTAAAAAAATCGCCTGGGCCGGAACACGCGATATTCGCATCCATCCGATGTACGACGGGCGTCATGTCCCGCTGAAAAAACTCATTGAGAAATTGGGAATAAGCGATTATGACGTGCTGGCACCATTTGAAGATCTGAAATTTACTCCGGACCATGTCCGGCTGCCGCTGCAGCAGCATCTTGGAAAGCCTGCCCGGGCGATCGTCTCTGCCGGTCAGCGTGTGAATGCAGGAGACACGATTGCGGATATTCCGGAAGGAACACTGGGTGCGAACATTCATGCAAGCATCGATGGACGGGTGAAATCCGTCACCGATGAAATAGTCATTGAACGGATTTGATAAGCGGGAAGACGATGGATATGAATTCAATAGGACTCATTGAGTTGACCAGCATTGCGGCTGGATTCAATACCGCGGATGCAATGTTGAAAGCATCGGCAGTGGAATTACTACTCTCACGAAGCATCTGCTCCGGTAAATATATTGTACTCATTGGAGGAGATGTCGCGGCCGTGCGTGCGAGTGTCGATGCTGGCAAAACGGCGAGCCGCGGGATGATCGTGGATACATTTGTCATACCCAATGTCCATCGGGATGTTTTCCCGGCGATTGCCGGCACGACGCAGGTGCAAATGCTCGAAGCCCTGGGTATCGTGGAATCATTCAGCGTCGCTTCGCTCATAGAGGCGGCGGATGCTGCGGTCAAAACCGCACGCATTCAATTGATAGAAATACGACTCGCCATGGCCCTCGGCGGCAAAGCGTTTGTTACCATGACCGGGGATGTCGCCTCGGTGACATCGGCGGTCGATGCAGCAGCAGCAGTCTGTTCCGAAAAAGGATTATTAGTGAACAAAGTGGTCATTCCTAATCCACGGAAGGAATTGCTCCAGGAAATTGTTTAAGTGAGCGCACTCCAGGGTGAACTTTACCCTTAAACCGACGTATACCCATGTGTCACAATAACCCAAAATTGACCCGATGACTCCACGTATACCCCCATTTCTTCGAGGAATTCACAATCTTCTTACCCGGGATCTCACCTGGAATGATTTGAATAAATCACTCAACGATGACATGCGGGGAATGTATGAGTTCTATGAAGGCAGCATGAAATCCGTTGAAGGGGAGCGCCGGGGAGTGAAGCGGTCGATGAAATTCGTATGGCATCTGTTCGTTGCCTTCCTCTTGAAACTGACACCGCCGCGGCGGTTGATGTATGCGGTTGCCTTTGTCTTCATCGTCGTCGCACTGTCGGAAGGCAAGGCTGCTTCTGCAGTCTATTCATTTGTTATCGTGACCTTTCTTTTGGCGATGGAGCTTGCCGATAAATTGATTACGAAAGATGAACTGAGTATTGCTCGGGACATTCAACTGAGCCTTCAGCCGGGCAGCGATGTCAAAGTTGCCGGATATGACCTCCTTTCTCAGAGTGAAGCGGCGAAACAGGTCGGCGGCGATTATTACGATGTTCTCCAGCTTCCGGATGGCAGTACCCTGGTGGTCATTGGAGATGTTTCAGGAAAAGGGATCTCTTCTGCATTGTACGTGGTAAAAATGCAAACCGCCCTTCAACTGTTCGCCACGGAAACAAACGACCTCCGCGAGCTGCTGATACGTCTAAATTCCCATGTGTATGGACAGCTCAAACGAAATTATTTTCTTTCTCTGTTCCTGGTGAAACTGCTCCCCGACGGATCTGCCGAAATGTGCCGGGCAGGGCATCCTCCTGCATTGCTGTGCCGTGCGAAGGATCATTCCACGGAATGGCTGAAACCCAACGGCATTGCAGTGGGTATGGTTTCTTCCACGAACGGCGGGGGAGAGTCTGAAGAAAAAGCGAAGTGCTTCGGACCATCTCTGGAAACACAATCTCTTCGTATGGAAAAAGACGATGTGCTTTTCCTTTTTACGGATGGGGTAATCGAATCGGTCGATAATACCGGAAAAGAATACGGACTCGACAGGGTTGCCGAGTTATTTAAGAATTGTAAGAGTGAAACACTGGAGCAAATGCGCCGGTGCATGATCGACGACCTGATCCGGCATCGATCGGGAGCCGACCTGAGAGACGATACCACTTTCCTTCTGCTCAAAAAAACGTAACGATTTACTGCTTCCTGGCCGATGCATTCTGCATCCTGAGTAAATCGCTCACATGTGAAAAAATAAATGCTTTCGAGCGCAATCCTTGAATGATGAGCGGCAATGCCTCAGAGGTATGCCAGCCCCGGCCGTTCATATGCATAACGATAATGGAACCGTTCCTCGCACTGGAGACGACATAATGGATGATGCGGTCTCGTGAGAGGGAAGAATCCGGATCGCCGGAGGCGAGATCAAAATTTACAGTCGTGAGACCGATTTTCTGCGCAAGTGAATCGATTCGCCGGTTTGTTTCTCCATACGAAGGCCGGAAAAGTTTTGCCGAAGTTCCGATCAGCCGTTGCAGGAGGGATTCCGTTTGCTCAAGCTCATGGGTGACGCTGTCGTCCGAGAGCGTTGTACAATGCGGGTGTGAATAACTGAGGTTGCCTATCTCAAATTGCGGCATGGAAGCGAGTTTCTTGACTTCACGGGTATGCTTTTGAATCCATTTTCCGCTTAAGAATAATGTCGCAGGCACTCCGGAGTCTGCAAGCGTCTGAATGATACGGGCGTCAAATCCTCCGTGTGTGGAAGAGGGACAGGCGTCGAACGTGAGAGCGATATTTCTTTCATGCCTGGAGCCATGATTCAGCACCTGCCCCTGAGTTTCAGGTTCTGGAAGGAAGAGGAGAAGCGTCAAAATGAAAAGCCGGCAGAGCGATGTCATGAATAATTTGCTGGGAATGAAAGATAAAAATGCCTCTTGAATATCAAGAGGCATGAATGGAGTGAAGCCTATTGATGTGATGCAATCAGTGAAACGAATGACCTCCTCGAACGTGGCCTGCGGTCACACTCAAACCAATGCGCTGCCGGTTCGTTATCTGGTTTTTGAGTCTGGATTTGCATCCGGTGCTTCCCAGTTTCCTCAGGAGAATCCTGTTGGTTTTTAACTCCTTCGGTTGTTGCGGGTTTGCTGATTTCATTAATCCCTCCTTGTGTGTCTTGAAGAAGAATGATGTAATGAATGGTGCTCTCTGCACAATGTTACTGACTTGCTTCATAATTGTCAAGTGATTAGTTATTTCTCTACGGTATCCGGCTCTCAATGATCGTGAAATAGTGCTTCGGTAATATCCAATCCGCAAGATGTTGTGCGTCAAATTGAGATATTGGATTATCTTGTAAAAAAAAAGAAATAAAATCGTTTCTTGCCTTCGCTTTCTTACTTTCGTATATTTATATACAAGCTTAACAAAAAACTTATGGTTTGACCGAATATTTTTTATGTTGCTGAAGTAGCTCAGTGGTAGAGCAGTCCCGATAATTTCATGCTGAAGTAGCTCAGTGGTAGAGCAGCGGTTTCGTAAACCGCAGGTCGTGGGTTCAACTCCCACCTTCAGCTCAAAAAACAGCGTTTTATCCCCTCCGGTTCTTCAATTGGTTGCTCAAGATGCCTGGAAGCTATCTCAATAAAGACGTCACGATATATTGAGCCTGTCGAAATGCGACGTTGTTCGAAAAATCGATCTTCGATAAATCTGCTCTCCTTTATCCCCCAATGCAAATGTTCCATCGGCATCCATTAAAATGGACGCCTTGTTAAACGAAACCCGAAGGGTTTTCCAAAATCACTAGCCGTCCCGACGAAGTCGGGATGGCGAAGATCATGGAAGGGAAAAACCATTATTCCTTCGGCATCCGTTGTGCTTTCCGGTTATTTTGTCTCATTCTAATTATTGCGTATCTTATAAAAGAAATGGACAATGATATTGTCTTGGATTATTGACGTGATAGAATAATGAATCACAATCAACTCCCAATAAATTCTATGGAATCCGTTTTCCGACGGCTTTTTTAGCGAAAAAAATCAGGATGACGAATAATGCCGTTCCTTGAAACCCTCATCATAGCCCTTGGATTAGCTGCAGATGCGTTTGCAGTCTCCATATCTGCGGGGTCAACCGGGGTCTTGCGCGGACCTCGTTCCAAATTGAGGTTATCGTTTCATTTTGGGCTGTTCCAGTTTCTTATGCCTATCATCGGTTGGTTCGCCGGTCTCAGTATTGAACAGTATGTTCAATCGTTCGATCACTGGATTGCGTTCGGATTGCTTTCCTGGGTTGCCGTCCACATGATTCGCTCTTCACGGGCGGAGGACGATCGGACTCTCCAGCAAGACCCAAGCCGGGGAATGATGCTCGTTGCTCTTTCGGTTGCAACGAGTTTGGATGCGCTCGCGATCGGACTGAGTTTGGCCCTTCTGCAGGTGTCGATCTGGTATCCTTCGGTGATCATTGGTGTCGTGACCGGTACAACTTCATTTATTGGCATTCTGTTGGGTCAACGTTTTTCCAGAACTCTCGGCAGAAAAGCGGCAATCGTTGGAGGGATTTTACTGATTCTTATCGGGTTCAGAATCATTATCAGTCACCTCGGTTTTCTCTGATAGCCCGAAAATTTGAGATTGCTGCCTGTGAAAAAATGATTGATTGTGGCGGCATCTTTTCATAATTTAATTACGCTTTATAGTATTTTTTTCCTGAAAGGATAATATGAACGAAGGTAAAATCGTCCAGATCATTGGACCTGTGGTGGATATTGATTTTTCCGGCGGCAAACTCCCGGAAATTATGAATGCCGTTAGAATTCCTCGAAAAAATGTTGAAGGGGTAGATGAAGACTTAATCGTAGAAGTTCAACAACAGCTGGGTGAAGACCGCGTGAGAACCGTTGCAATGGATTCTACCGATGGAATTATGCGCGGGATGACCGCCCATGATACCGGTGCACCGATCACGGTTCCGGTCGGCCCGGCAGTACTGGGACGCTTGATTAACGTCCTTGGCGCGGGCATCGACGGCTTGCCGCCCATTGAAGCGAAAACGTATTACCCCATCCATCGTCAGGCTCCGAGCTTCGATCAACTCGTCACGAAAAAGGAAATGTTCGAGACCGGAATTAAAGTGATCGATTTGCTCGAACCGTATACCAAAGGCGGCAAAACCGGATTATTCGGCGGAGCCGGTGTCGGCAAGACGGTCATCATTCAAGAATTGATCCATAATATTGCTACACATCATGGCGGATATTCTGTATTCGCCGGTGTCGGCGAACGGACACGCGAGGGAAACGACCTCTGGCTGGAAATGAAAGAATCGGGCGTGCTTGCGAAAACCGCCCTGATCTTCGGACAGATGAACGAGCCCCCTGGTGCGCGTCAGCGCGTCGGTCTCACGGCCTTAACGATGGCGGAATACTTCAGGGATGAAGAAGGGAAGGATGTTCTGCTCTTTATTGATAATATTTTTAGGTTTGTGCAGGCCGGTTCGGAAGTATCCGCCCTGTTAGGACGTATGCCGTCTGCCGTCGGATATCAGCCGACACTCGGGACAGAAATGGGCGAGTTGCAGGAACGAATTACCTCCACAAAGAAAGGTTCGATCACATCTGTTCAGGCGATTTATGTTCCTGCTGATGATCTTACGGATCCGGCACCTGCGACCACCTTCTCGCATTTAGATGCGACCACCGTGTTAAGCCGGCAGATCGTCGATAAAGGAATTTATCCTGCGGTCGATCCGCTGGATTCCACCTCTCGCATTCTCGATCCGAACATCATCGATGCGGAACATTATCTAGTCGCAAAACGGGTCAAAGAGGTGCTGCAGGCTTATAAAGATCTCCAGGATATCATCAGCATCCTGGGAATGGATGAACTTTCCGACGAAGATAAACTGACGGTGACCCGTGCCCGGAAGATTGAAAAATTCCTTTCACAGCCGTTCTTTGTTGCCGAACAATTCACTTCTATTCCCGGCAAGTATGTGAAAATAGAAGATACGATCCGCGGCTTTAAAGGAATTCTGGACGGCGAGTATGACGCACTCCCTGAAAATGCATTCCTGATGGTCGGGACGATTGAAGAAGCTGTTGAAAAAGCGAAACAGATCCAGGCGGCCTGAGTATGTCAGAGAAATCGTTTCATTTGGAAATCGTGACGCCAAGACGCATTGTGTTTAAAGGCGAAGTAACCAGCGTGAGTGCGCCCGGTTTGGACGGCGGTTTCCAGGTGCTCCACAGCCACGCCCCCTTGCTGGCAACATTGAAAATCGGTAAAGTAAAGTTGACTCAGGATGGCGGCCCCGAACTGCAATATGCAATATCTGGCGGGTTTATGGAGGTGAAGGAGAACAAGGCCATCCTGTTGGCGGAAACAGCAGAACGAACCGATGAGATTGATATAGAACGCGTGAAAGCAGCGCGGGATCGAGCACTGACCCGGCTGGCAGAGAAGAAACTTGAAACGGATCTGGAGCGCGCAAAACTTGCACTTGCCCGTGCTCAGAACCGATTGAAGGTCGCTGAAAACTTATTAGAAACCCGCTGATTCGATCAGTGGGTTTTTCATTCATAGGGGTCAGAAATGATCGCTGGTATTGAAACCTATAAGAACCGACCGACGCGGGCAGAAATATCTTTTGAAAATTTGCGCAACAATTATGGTATCGTCAAGTCCTTCATCAAGGATGATGTAAAAATAATGGCGATGGTGAAAGCGAATGCGTACGGGCATGGGCTTTACGAAATATCCAGCGAATTGTTGAACCAGGGAGTTGACTATTTAGGCGTTGCCGTTCTCGAAGAAGGAGTCTATCTGCGTGAATGCGGTATTACTGCTCCCATTCTTGTGCTTGGCCCCATCAATACCGATCAGATTGCCGAGTTTATAAAAAACGATATTGAGATAACAAGTTCATCGACCGATAAATCGGCGGCTATTGCTGCAGTGGCAAAAGAGATGCGGAAAAAAGCCCTGGTTCATTTAAAGGTCGACACAGGGATGGAACGGATCGGCGTCCATTGGTATCATGCAGAGCGGTTTATCGAAAAATCGTACGACTTCGAATCGATGACCATCAAGGGAATATTTTCACACCTGGCAAAATCGGAATCAGATCCCGGTTTTACCAATCAACAGCTGGACCGTTTCGATGCCATACTCGACAGTATGGAGAAGAAGAAACTTATTCCCGAGCTCGTCCATATGGCCAATTCCGCCGGGATCATGAATTTCCCGGCTTCGCATTATTCGATGGTACGCCCGGGTATCATGCTCTACGGATATAATCCGAACGGCTATCGACCGGATCAGTCCTTTGAAGGGAGATCATTGAAACCGGTCATGACCCTGAAATCAAAAGTATCGTTTTTTAAGGTGGTCCCTGCAAATACCGGATTAAGCTATAACCATACACACGTGACCAAGAATCAGACACGCATCGTCACACTTCCATTAGGATACGGGGACGGATACACCCGCCTCCTGTCCAATAAAGGCGAGGTCGTGATCCGGGGAAAAAAATATCCGGTCGTCGGCACGATCTGCATGGATCAATGCATGGTCGATATCGGTATGGAGGGAGAGGCGTACAACGGGGACGATGTCCTCCTGTTTGGCGATATGGATGGCTGCACCATTCCATTGGAATCGCTTTGTGATAAAATCGGGACAATTACTTATGAATTGCTGTGCGGGATCAGTTCACGTGTTCCACGAATATATAGGTCTCTATGAATCGCACCCAGAAATACATTTCTCTTCTTCTCGAGCGGCTGCCTAAATATGAACTTCGCTCGTACGAACATCAAACGAGTCTCGATCGTATTCGCGATCGGATTTCATCCACCGAGGATATTCACGCGGAACTGCGCGCGCTCTACCAGGTTCAGGGATTCGCCGAATTTGCGCTATGCCTGATGTGGGTAGCAGATAAAGTGGAAAAAGATTTTACGAAAGAAGAATCGACCATCGATGAAGAAACAAAAGCGTTCACCAGGTTCCGCCAGGCGGTCGGAGACCTGTCGGCCTCCGAACAGGAACCGACGGTTTCCGGATCGATGTTTGATATGTCCGGTTCGGAAGGATTCGGATCGGCGCCCGCACCGGTCACAGATTTCAATCCCACACCATCTTCGGAGTTCGAGTCTCCATCTGTTCCGGGGCCCTCAATAGATTCCATCTTTGGCTCACCGGAGCCTCCGTCGGGACAATCAATGCCGGCGGGCGGCGCATCCATTTCAAGACCGGAACAGGAGCATAAATTTGCCGTTCTTCTGGAAAAGTTTTTAGAATCGGTGCAAAGCGGTAATGAAGACCGGACGGACCTGCTGTTCGACGTCATCGCTGAATGTAATACGGTGCTTTCAGCCAATTTTGGAGATGAAGATTACAGCCAATTTTGCAGGTCACTTATAGAATTTCTTCAATATATCTCCACAAACCAGTACCTTGATGATGTCCGTGTCATGAATATTCTCTCCAATATTCAGGACCCGTTTGCCCAGTGGGCGCGAACGGATATGAATGCACGTGCAGGTATCCTCGTCACAGTCAACGACACACTTCGTGATTTTAAAGCGATGTTTGAATAAGGAAATATGAATCAACCTACTATTTATGCAGTTATCATGGCCGGCGGCGTCGGATCGCGGTTCTGGCCCCAAAGCCGTGAACGTTCGCCCAAACAAGTCCTCGAAATCGTCGGCTCCGGTTCTATGATCTCCAATACCATCGCGCGCATTCAGCCCCTGGTACCGCCGGAGAAAGTACTGGTGGTGACCAACAAACTTCAAAAAGAAATTATCCACCAACAGATCCCCTCTGTACCGATGCAAAATATTCTCACAGAGCCGATTGGAAGAAATACCGCGCCGTGCATTGGACTTGCAGCAAAGTGGATACGCCGCACGGATCCGGATGCCGTTATGATTATCCTTCCGGCGGATCACATCATCCGGGATACCGAAGAATTTTTAAACGTCCTCCGCCGCGCGGTGCACACCGCGCAGGAGAGTGATGCTCTGGTGACCATCGGGATCAAACCAACACACCCGGAAACAGGGTACGGGTATATTCAATATGAAGATTCTTCGGAAAAGAACCCGTTTGCCGCAGAAGGCATCTATCGCGTGAAAACATTTGCCGAAAAACCGAATCTTGAAACGGCGGAAAAGTTTTTAAAGTGCGGTGATTTTCTTTGGAACAGCGGCATGTTCATCTGGAAAGCAAGTATCATTCTTAATGAGATTGAAAAACATATCCCGGAACTTGGCGATCAACTGAACAAATTGGAACCGGCCATCGGCACCGAGAATTACCAGACGGCGCTCGAACGCGTCTACGGGGTTATCCGAAGCATCTCGATTGATTACGGAGTGATGGAAAAAGCATCAAAGGTTTTTGTCGCCATCGGAGATTTCGGATGGAGTGATGTCGGTTCATGGGATGAAGTCGTCCGATTAACGCCGATCGATGGCGATGGGAATGCGCTGCGCGGTACGGTCATCGCGAAAGATTCGCATGGGAATTATATCGACGCAGGCAGCAAAGTGGTGGCGACCATCGGACTTGAAGATGTCATCGTCGTCGTGACGGACGATGCCGTGCTGATCTGCAAAAAGGGAAGATCGCAGGATGTGAAAGAAGTGGTGGACTATCTCCGGCGAAAACAAATCAATGGACTGCTGTAAACAGGTCGTCGTGGATCTGCTGGCCTGTTCGGCGGTGATCCTGTTTATCGGTTGTTCGTCCACGCCCCGATTTGCCGACCGTGGCAATCAGCCCGCCGGCGAACGCAGGCCGCCTGCGCATTCAGGGCAGGCCCTTCGGCAAAGCACGGGTAAAGTTCTTTTAACTCTCGAGGGAATTGCTTCTTACTACGCGCATGATTTCCATGGAAAACTGACGTCGAACGGAGAAACATTTGATATGAACGGCCTCACGGCAGCACATAGAACGTTCCCGTTCGGAACCATGGTACGGGTGACGAATTTAGAGAATAATAAGGTCGTCGTCGTTCGTGTGAATGACCGTGGACCATTTGTCGAGGGTCGTATGATGGATTTG
>Ga0105104_10000713_pt1 | contig 25593 bp, 25 predicted proteins | sample PPLLaktember2015_3_FD_87034 | JGI IMG/M metagenome (GOLD analysis project Ga0105104, IMG submission 87034) | Freshwater sediment microbial communities from Prairie Pothole Lake near Jamestown, North Dakota, USA - PPLs Lake P7 Core (6) Depth... | ecosystem: Environmental > Aquatic > Freshwater >...
AGGTGTCTCGCGTAATACCGGCATTATTTACCAGTACGTTAACATCGCCATATTTATCACTGATGGCTTTTAATGAGACTTCTATTTGCAAAGCATCATTAACATTTAAAGCCAACCCCTCACCCTTGATACCTGCAGCAACCAAAGTGGCTGAGATAGAAGATGCGCCGCTTTCTGATGTTGCCGTACCGATAACCGTTGCACCTTGCTTGCCTAACTCCATTGCAATGGCTGCACCAATGCCGCGGCTTGCACCCGTAATTAAAGCAATTTGTCCAGTTAACATAATGAACCTCTGAATATTTTATAATTAAATTGTGTTTTTCAACTCAACTAAAGCATCATTGCTAGTCAAGGCAACGCACGGCAGTTCAGCCACAATACGCTTGGTAAGTCCAGCCAGCACCTTGCCTGGACCACACTCGGCAGTTTGTGTGACGCCATGTGCTGCAATTGTCTGCACCGTTTCAACCCAGCGCACAGGACTATATAACTGACGCACCAAAGCGTCCTTGATTTTATCACTATCATTATAGGCCGCCACATCCGCATTGTGCAGCACCGGAATATGCGGTGTATTAACAGTCACATTTTTTAAATACTCTGCAAGCTTAACTGCCGCAGGCTTCATAAGCGCACAATGAGATGGCACACTCACCGGCAACGGCAAAGCGCGCTTAGCGCCTTTCGCTTTCGCAAGCTCCATGCCACGTTCTACAGCAGCTTTATTACCTGCAATGACCACTTGGCCTGGTGAGTTCAAGTTTACCGCTTCCAATACCTCATTTTGTGCTGCTTCTGCGCAAACAGCCCGCACAATCTCATCATCCAGGCCCAATATTGCAGCCATGGCACCAACACCTGCAGGCACTGCATTTTGCATCACTTCCGCGCGATAACGTACCAACGGCAAAGCATCTTTGAATGACAACGCTCCGGACGCTACCAGTGCAGTGTATTCACCCAGACTATGGCCAGCCAGAATTGTAGGCAGACTGCCTGAAGCTGCACACCATGCACGCCATGTTGCAACGCCGGCAGTAAGCATAATAGGTTGAGTGTTGGTGGTTTCATTGATGCTTTCATTTGGCTCAGTTGCCATAGCCCAAAAATCCACACCTAAAACATCAGAAGCTTCAGCAAAGGTATCGCGAATCAGACTGGATTCACCAAAGCCGCTCATCATGCCCACAGATTGAGAGCCTTGACCAGGAAAAAGGAATGCAATATTTTTCATAAATTACTTTATATAAATTAGTGATTAATTGAATAATTAGTATTTTATTAATGCAGAACCCCATGTAAAGCCACCACCAAAAGCTTCCATGAGAATAACGTCACCGCGTTTTATACGTCCATCGCGTACTGCAACATCTAAAGCCAATGGTATAGAAGCTGCCGAGGTGTTGCCATGCTTATCTACAGTAACGACCACTTTATCAAGGCTCATATCCAGTTTTTTTGCTGTTGCTTGCAATATGCGAATATTTGCCTGATGTGGGACTAACCAGTCAACATCACTTTTTTGTAACCCATTAGCTGTCAAGGTTTCATCCACTATTTGGTCTAGGGTATTAACAGCCATTTTAAAAACTGCATTGCCTTCCATTTTTACAGTTTTACCGCCATCTCGCTTCGAAACTCCGGTAGGGACATTGAGCAATTTCTCATGACGACCATCCGCATGCAGATGAGTAGTGATAATGCCAGCCTCATCAGACGCTTGTAAAATAACGGCCCCTGCACCATCACCCCACAAAATACAGTTACTACGGTCAGTCCAATCAGTAATGCGTGACATGGTTTCTGCACCGATGACCAAAGCAGTTCTAACGCTCCCTGTTTTGATCATACTATCTGCAACACTTAAAGCATATACAAAACCGCTGCATACCGCCTGCACGTCAAAAGCCGGACAATAGTTTTTAATGCCTAACTCGCTTTGTATCAGGCATGCTGTGCTTGGAAAAACACGATCCGGCGTTGTAGTTGCAACTAAAATCAAATCAATATTTTGCGGATCAATATTCGCCGCTTCAATTGCCTTTTTAGCAGCGGCAACCCCTAAGTCGCTTGTAAATTCATTACTTGCTGCAATATGACGCTCCCGAATACCCGTCCTAGCAAAAATCCATTCGTCGGTAGTATCTACCATGGTTTCCAGTTCAGCATTTGTGAGGATTTTAGCGGGCAGATAACTGCCGGTGCCAGAAATTCTGGAAAATATCATTGTGTGTCCTGTGATTTTTCTACAATAGGTGTTGGTCGTATATGTTCAATCTCAAGCTGCTCGGTAATGCGGCGCAATACTCCACTGCGCGCCTCTTCAATCGCAACGTGAATTGCTGAAATAAATGCCAGCTGATCGGCTCCGCCATGACTTTTTACCACAATGCCACGCAGGCCCAAGAAACTCGCACCATTATAGAGGCGAGGATCTAAACGTTTTTTGAAAGACTTCAATACAGGCAGTGCACCAAGTGCCATCAGTTTAGTGAGCCAATTTCGCTTGAATTCCTGCGTCAGGAACTTGCCCATCATATGGGCTAAACCTTCAGTGGTTTTCAGTGAGACATTACCGACAAAACCATCACAAACTACCAGATCCACGGTGCCTTTAAATATATCGTCACCTTCGACATTGCCATAAAAATTCAAATGACTGGCTTTTAACAGTTCACCTGCCTGTTTTACAACTTCATTGCCTTTGATGTCTTCTGAACCAATATTAAGCAGGCCCACAGTTGGACGCTCTTTATGCTCCACACAGCTCACCAGCATAGCGCCCATGATTGCAAACTGATAAAGATGATCAGGGGTGCAATCTGCATTAGCGCCCAAGTCCATCATGTAGGTATTGCCTTTTTCACTCGGCAGAACCGAAGCAATGGCAGGACGATCAATTCCCGGCAAAGTTTTCAGCACAAACCGAGCTGTTGCCATGAGTGCGCCTGTATTACCGGCGCTAATACATGCGTTAGCCTCGCCGCTTTTGACTAAGTTAATAGCCACGCGCATGGATGAGTCTTTTTTGTTTTTGAGCGCACCTTGAGGTGACTCGTCCATTGTCACCACTTCACTTGCATGATGAACGCGTAAACGAGGACTTGCACTTGCTTTATTGGCCTTAAGTTCTGCCTCAATAGCATCACTCAAGCCAACCAAAACGATATTAAGCTGAGCATCTGACTCAAGCGCTTTCAGTGCGGCAGGAACGGTAACATGCGGCCCATGATCACCGCCCATTGCGTCTATTGCGATAGTAATATCCATGTAGCTTTATACTCAATTTGAAGATAGGGTTTATCAAATCACTTTAAGCTGAGTTTAGCAACACAGCCTTGTGATAAAGGTACTTGAACCGTCAAAACACTAGCGCCGCTCCAAGTGTTTGGAGCGGCGCTAAATGATTTCTAAACTACCTGTTAAATTCAATCTAAACCGAGAATTTAACTGGAAAGTAAATTATTCGCCTTTTGATGGCAATACTTTACGACCGCGATAGTAGCCATTTGGGCTAATATGATGACGTAAATGTGTCTCGCCTGTAGTTGGCTCAACTGCTAATGGTGGATTTGTCAAAAAGTCATGTGAACGGTGCATACCGCGCTTTGAAGGTGTCTTTTTGTTTTGTTGAACTGCCATAATAAAACTCCAATAAAATGATTAAAACATCATCTCAATTACTTACAAACCGATGCAGTTAAATGAATAGCGCATCACTAATTTAAGATTACACAAAATAACTAATTCGCAATGATAATATAAAACAAAGCTTTTGTCAGCCATATTCGGCTTTTTTAAGATTTAATTAGCCCCTTTAATACCGCAAAGGGGTTAGGCTTTTCGCCACTTTGCATAGAAACCTGACCACACTCCCCCTCATGCGTAGGGGCAATCGGGATCGCCATAATAATCTCATCCTCAATAAGTGCTATTAAATCCATTACCTGGCTTGCTTCCTGCAAATCAAAATCATCATCACCCTCGGCTTCAGCCACATCAAGGTTATTAGTGTTAACCTCGCTAATCAGGTAATGAAAGTTCAAACCGAGACTAAGTGGCATCTGCTCTAAACAGCGCTGACAAAAGGTGGTTAAGTTTGAATCCAAGGAGAGATGTAAAAAATGCTGGCCAACCGCATTCGTTTCACCCTCCAGCGTGAAATTAATAACACCATTGAGCATTGAATTTCTAAAATAAATAGCATCTCCGGCATCAGGCGCCTGCGATCTCAACAACTCCAACAGTCTGGGGCAATCAGCAAGCGATAACGTGCCTGCTAGACGTTCATTTCTCTTGGCAAATGCAATGTTGTCAATTAATAAAGATTGGCTGCTCATTTTAATATTCGTGATGTCCTAATGTTTTAATTCCGGGGTATGAATTCGGCACTTAAATTTAACGCTAGGGATTTAGCTATCCACTAGCACATGCTACAATTACATGGTTTTTGTATCAAAATTTTTAAGGTTTACTACGTGTTCAAAAAAATTCTAATTGCTAATCGCGGTGAAATTGCAGTGCGTATTGTACGCGCTTGCTCAGAAATGGGCATCAAATCCGTCGCGATTTATTCAGATGCGGACCGTCAGGCTTTACATGTAAAAAAAGCTGACGAGGCTTATCATATCGGCACAGATCCAGTGTCTGGCTACTTGAATGCACACAATATTGTAAACCTGGCTGTAGCAACAGGTTGTGATGCATTGCACCCCGGTTATGGTTTCCTGTCTGAAAATCCTGAATTGGCCGAAATATGCGAACGCCGCGGCGTTAAGTTTATTGGGCCTAGCGCGGATGTAATTCGTCAAATGGGCGATAAAATCCAGGCCAGGAATGCAATGACCAATGCCGGGATTCCATGTACACCCGGCAGCAACGGTAACCTGAAAAACTTAGACGAGGCAGTTGCTCTAGCCGGTAAAATTGGCTATCCAGTCATGTTAAAAGCCACTAACGGCGGCGGCGGTCGCGGAATTCGCCGCTGTGACAGTGAAAAAGAATTATTGAGCAACTATGACAGGGTAATCAGCGAAGCAAGTAAAGCATTTGGTAAGCCTGAAGTGTTTCTTGAAAAATGCATCGTTTCACCTCGACACATTGAGGTTCAAGTGTTGGCGGATTCTCAAGGTAACGTTATACATTTATTTGAGCGTGACTGTTCTATTCAACGCCGCAACCAAAAATTGATTGAAATAGCACCCTCCCCACAACTAAGCCAGGCGCAACGCGACTACATTGGCGGATTAGCAGTTAAAGCTGCAAAAGCCGTAGGTTACGAAAATGCAGGTACAGTAGAATTTTTATTAGATGCTGATAACACATTCTACTTTATGGAGATGAACACACGCTTGCAAGTTGAACATACGGTGACGGAAACTATTACAGGTATTGATATTGTTCAAGAACAAATTCGCATTGCTTACGGCTTGCCACTACAGTACAAACAAAGTGACGTGCAATTCCGAGGCTATGCCATGGAATTTCGCATTAACGCTGAAGATCCGAAAAATGGTTTCTTACCTAGCTTTGGTAAGATTACGCGCTACTATGCCCCAGGGGGGCCCGGTGTGCGTATGGATGCAGCCATATTTAGCGGCTACGTTATTCCGCCCTATTATGATTCCATGTGTGCAAAACTAACGGTATGGGCTTTAAATTGGGAAGGTGTGATTGAACGCGGTCGCCGCGCACTGGATGACATGTTAATTTATGGGGTTAAAACTACCATTCCTTATTATCAGGAAATTTTGAAGCATGAGGATTTTAAAAATGCGGAATTTAATACCAGCTTTGTAGAGTCCCATCCAGAACTGGCAAACTATGCGAATGAACTGCCTCCTGAGCTGATTGCAGCTGCGATTTCTGCAGCTATTGCAGCGCACGAAGGCATATAAACATACTCAATTACAACTTTAAAAATTAACTTAAACATTAAAGCGATAGATTAAAAAAATGGCAAAAGTATTTGTTTCTGAACTGGTTTTACGCGACGGGCATCAATCATTAATTGCTACGCGCATGCGTACTGATGACATGCTCCCAATTTGTGCAAAGCTTGATGCTATCGGCTTTTGGTCACTTGAGGCATGGGGTGGCGCAACGTTTGATGCATGTGTGCGTTTTTTGAAGGAAGACCCATGGGAACGCCTTGCTAAATTACGTAAAGCTTTGCCTAACAGCCGCATTCAAATGTTGTTACGCGGCCAAAATCTATTGGGCTATCGTCATTACTCTGATGATGTCGTGCGTGCATTCGTGCAGAAATCTGCTGACAACGGCGTAGATGTATTCCGTATATTTGATGCGATGAATGACATGCGCAACCTGAAAACATCAATCGAAGCAGTTAAAAAAGTGGGTAAGCATGCCGAAGGAGCCATTAGCTATACCACTAGCCCGGTACATGATATCGAACATTTTGTCGGCTTAGCTAAAGAGCTTGAAGCCTTAGGCTGTGACACAATTGCCATTAAAGATATGGCGGGGCTACTCACCCCACAAAGCACTAGCGATTTAGTTAAGGCAATACGCAGCGCAGTCAGCTTACCGATTCATCTGCATAGCCACGCAACATCAGGCTTGTCTGCCATGTGCTTCTTAAAGGGCATTGAAGCAGGCGCTACGATTGTTGACACATGTAACTCATCTTTTGGTGAAGGCGCCAGTCATTCATCTACTGAGAGTATCGTTGCCGCATTGAAAGGTACAGAATATGATACCGGTCTGGATTTACATGCACTTCAGGAAATCACTGCTTATTTCCGTGATGTACGGAAAAAATACTGGCAATTCGAAAGTGATTTTACCGGTGTAGATACCCGCGTACTGGTTAATCAGGTACCTGGCGGCATGATTTCAAACTTGTCTAACCAGTTAAAAGAACAAGGCGCACTCAACCGTATGGATGAAGTGCTGGCAGAAATTCCGCGTGTACGTAAAGATTTAGGTTACCCTCCACTGGTAACACCAACCTCGCAAATCGTTGGTACGCAAGCTGTGCTCAACGTAATGACAGGCGATCGTTACAAATCAATTACCAATGAAGTGAAAAATTACTTTCTTGGCCATTACGGAAAATCGCCGGCACCTGTTAACGACATTGTTAAACAACAAGCCGTAGGTGATAGCAAGGTTATTACCTGCCGTCCTGCTGATTTGTTAGACCCGGAGATGGTAAAACTTGGCATCGATGCCGAGCTTTTTGCAAAATCCGAGGAAGATGTGCTGACTTATGCCATGTTCCCTGATATCGGTCAAACATACTTGCAAGAACGCAACGCAGGTTCTGCGACTCCTGAAGCGTTGCTCGACAAAGCAACTGCAAATTCTAATGCTGCCCGTTATGCGCCTAATGAGTTTAAAGTCACATTGCATGGTGAAACTTTCCATATCAATCTGACTGGTAGTGGCCATGCTGGAGAAGAGCATCGCCCTTACTATGTGACAATCGACGGTATTGCAGAAGAAGTCATTGTTGAAACTTTAAGTGAAATTGAAGTATCCGGCGGTGGCACAAGTAGTGGCGGTAAAAAGAAAGCAGCTAGCAATGCAGCGAGTGGCCGTCCTCGTGCAACACATGCAGGACACGTCACTACATCCATGCCTGGTACGATTGTAGCGGTAAAGGTAAAGGTTGGTGACAAAGTTAAAGCCGGTGATGGCGTATTGGTCATTGAAGCCATGAAGATGGAAAACGAAATTCAAGCTGCAACTTCAGGCGTAGTAGTGGCGGTAAATGTAAACAAAGGTGATACCGTTACACCCGACGAAGCTTTGCTTGAAATCCAACCTGAATAAGCAATTAGGCGCCACCCAAAATGTGTTCCTGGAACGCCTTATTGTTTTTTTAACGTAAAAGCCGACACAATCATGCTGTCGGCTTTTTTATTTATAACTGAAACATTATGAACAGAAACCTCATTCTCGCCTCATCCTCACCCTTCCGTCGCGAATTACTCACGCACCTGCAAGTTTCCTTTACATGCATTTCGCCAGACATAGATGAATCGCCATTACCGAATGAATTGCCACAGGAAACCGCACTGAGATTAGCGCAAGTAAAAGCAAAAAAAATTGGCACATCACATACAAATGCACTCATCATTGGATGTGACCAGGTCGCTACACTTGATAATCAGCAGCTTGGTAAACCATTAACCCATGACAATGCTACCAAGCAGCTGCGCATGATGCGTGGCAGAGAAGTCACATTCCATAGCGCGCTTTGCCTCTATAATTCTGCTACGCAGAGCATGCAGGCAGAGGTTGTGCCCTACATTGTAAAATTTAGAAATTTAACAGATGCTCAAATTGAGAGTTATCTAACAAAAGAACAGCCATACCATTGCGCCGGTAGTGCAAAATCTGAAGGCCTGGGTATCGCTATTATTGAAAAAATGACTGGGGATGACCCCAATGCTCTAATTGGGCTGCCAATGATTGCATTGGTCACTATGTTGCAGAACGAAGGTTTGGCTGTAATATAAATGACTCAGACTTTAACGAATGTATTTAAATTATTTCCAGGTTGCAATGCTGATTAATCCCAATAAAAAGGAATTTGCCATGCCTAATCGATATGCACTAATTACACTTGCCATTCTTTCAGCATTTTCTGCAGCAGCCATTGCGGCGGAAACGGATGAAATTCGCAGCACCTTAAATGATCAGCAAAATGTAGCTGTTACTATTTACAACAACAATCTAGCTTTAGTAAAAGACCAGCGTAAAGTTAAGCTGAATAGTGGTTTGAATAACCTTGCATTGCGTGATGTCAGCGCACAGATTCGTCCTGAAACTGCCCTGCTTCGCAGTCTAAGCAACGCAGGAAGCTTCAGCACACTGGAACAGAATTTCGACTTTGATTTGCTTACCCCGCAAAAACTACTTGAAAAATACGTAGGTAAAAATGTGAGTATTGTCAGAGTCAACCCAGCTACCGGTGCTGAGACCTCAGAACAAGCTACGGTACTTTCCGCAAACAACGGCGTAGTGATGAAAATTGGCAATCGCATTGAAACCGGCATACCTGGTCGCATTGTTTACGATGATGTACCTGCCAACCTACGCGACCGCCCTACCTTGGTGACTAAGCTCAACAATAAAACCGCATCTGAACAAACCGTGGAACTCAGCTATCTGACAGGCGGCTTAGGCTGGAAAGCTGATTATGTAGCAGAACTTAATGCAAAAGAAGACAGCATTGATTTATCAGGCTGGGTTACGCTTACCAACACCAGCGGTACGTCATATAACAATGCGAGACTGCAGCTAGTTGCTGGTGATGTTAACCGTGTCCAGGAGAACTATCCGCGCCCGATGGCGATGAGAAAAGAAGTAATAATGGAATCCGTCGCTGCCGCACCGATGGCCGAGGAGTCATTGCTTGAATATCACCTTTATACGCTGGATCACCCTACAACGATCGCAGAAAGCCAAACAAAACAAGTGGCATTACTCTCGGCAGCAAACGTACCGGCACGCAAAGAGCTTGTTTTGCGAGGTGCAGATTATTATTACGGTTCCAGCTATGGAGACTTGGGTCAAAAAATCAAAGTTGGCGCATTCATTGAATTTGATAACAAAGAATCAGCAAAACTAGGTATGCCTTTGCCAAAGGGCATCATGCGCGTCTATAAAAAAGATAATCAGGGTAATGCACAGTTTGTAGGGGAAGATAATATTGACCATACACCAAAGAATGAAATAGTACGCCTGAAGCTGGGTGATTCTTTTGATGTCACTGCAGACAAAAAGCAAACCGATTTCAAAACCCTGCCACGCCCATCCAAAGGAAATAGCATGTTTGAAAGCGCCTATGAAATCGTACTCAAAAATGCCAAAAAAGAACGTGTAACGGTCACTGTACAGGAACCGATTCCCGCTGACTGGAAAATACTGAAAGAGAATCACCCCAGTCAAAAAGCAACCAGCAACACTGCTGTATGGAAAATTGACATCCCTGCAGAAGGCAAAACCACACTCACCTATCGCGTACAAGTGAAGTATTAATGACTAATAAAAAATCAGGAACGCTATATTTTATTCCCGTCACCCTTGGCGACGACAATATCGCCAAGGTATTACCAACTGAAGTAGTAAGCATTGCACAACAATTGGATGAGTTCATCGTTGAGAATGAAAAAACAGCACGTCACTTCCTGGGTGCAATCAAGCACAGCAAACCCATACGCGAGCTTGTGCTCAAGCCATTAAACGAGCACACCACAGACAAAGAATTACCTGCGCTGCTCAGTTCACTCATCGCAGGTAAAGACGTAGGACTAATGAGTGAGGCGGGCTGTCCCGGCATTGCAGATCCAGGCGCAAGACTCGCTGCGCTCGCACATCAAAAAGGAATCCGGGTTGCGCCATTGGTAGGCCCCTCTTCCATCCTGCTCAGCCTCATGGCCAGCGGCCTGAATGGCCAGCGCTTTACCTTCCTGGGCTATTTACCCAGCGACAAAACCGCGCGAATCAATCAGCTTAAAGAGATTGAAAAACGCTCTAAACAACAGGAAACACAGATTTTCATAGAAACACCCTATCGCAACCAGCATATGCTGGAAGACATACTCGCCAACTGCCATGGCGAAACGAAGCTATGCGTTGCCTGTAACATCAGCCTGCAGGATGAATACATTGTGACTAAACGCGTGAAAGATTGGAAACAAACCACACTGCCTGATCTGCATAAAAAGCCGACAGTATTTTTGTTATTGGCTGCTTAGTTAGCGGGTCAGCAAGGCCTTTACCGGCGCGTAGCTGCGTCTATGCACGGGCGACACGCCATGTTGCTGCAGCAAGGCCATATGTGCTGCTGTAGGGTAGCCTTTATGCTGGGCGAAGCCATACAAGGGATATTGTTTATCCAGCCCGTACAACTCTGCATCCCGCGCGGTCTTAGCTAAAATAGAGGCGGCAGAAATCGCCTGAACTTTGCTATCGCCCTTCACAATTGCCTCACATGGCAGGCTGATTTTGGGGGATTGATTACCGTCCACCTGCACTAAATGCGGGGTGATATTGAATTGTGCCTGCATCGCCTCAATCGCACGCTTCATGGCAAGCAAGCTGGCTTGCAGGATATTGATGCTGTCAATCTCTTCAACGCTGCTGCTGGCTATCGCCCATGCCAAAGCGTGTTGTTTGATTTCTATGGCAAGCGCATCACGCCTTTTTTCACTGAGTTTTTTTGAGTCTGCCAGACCTTGAATCGGCCTGTCAGGGTTGAGAATAACTGCGGCAGCATACACAGCTCCGGCTAATGGCCCGCGCCCAGCTTCATCCACACCACAAATCAAGAAAACATTACTCATGGAAAGTGTGCAAGGATAGCAGCGGCAGCCTTTTCAGCCGTGTTTTGGCGTAAGCTGTGATGGATATCCGTGAATTCTTTTTTAATTTCAGCCAACTTATTCGCATCAGCAATCATAGTTAGTGCAGCTTCCGCCAGCTTATCCGGCGTTGCATCATCCTGTAACAGCTCTGGCACAACTAACTTACCTGCCAATATATTAGGCAAGCCCACATAGGGCTGCAAGCGCATACGCTTGAGCAATTGCCAGCTTAACTTTGACATGCGGTAAGTAATCACCATCGGTTTTTTAAGCAAGGCTGCTTCAAGCGTTGCAGTACCTGAGGCTACAATCACTACATCCGCCGCCTCCATCGCATCGTGCGCATGTCCAAACAGAATCTGAATGGGCAATTGTTCATGCTCACTATAAATCGCCAGTTCAAAAATCTGGCGTGTTTCACGCGTAATCAAGGGCACCAGAAATATCGCATTGGGATGCTCCGCATATATACGTTTAGCCGTCTGCACAAACAAATCTGCATGATGCTGAACTTCACTCTGCCGACTGCCTGGCAACATGGCAATCACTAATGCAGTATCCTCTAATTTCAGAATTTCTCGAGCTGCTGCAACATCCGGCTCCATCGGCAAAATATCCGCTAACGGGTGTCCAACATAACTTACAGGGATGCCTTCTGCCTGATACAAAGCGGGCTCAAAGGGAAATAAAGCTAAAACCTGCGTAACAGCCTTCTTTATTTTTTTGATGCGGTTCTTGCGCCATGCCCAGATTGATGGGCTGACATAGTGAATGGCCTTAATGCCTTTATGTTTAAGCTTTTTCTCTAGCCAAAAATTGAAATCAGGTGCATCTATGCCAATGAATAAATCGGGAGGATTATCCAGAAAGTAATTCAATAGCTGACGTCGCAGCTTAAGCAGACCCCAAAGGTGTTTGATCACTTCCAGATAGCCACGCACAGATAAACGTTCGATCGGGAAAAGCGACCGTGCGCCTTCGCGCATCATTTTAGGACCTGCAATACCGATGAATTCCAAATCCGGACGCTTTTGCTTGAGTGCTTGAATCAAATGACTTCCAAGCAAATCGCCAGAAGCCTCGCCAGCCACAATACCAATTCTAATCATAGCTAAAATATTATCGAACTATGCCGCGTGCGGAAATATTCAAGAATTCTGACAATAAAGCTATTTCTGGCGTTTGAGATTGCATAGTTAGCAATTCAGTCTTAGCCTCATCCAGAGTCAACCCTTTGCGATACAAAACCTTATATGCTCGCTTAATTTGCAAAATACTATCTGCCGAAAACCCGCGACGTTTCAAACCTTCTGCGTTGATACCATGAGGTTTTGCATCATATCCAGCTGCAGTCACATACGGTGGAATATCCTTGAATACCACTGACCCCACCGCAGTAATCACATGTGAACCGATTTTACAAAACTGATGTATTAGCGTAAACCCGCCTAATATTGCATAGTCATAAACATCAACATGCCCTGCCAGCGAGGCGTTGTTAGCAAAAATAGTGTTATTTCCAATTTGGCAATCATGCGCGATATGCACGTAGGCCATAATCCAGTTATCGTTGCCAATCTTGGTAGTGCCTTTATCTTGAACTGTACCTCGATTAAAGGTACAAAATTCACGGATAGTATTGTTGTCACCTATTTCCAGTAAAGTTGGCTCGCCCTTGTATTTTTTATCTTGTGGCGCTTGGCCTAATGAAGAAAACTGAAAAATCTGGTTATTTTTACCAATAGTAGTAGGTCCGTTAATGGACACATGGCTTGCAATACGAGTACCTGAGTCAATTTTTACATCGGGTCCAACAACGGAATAAGCACCCACTTCAACACTTGAATCCAGTTGTGCCAAAGGGTCTATGATAGCCGTTGGATGAATTTTTGCAGTCTGCATTGTTACTTCACTTATTTTTTATTAACTAGTACTACTTTTATCAACCAGTAATTTTCTTATTTACTATTAGCCTGACTACTTATTTCTCAATCGCTTTTAATATGCACATCATTTGTGCTTCAGCGACCACAGTACCATCAACACTCGCCACACCTGAATACTTCCAAATTCCTTTTAGAATTCGATCAATTTTAACGTTAAGGATGATTTGATCACCAGGCGACACTGGTTTTTTAAAGCGTGCACTATCGATTCCGGCAAAATAATAAACTGAGTCATCACTAGGTTTAGTATCCATTGTTTTAAATGACAAAATAGCTGCCGCTTGTGCCATTGCCTCAATAATCAAAACACCAGGCATCACAGGATGATATGGAAAGTGACCCGGGAAATAAGGCTCATTTACGCTAACATTTTTGATAGCGACAATCTCCTTACCTAACTCCAGGGACACTACACGATCCACCAGCACAAACGGGTAACGATGTGGTAAATGTTCCAAAATTTCATGAATATCCATGCTGGTAGATTCTGTTTTATTAGTCATATTGATCTCGGCTTGCTTTTCTTAAAGAATAATTCAATTAATTATGAGCACTGCATCTAGTGCTGCGATTTTAACAGGGCAATCTCTTTTTCCAGCTGTTTAATTTTATCTGAGAACTCATCCAGATGGCGGATCTTTGCCGCCGTATTTAACCACGCTTTATGTGTCTGGAATGGCATTAACGCCGTATAAGTGTCAGCAGAGGTCAATGAGCGCGTGATCATGCTGCCTGGTGAAATGGTAACATTATCAGCAATCTCCAAGTGCCCCAGTATCATTGCTGCACCGCCTATTTTGCAGTGTTTTCCGACACGCGCGCTGCCGGCTATCCCGACACATCCGGCAATCACAGTATGAGCGCCAATCACGCAGTTGTGTCCAATCTGAATCAGATTATCCAGTTTCACACCCTCTTCGATAATCGTATCATCCAGTGCACCACGGTCTATAGTGGTATTTGCACCAACATCGACGTTAGCTTGCAGAATCACACGCCCTACTTGCGGAATTTTTATCCATCTGCCGGCTTCTTCTGCATAACCAAAACCATCAGAACCTATAACCGCACCTGAAAATATATGGCAATTTTGCCCAATTTCGCAATGATGTTTAATCGTCACGTGGGGCTCTAAACGAGTACCATCTGCGATGGTCACATCATTTTCTATAATGCAGCCACTTCCAATAATAACACTTTCACCGACTACGACGTTTTCACCTATCACCGCAAGCGCACCTACACTGGATGATGCAGGAATTTTAGCCGAAACAGCTACTACTGCAGTTGGTGCGATACCTAACAAATCAACAGCAGGAGGATTTAAGAATGCCGAAACTTTAGCAAAATAGGCATAAGGGTTGTCTACGATAATTCTCGGGGCAGCAGTTATTTCTGCATGTGCTTGCTTCAAAATAAAAGCACTTGCTCCACTAGAAGCAACTGCCTTTTGGTATTTGGAATCATTAACAAAACTTATATCGCCCGCTTTAGCATTGGCAAGGGAAGATACGCGATGTACCAAAATACTACCATCACCAATGACAAAGCCGCCTAAAGCTTTGACAATATCTTCAAGTGAGTATTGCTTACCCATTTATCTTGCCAATTGCCTAATGAAACTTTTTTTGATCAATACCCAGACTATTTTTTACCTAACGTTTTTAAAACTTTATCAGTAATATCAATTTTCTTACTTGCATATGCCACGCCGCTATACACGACCAAATCATAACCTTCAGCTTCAGAAACTGACTGCACGGCTTTATTAATACGATCCTGCAACGCACCTAACTCTTCATTTTTACGCAAATTAATGTCTTCACGAAGTTCTCGCTGCTTGCGCTGGAACTCAATTTTAATATTCTGCACGTCGCGCTCTTTACTACGACGCTCAACTTCTGAAATGGTTAACCCTTCTTTGTCCAATACAGATTCCAAGTCTTTAATTTGCTTAGCCATACGATCCAGCTCTTGAGACCTAGGGTTAAATTCACGTTCAAGTTTTTTACCGCTTTCGGCTGTTTGTGGCGCCTCTTGCAGGATTTTATCAACTTGCACGTAACCAACCTTCAACTCGGCAGATTGAGCACTACCTATAGCGAATGTCACAAGACTTGTCACCACTAAATTTTTAAAGAAATTACTCAATTAGATTCTCCTAAACAACTACCTTTATTTCGTTACATTATGCCACAAGACAGCGGAACACATAGCTTGCAAGCTGGCCTATTGCAAAATAATGACCACATCCGGCTGTAGCGATACTAAAACTGTTGTCCTAGTTGGAACTGTATACTTTCAGTATCATCGCCAGATTTACTATTTAACGGTTTAGCAAACACCAGCTTTAAAGGACCAAATGGCGATATCCAGCTAACGCCTACGCCTGCAGAGTACCGCAACTCACCAAAGTCATAAGAGTCATTGGTACCAAACACGTTACCGGCATCAACGAACGCACTCATTTTGAATTGATTAGAGTCCTTTAGACCAGGCACTGGGAAGAACATTTCCGCATTACCTAATAAGCGTTTTGTACCACCCAAGGCAAAATCTCGACCTGTAGTCGAATCTACATCTCTTGGGCCAAGAGAACCGTTTTTATAGCCACGGACTGAGCTAACACCGCCCATGTAAAAGTTTTTAAAGAAAGGGTAGTCTTTACTGCCATAGCTATCAGCGTAACCTGCTTCACCATTCAACATGAAGGTATACCCTTTAAAAACCTCTTTATACCAAGCGTGCTTGTAATCGATCTTGTAGTACTCTAAATCCAATACCGGTAAAGTAACTTCGGCTGTTAACCGCTGCAGCACACCATTATTAGGGAAGAAAACACTATCTCTCGAGTCGTGAGACCATCCTGCACTAACCGCTACTGAGTCACTACTACATCCGCTGGAGTTGTTACAGAAGTTTCTGTACTGTTGAGGGCTGTCACTTTGTAAATCCACTGTAGTAAAGTCGGCAGCTATACCAAAGTTAATTCCATCACGTTCATTTAAAGGAATACCAAAACGCAAACCGGCACCATAAGAAGTTGTATCATAAGTACCAATGTTAAGTGATTTTGTATTCACATCGCGGCGATACAAATCTATACCGCGGCTTACACCATCGGGGGTGAAATATGGGTCGGTATATGATAACGAATAAGTCGTGTTAACCTTGCCTGTATTTACCTGTGCGCTAACACGATTACCCGTGCCTAGAAAGTTATTTTGATTTACGGTAACCCCAAATACAACACCCTGACTACTAGACAAACCTGCACCAAACTGGACACTGCCGGTCGACTTCTCGACTACACTGATATTTAAATCAACCTGATCTGAAGTGCCTGGAACTGCCGGAGTTTCCACATTCACATCAGAGAAGTAATCTGTACGCCTGATACGCTCTTTTGAGCGATTGATTTTATTTGAGGCGTACCAAGCAGACTCTAACTGGCGGACTTCACGACGAATTACTTCATCTCGCGTACGTGTATTACCGACAATGTTGATACGGCGCACATAAACTCTTTTGCCTGGGTCAACAAAAAAAGTAAAAGCAGCTGTATGCTGTTCTTTATTCAGTTCAGGTACTGCATTAACATTAGAGAAAGCATAACCATCATCACTTAGTCGGTCACTGATAGCTTTACTTGTTTGCGTCACTTTCTCACGACTAAATGTATCGCCAGCCTGTACTTGGATCAACTGGCGCAATTCATCTTCAGGCACCAGGGTTTCGCCCGCCAATTTTACTTCTGAAATAGTGTATTTTTCACCTTCAGTTATATTTACCGTGATGTAAATATCTTTTTTATCAGGGGTAATTGATACTTGCGTAGAGTCGATATTGAACTCAAGATATCCCTGATTCATATAATACGATCTAAGTGTTTCCAAATCAGCATTAAGCTTCTGTTTGGAGTATTGGTCATCCTTATTCCACCAACTCATCCAGTTTGGTGTGGTAAGTAAAAACTGCGCACGCAAGTCATCCATGGTGAATGCTTGATTACCAACAATATTAATATCACGAATTTTCGATACGGCGCCTTCCTCAATGTCAAAGCGAACCGCTACACGGTTGCGTTCAAGAGGAGAAACTACCGCTTTTACTGTAGCGCCATATTTACCCTGCGATAAATATTGACGTTTAATTTCCTGCTCAGCGCGGTCTAACTGGGACTTGTCAAAAATCTGACCTTCAGAAATACCGACTTGCTTGAGGCCTTCTTTCATTTTGTCGGTAGGAAATGATTTATTGCCGCTAAAGTCAATTTGCGCAATGGCTGAGCGCTCTTGTACCGTAACAATCAGCACATCGCCTTCAGCTTCTATACGCACATCTTTAAAAAAACCTGTGCCGTATAGAGATTTAATCGCTTGCGATGCGAGGTCATCATTCATAGTCTCGCCAACTTTAACTGGCAAGTAGCTAAAAACCGTGCCAGCTTCAGTACGCTGAATTCCTTCAACACGAATATCTTTCACTATGAAAGGCTCAAGAGCAATTGCTGAGCCAGCGTACAAGCTCGAAATTAGCAATAGAATAGACTTAAGTTTTAATTTTGAGTGTTTCAAATTTTTATTTTTAATTACCATTCAATCAGCCTGTTATCAATCTGTTCATGTCATTATAAAGTGCCAATACCATCATACAGCCGAGGATAAAAAACCCCAGCCTTTGCCCAACACTTACCGCCGCTTCAGATACAGGTTTTCCCGTAAAAAACTCAACCATATAATACATGAAATGACCGCCATCTAATATGGGTATAGGCAATAGATTCAATACACCTATACTAATACTTATAAGTGCCAAAAAGCCAATAAACACCTTAATGCCCATATTGGCACTCTGCCCCGCATAGCTTGCTATAGTAACAGGGCCGCTCATCCCTTTCCATGAAACATTCCCCAACACCATATTACCCAGCATTTTCAGACTAAAAATTGCTGTATCCCAAGTCTTCTCAACAGCTTTTGCGAATGCTTCAATGGCAGAGAAATGTGTAGTAACAAAAAACTCGTCTAATTGACTTTGCGTTATTTTCAATGCAGCACCGATACGGCCCACTGTTTTACCATTTTCAACCACCGATTCAGGCGTAACAATAAAATGCATCTCCTTGACTTCGCGCAGAACCAATACATCCAGAGGCACGCCAGGATACTGTCTAATTTCCTGCACAAACCCTTCCCAATCACTAACTTTGCGATTGTTAACAGCTAGCACCAAATCGTTCGCACTCAAATTTGCTAAATCAGCCGGGCTATTTTTAACAATTTCACCAATGCGTGCAGGAATATCCGGCTGATAAATAGTCAAACCTAACTTTCCTAAAATATCGTTTTCCAAGTCGTCATAATCGAGACTGGACAAATCCATTTGATACAGATGAGTTTCTTGTTTAGCGTTTATCGCATGAACCTCAACTCTGCCTTTTTTCAATGACTCATTTAATAAGATCCAACGGACATCTTGCCATGTTGCGACATCTTTTCCATTGATTTTCTGAATCATTTCACCAGTGCCAATACTGGCAACTGCAGCGGGGCTATTGTCAGGCACCTTGCCTACGATAGGTTTCATGCCGACAACACCCATCATGAACAGCATCCAATAAAGAATGACCGCCAACAATAAATTTGCAAATGGCCCCGCAAGTACTATTGCCATCCGCTTGCCTACGCTTTGTCGATTGAGTGCGCGCGACATATCCTGATTGACGGATTCCTCCTCGCCGGAAAATTGCTCCTCCCCCAGCATCTTCACGTACCCGCCTAACGGGATAGCGGCAATAATGAATTCAGTTTGATCCTGGCCAATTTTTTTGCTCCAAAGCGGCTTGCCAAATCCAATAGAAAACTTGAGCACCTTGACTCCGCACCACTTTGCCACCTGGAAATGACCATACTCGTGGACCGTGACCAAAATACCGAGGGTTAATATAAAGGCTAAAACCGTTAGCATGATCAATACGCCATTATCAATAAGTTTTTCATCACTTTAGCCCTGCTTTTCCAGCCAGCGCTTTGCAGCACGCCTTGCACCAGTATCAACCGACACAAGCTGTTCAATTGAAATAACCTCTTCAATTTGAGAAATAGATAAAACTGATTCGATCAAGGATGGAATATCCATAAAACCTATTCGTTCTGCTAAAAATGCTTCAACTGCAATTTCATTAGCTGCGTTCAAAATAGCGGGTGCAGTTCCGCCCGTATTCAGTGCTTCATAGGCCAAACGTAAGCATGGGAATCGCACGGGATCTGGGGCACAAAAATCGAGTCGTCCGATTTTAAGTAGATCCAGGCTACTCACTCCACTTACCAACCTATCAGGATACCCTAAACCATAAGCGATGGGGGTACGCATATCAGGGTTACCCAATTGCGCCAATACGCTACCGTCGCTGTACTCAACCATGGAATGGATAACGCTTTGTGGATGTACCACCACATCAATTTGATCCGCTGCGGCATTAAACAGCCAATGCGCCTCGATCACTTCAAGCCCTTTATTCATCATGGTTGCTGAATCAATCGTGATTTTCGGCCCCATTACCCAATTAGGATGGTTTAACGCCTGTGTACGTGTCACGGCGGACAACTCTTGCAGGCTAGCAGTTCTAAACGGCCCGCCTGATGCAGTCAGCAGCACACGCTTAATTCCCATATCTGCCAATGCTTTCGAACGCTGACGAGGCATCACCTGGAATATGGCATTATGCTCGCTATCTATAGGCAGTAAGGTAGCTCCACCCTCTTCGACTGCCTGCATAAACAAATTACCCGCCATCACTAACGTTTCTTTATTAGCAAGCAGAATCCGCTTCCCAGCGCGTGCCGCCGCCATTGCTGGATGCAATCCAGCCGCGCCGACAATAGCAGCCATCACGATATCCACCTGAGGATGTGCAGCGACCTCTGTCAAAGCATCATCACCATGCAATACTATTGTGCCAATACCAGCTGCCTTAAACTGCTGACCAAGTTCTGCAGCTGCAGAGGTCTGCAACATCACTGCGTAGCGAGGTTTATATTGCCGACATAACTCAAACAAACCTTTTACATTACTGCTGGCTGTTAATGCGAACACTTTGAATCGTTCAGGATGTTGTGAAATAACATCCAGGGTTTGCGTGCCGATTGTGCCGGTTGCACCAAGTATAGTGACGTATTGAGTCGATTCCTGAGCAATAGTTGACTGCACTGCTTCACTTTCAATCATTGCATTATCCATGCACATTAAACCTTGTAAAAAGTGGAAGATAAATACAAAATAAAGTAATTGGTAATGTCGGGATAAAGCCATCAATCCTATCCAGCACACCACCGTGGCCAGGTAATAATTGACCGCTATCTTTCAAGCCTGCCTGACGTTTTAATAGCGACTCAAGTAAGTCTCCCATAATACTTAACACCACAAGTAACCATAAACACACGATTAACCAAGGGCTATATTGCCTGTAGTAACAAAGCACCGCGCCATACACAGTAACAGCAACCAGTGCGCCTGCAACACCTTCCCAAGTCTTACCAGGGCTGATTTCCGGTGCCAGCTTATGACGGCCAAAGCGTTTACCAGCGAAATACGCCGCACTGTCTGCAATGCTTACCGTCGCCATCACACCCAGCAATAACCAGGGACTAATTGCATGCAAACCTACTAAACCAACCCAAGTTGCCAGGATTAACAACAGGCCCAACGTACCCATCACGAACCGATAGCCAAACGTTCTACGCGTAATTAACCAAACAGGCGCAATTACTATCCAGAAAAAGCTAGCAATACCTAGCAATGTCAAAATAACTTGATTCTGATAAGGTGCGAATGAGGTTTTTGTCACAAAAATAATAAATAGACCCACACAAAATGCGACAGCCACATGACAATACATCTGCAGTTTACTTAGTCGAATCAAATTAGACCACTCGCTCACGCCGAGCAGAACAATGCCTAGTGTAAGCAAAGCCCATACTTGTGTAGAAGCCAAAAACACAATGGTTAATAAACCTGTTAGCAGGCCAGCTGCTGTAATGATTCGAGTTTTAAGCATCTTTTATGATTTGAAGTATTGGCTTTATAGGAAGGAAGAGCTACCAGCTATGTCATGCCTAAGATTTAGGCTCTGAGAGTTGTTCACTAGTTCGACCAAAACGGCGTTCACGTTTTTGATAGGATTGAATTGCCAAATTAAAGGCATCTTCGTTGAAGTCTGGCCACAAGGTATCAGTGAAATAAAGTTCTGTATATGCTAGCTGCCATAACAAAAAGTTACTGATTCTTTTTTCACCGCCTGTCCGAATAAATAAATCAGGCTCAGGCGAATAACTCATCGATAAATAAGGCGTTAAATGTTCTTCTCGGTAATGCCCTGTCAATTGCGGCAGGGCCAGCTGCATTTTATTCGCTGCCTGCAACATATCCCAACGCCCGCCGTAGTTAGCGGCAATCGTCAACACCAGACCGGTATTCTTTTCTGTTAATTGCTCTGACTCTTCTATTTGCGCAATCAGGGACGCGTCAAAATGACTACGATCACCAATCATGACCAGTTTGATATTATTTTGATGCAACTTAACGACCTCGCGCTTTAATGCATCCATAAACAACCCCATTAGAAAAGACACTTCTTCAGGAGGGCGGCGCCAGTTTTCACTGCTAAATGCAAACAATGTTAAAAACTCGACTTTAAGCTGTATACATTGCTTTACCAGATCACGCACGGTTTCAACACCACGCTTATGCCCGGCAATCCGCGGCAGAAAGCGTTTACGTGCCCAACGGCCATTGCCGTCCATAATCACGGCAATATGCTTAGGCACAGCAGCCACTTCAGGCACACGCTGCGTCGCGCTAGAGAAGAGAGCCATTCAACACCCCAAATCTATGGGAGTTAAGACTTTTCGCGAGGCTTGCATCATCATCGTCAAATTAATGCCCAAAGTTAAACTGCCATCAAATCTACTTCTTTAGCTTGCAACATTTTATCTACTTCCGCTACAGCCTTATCAGTCGCTTTTTGAATGTCGTCTTGTGCGCGGCGTTCATCATCTTCTGAGATCTCTTTATCTTTGATGAGCTTTTTCAAAGCATCGTTTGCGTCACGGCGTACATTGCGGATTGCCACTTTTGCACCCTCGCCTTCAGAGCGCACGATTTTAGTTAAATCGCGACGACGCTCCTCGGTGAGCATAGGCATAGGCACACGAATCAAATCACCATTCGTCGCAGGGTTTAAGCCTAAATCACAATCACGAATCGCTTTTTCAACTTTCCCGATCATATTTTTTTCATAAGGCTGCACATTGATTGTACGCGCATCACCTAGATTTACATTTGCCACCTGGTTCACAGACACCATAGAGCCGTAATATTCAACCATGACATGGTCCAGCAAACCTGTATGTGCGCGGCCTGTACGTATTTTGGCTAAATCATTTTTAAGCGCTTCCAATGATTTCAGCATCTTCTGTTCTGCGGTTTTTTTAACATCTTCAAGCATTTATTTCTCCAACTCAATCCTGGTATTTTATTTATCAATTTTTGCTACATACACAACTATTGCAAACCAAGGTTATTAAGGCAAAACTTTAGTGCCTTCGTCTTCCCCCATCACAACCCTTTTCAAAGCACCTTGCTTAAAGATGCTGAATACTGAAATCGGTAGTTTTTGATCGCGACATAAGGTTAGAGCAGTAGCATCCATCACTTTAAGGTTTTTAATAATCGCTTCATCAAACGTGATGGTTTTGTAGCGCATTGCTTCCGGATTTGTTTTAGGGTCATCGGTATATACACCATCAACTTTAGTCGCTTTAATTACAACCTCAGCATTTATTTCCATACCGCGCAATGCAGCGGCAGTATCTGTGGTGAAAAACGGGTTGCCGGTACCTGCGCCAAAAATCACTACACGACCTTCTTCAAGGTAGCGAATGGCCTTACCACGAATATAAGGTTCCGCCACCTGTTCAATACTTAATGCTGATTGCACACGTGCATTCAAGCCGATGTTTTTCATTGCATCCTGCAATGCCATAGCGTTCATTACAGTAGCCAGCATACCCATATAATCTGCGGTAGCTCTATCCATGCCAGCAGCTGCAGGCGCAACACCGCGGAAAATATTACCGCCGCCTATTACTACGGCTACTTGCACACCTAAATCAACCACTTCTTTGATTTCATTAACGATGCGGGTAATGGTGGCACGGTTGATGCCATACGCATCATCCCCCATTAAGGCCTCACCAGAAAGTTTAAGTAAAATGCGCTTATAGGCTGGTTGTGACACGGGGACTCCTCAATTTTTAAGTTTGCTTATTTAAGCATAAAACGAGCCACTTAGGCATAAATTTAAGCCCAAGAAAGATAAAATCTATTCAAATTTTTACTAAAAAAAATGGACTAAGCACCATGCTTAATCCATTTTCAGGTTTACCAGGTAATTAAACTAAATTACCTTTATATTGATTTAAACCTTTGCTGCTGCTGCAACTTCTGCTGCGTAATCAACAACTGCTTTTTCAATGCCTTCACCAACGGTATACATCGTGAATGAAGCAACTGTTGCACCTTTGGATTTAAGCAATTGTTCAATAGTCAATTTATCATCTTTAACAAAAACTTGGCTTAGCAAAGTCACTTCTTTTAAGAATTTCTGTACTGTGCCATCTGCAATTTTTTCCAGCATTGCTTCTGGTTTGCCAGCTTCTTTTGCTTTTTCAATCGCAACGCGACGCTCTGTTTCAATCAGGCTTGCCTCGATACCAGAAGCATCCAATGATTTTGGCTTGGCTGCAGCAATATGCATTGCAATATCTTTAGCCAATGCATCATCACCGCCAACTAAATCTACAAGCACACCGATTTTGCTGCCATGCACATAGCTAGCAAGTTTACCTTGAGCAACCGGGCGTACAAAACGGCGTGGTGTAATGTTTTCACCAATTTTACCAACCAACTGTGCACGGGTTCCTTCAACTGTATCGCCGCGCATTGCAAGCGTACCAACCTCTTCAATGCTACTTGCATTGCTAGCAGCCACTACAGCGGCCAACTCATTCACAAATTTCAAAAAGTCTTCATTTTTTGCACAGAAGTCTGTCTCGGAGTTCACTTCAACCATTGCACCAGTTTTGCCATCAGCACTGATGCTGATACCAACGGTACCTTCAGCTGCTACACGGCCTGCAGCTTTGCTTGCTTTGTTGCCGAAACGAACGCGTAGAATCTCTTCTGCACGAGTCATATCGCCTTCAGCTTCTGTCAGTGCTTTTTTACAATCCATCATTGGCGCATCAGTGCGCTCACGTAGTTCCTTCACCATACCCGCGGTAATTTCAGCCATTTCAAGCTCCTTATCTTAATAAACCACTTTATATTCATGGTTTAATATTTGATTTAACTATATATTTTAAGTATTTTAAAATCAAAAAGGGGCGCTAGGCCCCTTTTATGATTGATACAATTATTCAGCAGCTGTTTCAGCAGCCTCAGCTACTTCTTCATTAGCTGCTTTAACGATTTCAGTAATCACAGAGCTGCGGCCTTCTAATACAGCATCTGCAATACCACGAGCGTACAAACGAATTGCACGGCTAGAGTCATCGTTACCAGGAATAACGTAAGCTACGCCATCTGGTGAGTTATTTGTATCAACAACACCAATCACTGGAATGCCTAATTTAGCTGCTTCAGTAATCGCGCCGCTTTCATGACCAACGTCAATGATGAAAATAGCGTCTGGCAAGCCACCCATTTCCTTAATACCACCGATTGAGCGCTCTAACTTCTCAACTTCACGCTTGTAACCAAGCGCTTCTTTTTTACCGAACTTTTCCAAACTGCCGTCTTGCAACATCGCTTCAAAATCATTCAGACGTTTAATTGACTGTTTAACTGTTTTGAAGTTAGTTAACATACCGCCTAACCAGCGATGATTAACGTAAGCACAACCGGCACGGCTAGCTTCTTCTTTAACGATGTCACGTGCTTGGCGTTTTGTACCAACGAATAAAATACGGCCTTTATTAGCAGCCAATGTACGCACATGTTTAAGTGCATCTTCAAACATTGGCAATGTTTTTTCAAGGTTAACGATATGAATCTTGTTGCGGTCACCGAAAATAAACGGTGCCATTTTTGGGTTCCAGTAACGGGTTTGATGGCCGAAGTGAACTCCAGCTTCCAACATATCACGCATAGTGACTGACATAATATTCTCTTTTCAAAAGGGTTATGAATTCATACAACACCAGAAACACCCTGATTTTATTAGCTACAAACTAAATCTG
>Ga0105104_10000714_pt1 | contig 25565 bp, 17 predicted proteins | sample PPLLaktember2015_3_FD_87034 | JGI IMG/M metagenome (GOLD analysis project Ga0105104, IMG submission 87034) | Freshwater sediment microbial communities from Prairie Pothole Lake near Jamestown, North Dakota, USA - PPLs Lake P7 Core (6) Depth... | ecosystem: Environmental > Aquatic > Freshwater >...
AGAAGGAGCTCTTCCCGGTCGTCGACCGCGACGGGATCGCCAAACCTGCCATCCTCTACATCGTCCAGGAGGCGCTCGATGCCGGAATCGAGGAAATCGTGATCATTGTCCAGCCGGACGACCTGGACGATTTTCATTCCTTTTTCAACGATCCGGTCTCGGTCGAAAATTTCAACAAACTGCCGAAGCCATTCCAGGAATTCGCCAGCCGCATCCTCGACATCGGCAAGCGCGTGACCTTTGTCACCCAGAAAGCCCAGGAAGGCTTCGGCCACGCGATCTGGTGCGCGCGCGAGGCCGTCGGCGGCGAGCCGTTCCTGCTCATGCTCGGGGATCACCTGTACCGCTCGAAGGGCGAAAAATCCTGCGCCGCGCAGCTGGTCGACGCCTACAACCGCTACGCCACCAACATCCTCGGCCTGCGCAGCACGCCGGAGGATCAGATCGCCAACTTCGGAACGGTGGGCGGGGTGTGGGTCGAGGAAAATAACGTCCTGAACGTCACCGAGTTCGCCGAGAAGCCGACCGCGGACTATGCCCGCAACAATTTGCGCGCGCCCGGGATGGCCGAGGGCGAATACCTGACCGTTTTCGGGCTCTACATCATCCAGCCGCGCATCTTCGAATTACTCGAGGAGCACATCGCCAACAACGTCCGCGAGCGCGGCGAGTTCCAGCTCACCTCGGCCCTGGACCGGCTGCGCCGCGAGGACGGCTTTTACGGGTTGATCATGGACGGCACGCGCTTTGATATCGGCCTGCCGGATTCGTATCTGGAAAGCCTGGCGCTGTTTCGCGAAGGATAAACCCGACCATCGACAAGCGACGACCGACCATCGGGAAAACCAGACCATGGACGATAGACGATGGACGATAGCCGGTGGTTATATTTGGAATGATGCTCGCGGCCGGTTTCCGTGAAGAACGACTCGAAAATCAGTAAGATCTCGGCAATCGACGGTCGCGAAGGACACCTCAATCAAGAGGAACGACCATGGTCTATGGTCTATGGTCAGTCACAATAGAAAAAAGCCGGAGCGAGTGGAATTCGCTCCGGCTTTTTAAGGATTACGGTTATTTCGTGCTGAACCCGAACAGGCGGTATAAGGCGCACCAGCCGGTCAGGCCGGTCAACAGCAGGACAACGCCGGCGACGAGGAAAACCCAGCCCCACGCGCCCGTTACCACCCCTCCGATATTCAATCCCACCAGGACCGCTCCCAGAAGAGCGCGGATGATCCGATCGGCATTCGATTCGTTCGCTTTGAAAATGGCGCTCATGGCATCTCTCCTTGAATTTTTCCGGTTTTATAATTCAACCGATTAGATGCCGGGGAACGGGAAAGGTGACAAATGCGACCTTCGACCGTCGACAATCGACAATCGAAGGTCAGATGATGGATGATGGTCCATCGTCCATGGTCTAAGGTCTGGTTATTCCTGATGGTCGATGGTCCGGTGCCACCCCCTCAACCCTCTTTTTTCATTAAATCCGTCAAATCCAACGACTTATACAGCTTCTCCCGTGCTTCTTCCGGCATAGCCGGTTGCGGGAGCCGGTGATACAGGTCGATCGTCCGCCGCAGAGTGTCCACCACGATTCGGCAGTTATCGCATCCGGCCATATGGCGCTCGATTTCGGCGCACAGTTCGGGCGGCGCCTCCCCCTCCGCGAACAGCGACAAACCTTCCAGTAAAGTCCGGCACGATTCATGATTCATCGCCCACCTCCGGCCCCGTCCGCCGGCGACGCAAAGTAGGCGGCGAGGCGCTCCCTCAGCCACAGCCGGGCGCGGTGCAGCCGGGTTTTCACCACGTCCTCCGAGATGCCCAGCGCGGAAGCGGTGCCATCGGTCGGGATATTCTCCAGCTCGCGCATGACAAACACCGCCCTCAGTTTTTCCGGCAGATCACGGATTGCCCGCTCCAATTCCTCCCGGACTTCGGCCTTTTCCAGTTCCTCCTCGGGAAGATCCTTCCAGGCGAAAAGCGCCCGCGGGACCAGCGCCCCCTCCTCCGGCTCGGCCGCTTCCTCGACCGAAACCTCCTCCGGGCGGGCGCGCCGCAGCCGCATCATCGCCGCGTTGTAGGCGATCCGGAACAGCCAGGTGCGCAGGTCGGAACGGCCGTCGAACCGGTCGATACCCTTGAAGGCGCTGAGGAAGGTTTCCTGCACTACTTCCTCGGCCTCTGCCTCATGGCGCATCAGCCGGAGCGCCAGCCGGTATATGCCCGGCGAATGAATCTCAATGCATTCCGCGCAGGCGTTTTTATCGCCCGCCCGGATGCGTTCCATCAGCCCGGCCTCGGATGCCTTATCCGTCATAGGGTTAGATGCCCAGGTGGGGCGAAAGTGACAGCCGCCGCCACGCCCAGCCTTATGGTGCCAGCGATTCTAGGCCTTCAAGCCGGTTTTGTCACCTTCCCGGCAATCCGGCATCTAATGTATACAGCACCAAAATAGCCTGTATTTAGGAGGAACCGTGAACGAACCAATTCATGTTAACGATGCCGCCTTCGAGAAAGCCGTTTTGCAGTCACCGATCCCGGTTTTGGTTGATTTCTGGGCGCCTTGGTGCATGCCCTGCCGAATGGTCGCTCCCAGCCTGGAGAAGCTTGCCAGGGAATACGCCGGGCGCCTCGTGATCGCCAAGGTGAACACCGACGAACATTCGGAATGGGCGATGCACTTCGGCGTGCAGGGAATTCCCACCATGCTCGTCATCCGGGACGGACAGGTGGTTCAACAGCAGGTCGGCGCGCTGCCCTACCCGCACCTCAAACAGTTGATTGACCAAGTGCTGGGCGAAGTGGAGCCGAAGCAGCCGCTGCCGGTCTAGGCGGGCAAAGCCCAAAGGCCCTCCGCGCGCTTGGGCGACGGGGCCCAATTGGCGCCCAAGGCGGGCATGCCCGGGAGGCCGGAAATTCCCGCCGATTCATGTTATAATCCGAAGGTAAGGCATGATGAGCGAAGATCCTGAAAAAAGAAAATAGTCCTCTTCTTGGCACTCGGTCGTCTTCGAATTTCCATCCTCATGCAGAAGCAGAGCAAGACCATCCTGTAATTCAGCCGTAAGTGTACTTAGCAGGACAATGGATGCTTCAGGCAATATTCATTGTCCATCCCAGGAGAAAAGATGGAAACAAAGCTGTTTGTCGGAAATTTGACGTACGGCACCACGGAAGAAGATTTGCAGAAACTGTTCGCAGCATCGGGCGTCGTCAAGTCGGTGCAGATCATCAAAGATCGGGACACCGGGCAGTCGAAGGGTTTTGGATTTGTTGAAATGACGACCCAGGAAGAGGCGCAGAACGCGATCAAGGCGCTGAGCGGCAAGGAAGTTGACGGCCGCGCGCTGACCATCAACCTCGCCCGGCCCCGCGAAGAACGCGGCCCTGGCGGCGGTGGACGTGGCGGCGGACGGGGCGGCGGTCGTGGTGGCGGTGGCGGCGGCGGCGGGCGCAGAGACTGGTAATCGCCGCAACGCCATAAGCAACTGATAAGACGGGCCAAATGGATGGTGCCAAGCGTTTGGCCCGTTTCTTTTTAAGACGGTCGGGCAGGTCCTGTTTAGGGGCACGAAGGATTGACCAAAAAAAATTTCTTGGTGTCCTTCAGGTTTTTTTCGCGTCCTTCGTGCATTCGATTCCACGAAGAAACACCCGAAGAACACGAAGAAATTTTTTATTGCCAGGGTGTTAAAAAATGAAGGAACAGGTGTCATTGCGAGCGACCGGAGGGAGCGAAGCAATCTCCCCGTTCGGAAAAAGCAGGAGATTGCTTCGTCGCTTCGCTCCTCGCAATGACATCCTCAACTTATTTCCTCACCCGGTTAAGAATTCTTCATGCACTTCAGGTTTATCTTCGTGTTCCTTCGTGGATCGCGAACAGCGCCGTGCCCGCCAGGCGCAGGACCGAGGCCGCGACCAGCGCCCCTCCCAACCCGACCCAGCCCGCCAGCAGCGTTCCCAGGAGCGGCGCTACGACAGTCGCCAAGTACTGGAACATCTGGGCGAAGGAGACGAACATCGCGCTGTACTCCTCGGGGATCGTTTTCATCAGCTCGTCGAAAAACACCAGGTCCACCCCGGCCTGGAACACGCCGGCCATCCCGGCCAGGAGCGCAATTACCTCCACCCGGTGGGTGGCGGCCACCAGCAGCGGGAACATCCCCACTCCGAAAGTCGTCGCCATCAGCACAAAGCGCGAACCGCGCAGACGGGATTGCCGGGACCAGAACGAATACCCGAACAGCATCACGACCGTCCCAACCATGCTGATCGCGCCGATCCAGGAATCCGAGGCCTTTACGGTGTTGACGTAATACAGCGGCAGGATCGGCTGGGCGAGCGTGACGCCGGCGAAAAAGACAAATCGTTTTAAGGTAAAAGAGAGGAAGTCCGGCCGCGCGCGCACCAGGCGGACGTATTCGCGGATCGTATCCCTCCCGGGCGCGGCCTTTACTTCCACTTCCGGCGCGCGCGCCGGCAGGACGATACTGCTGGAATACCGGAAGCTGATCAGCCCGCCGACGGAAAGCGCCAGGAAAACCGCCTGGTAGTTGACCGGAAAACCGATCCGGTCGAGCAGCGCGCCGGCGATGACGACAAACACGGCGCTGGTGAACCCGAGGATCGTCCAGCGCCGGCTGAGGAGTTCGTAGCGCCCGGCCGGCCCGGCGACCGAGTTCATCACCACCGTGAAACCGGTATTGACGATCGTCTGCGGGACCGTCGCCAGCGCCCAGATCCCGATCACGGCCGGGATCAGCCACTCGCGCGGGATGATGAACGGGGCCGCGCCGGTCGCGGCGTAGGCGGAGATCACCAGCATGCGCGAGAAGCTGTACCACCAGACGATGTTGGGGCGCGATTGGAGGAAGCGGCCGATCGCCAGCGCAAACACCAGCCCGGCGACGGCGGGCATCGCGGTCAGCAGACCGACCTCGAAGGCGCCGGCGCCCAGGCGCGCCAGGAACACCGGCAGGAACGGCGCCGCGGCGCTCGCCAGGCCGATCCCGACCGCATCGACCTGGACATTGCGGTAATTGGAGCGCGTGGTTTTATCGAGGCCCGGCGGATAGAGAAAATGCGAGAGCCGCCCCCGGAGGGCTTCGCGCAGAGTCTTGATTCTGCGGTCCTCGAGATGGAAACCGCTCATGGGTTCATTATATCCGTCCGAGGCGCAAGACCCGGCCGGGCGGCATTCAGCGGATACATGCCGGAATCGCACGTGGATTATAATTTTTCGCAGTCGGTCTCCCGTTGGCCCCCGGCGGAGGACGCCGCCCCGAACCGCATGGCAAAGGATATGCCGCCTCCCGCAACCGCACCCCCTTCCGGTAAATCCATCCGCGATCCCCGCCCGGCACGGCCCACATTCGGGTTTCTCGTCAACTGGGGGCTGACCAATCCCTACAGCGGGCAGATGTGGTGGGGGGCGGTGGAAGCCGCCGAAGCCCTGGATGTAAACCTGATCGGATTCGGCGACATCAATATCTACGATCCCGTCCCAAACCGCACCCATTACCGCCAATTGAAGACGCCCGACCTGGACGGGCTGGTGCTGGTGAACCCCACCCTGCCCCTGCTCCGCCCGGAAGTGTTCGGCGACCTGCCGGTGGTCAACATCGGCGGCTCGATGGAAAACGTGGTCACCTCGATCCTGGTCGACAACTACGACGGCATGCGCGCCGCCGTCCGGCATGTGATCGAGACGCACGGCTGCCGGCGGCTGGCGTTCATCAAGGGGCCGGCCGACAACCCGGACGCGGAGGAGCGCTTCCAGGCCTTTTCGGATGTGCTCCAGTCGTTCGGCCTGACCGTGGACCCCGGGCTGCTTTATCAGCCCTACGATTGGTCTCCGCCCGGAGGCCAGGAGGGAGTCCGGACACTCCTCGACGAACGCGGGATGGAGTTCGACGCGCTCATCGCCGCGAACGACAACATGGCGCTGGCGGCGGTGGCCGAGCTGCAATCCCGCGGATTGCGCGTCCCATATGACGTGGTCGTATGCGGCTTCGACGACTCGATCGAAGCGCGCACCAGCACCCCCTCCCTGACGACCGTGCGGCAGCCGTTGAAGAAGATGGGCCGCCTGGCGCTCGAATCCCTGCTGGCCCACCATCAGGGGAAGAGCGTGCCGCCGAAATTGATTCTGCCCACCACCCTCCGCCTGCGCCATTCGTGCGGCTGCCTTTCCGAAGCGGTTCAGCATGTCGGCGGCGGATTCCCCTCCGCCCGGGCGGAGGAAGCGGCGGGCGCCCCCGCCGGAAAAGATCCGGCCGGTCCCCTCCTGGAAGAACGGCGCGAGATCCTCCTGGAAGAGGTTCACCGCGCGATGGTGATGCGCGATGTGCCGGTCTTCGCGCATACGGCGGAGGAATGGCTCGACGCGCTGACGGCCAGCCTGCGCCTTGAGGATGACGGGGACGCCTTTCTGACCGCGATCGACCTGACCTCCCGGCGGATGATGGAACAGCAAGTCCCGGTCGCCCGCCTGCAGGACGTCCTTTCGGCGCTGCGGCGCGAAAGCTGCCGCGCACTCTCGGGCCATCCGGCGCTGGTGGCGGGCGCGGAAAACATCTGGCACCGGGCGCGGGTGTTCCTGGACGAACTGGTCCTCCAAGAGCAAAGCCAGATGCGGATGTCGCTCAGCAGCCAGATGGCAGTCCTGCGCGCGATCAGCCAGACCATGGCGGTCACCTTCCATCTCGAAAACCTGATGGAGGTCCTGGCTCGCGACCTGAAGCAGCTTGGAATTGACAGCTGCGTGGTGGCGCTATACGACGGCGTGAAACGGCCGGCGGAACGGGCTCGCGTGATCCTGGCCTGCGACGGCGGCGAGCGGTTGTCGCTCGAGAACATGCGCAGCTTCCCCACCACCCAGCTGCTGCCGGCCGGGCTGTGGGCTGAAAAACAGCGGACGCTCGTGCGCGAGGAGCTCGGGTTCCAAAGCGAAGAGATCGGCTTTGTGTGCTTCGAGGTCGGGCCGCACGACGGCGCGGTCTACGAAGCATTGCGCAGCCAGCTGGGGAGTTCGATCAAGGGCGCCCTGCTGTTCGACGAACGCGACCGGCTGCTGGCAAACACGACTCAGTTGTACCGCCAGGCAGCCGCGGGTCAGCGGCTGGCGGAGGAGGCCAACCGGTTGAAAGGCCGGTTCCTTTCCATGGTGAGTCACGAGCTGCGCTCGCCGCTCAGCCTCATCACCGGGTTGAGCGACGAATTGCTTAAGGACGGCGGCGGATCCGCGCCCCAGCGCGGCGAGAAACTGGAGCGCATGCATCTCACCGCCCGGCATCTGGACGGCCTGATCCGCGACGTTCTGGATCTGGCGCGCGACGAGTCGGGCGAGCTGCGACTGGTGTGCGAGCCGCTCGATCCGGCGAAGGTGCTCGAACCGGCGGCGATCGTCGGAGAACAGCTGGCGCGCGAACGCGGGCTGGAATGGCAGGCGCACATCCCCGCCGAAATGCCGCTGGTGTGGGGCGACCCGACCCGGCTTCGCCAGGTCGTGCTTAACCTGATCCACAACGCCGTCAAGTTCACCGAAAAAGGCGGGGTCCGCCTTTCGGCGGCGCCGGGCGGAGATTCCATCACCATAACGGTTGCGGACACCGGCCTCGGAATCCTTCCGGCCGAACAGAAAATCATCTTCGATGAGTTCCGCCAGGCGGAGAGAACTTCGGCCCGCGGATACGGCGGCCTGGGCCTGGGGCTGGCGATCTGCAAACGCCTGGTGGAAATGCACGGCGGAAAGATCAGCGTCCAATCCTCCGGCGTGGAAGGCGAAGGGGCGGCGTTCTCCTTCACCCTGCCGACGCTTCAGGCAATGCCCATGGACGAGGATCCGGCCGCCGCGGTCTGGATCGTCACCCTGAAACCGGAAAGCGCCCGGCCGCTGGAAGAATACCTGATGCAGCAGGGCTTCCGGGTCGAGGTCCGGGATTGGGACGAAGACGGGCAGTGGCTGAAGCACGCCGCGCAATCTCCGCCGGCGGCGGTCGTGCTCGACGTTCACCAGACGCGCGGCCGCGGCCTGGAGGCTATGCGCGCCTTGAAAGCGCATCCGGCGACCGCGGAGATTATGGTCCTGTTCTATTCGCTGGAAATGGAGCGCGACAGCGGCTCGATGCTGGAATTGGATTACCTGAACAAGCCGATCCGCGCGCCGGAACTGGCGGATGCCATCCGGCGGGCGGGCGGAGGCGCGGACGGCGCGGCGCGGGGCGAGCTCCCGGACGGCGGAGGGCGGACCATCCTGATCGTGGACGATGATCCGGGCGTGCTCGAACTGCACGCCCGGATCGTGCGCGATCGGTACCCCCAGCATAAACTGCTGCTGGCGTCCGGCGGCCGGGACGCGCTGCGGATCCTCCAATCCGGAGAGCCGGATCTGGTGCTCTTGGATCTGATGATGCCGGAGGTGGACGGATTCGCCGTGCTGGAAGCGATGCGCAAGATGGAAACGGCGCGGCCGGTCCCGGTCATCGTCCTCTCCGCCAAGACTCTGACCGACGGGGAGATGGCGCGGCTCAACCGCAGCGTGGCGGCGGTTCTGCGCAAGGGCATGTTCTCCTCCGCGGAAACGCTGTCCCACCTGAAGGACGCGCTGCTGCACCGTCCGAAGCTCAGCGGGGAAGCCCGCCGCCTGACCCGCAAGGCGATGGCGTACATCCACGAACGCTTCGCCGAGCCGATCGGCCGCGAGGACGTGGCCCAGCACGTCGGCGTCAGCGAAGGCTACCTCTCGCGCTGCTTCACACAGGAGACCGGGCTTTCCCTCGTCCATTACCTCGCCCGCTACCGGATTCAACAGGCCAAACAATTGCTGGCCTCCGGCGACTTGCCGGTCACCGAAATCGCACTCAAGGTCGGCTTCTCCGACGGCAATTACTTCAGCCGAGCCTTCCGAAAGGAAGTCGGCGTGGCGCCCCTGGCCTACCGGCGCAAGCACTGAGCGGATGGCTTGGTCACCGGCGTGCTAATGCCGGACACAAAATTCCATGCAAGTATCGAGGGCCCGCCTCTATACTGTGCATGGAATTTTTCAATCCTGTATGAATTCCCGCTGCAGAAGGGACCTTGCGCATGCCCGCCGCGGCCTCCGTATACCGCACCGCCCGGAACACCAAAGACCGGCTATCGGAAAAAGATCCGGTTGCTTTTGAATCCCCGATCCCCGACGGGCCGTCGGTATCGGTGGATTCCAATCACCGGTTTCAGACGATTGAGGGATTCGGCGGCGCCTTCACCGAGGCGGCCGCGGATACCTTTTACGCCCTCTCCCCGGAAATCCGAAAGGAAATCCTCAAGGCGTATTTCGATCCCGCGGCCGGCAACGGGTACACCCTCTGCCGCACCCACATCGGGAGCTGTGATTTCTCGCTCGGCAATTACGCCTATACCGAGGTGCCGGGCGACGTGGAGCTCGCGCATTTTTCCATCGATCACGACCGGCGCCTGTTGATCCCGATGATCCGGGAAGCCGCGCGCGCGGCCGGGCAGACTCTGAAAATCCTGGCCAGCCCGTGGAGCCCCCCGGCCTGGATGAAGACCAACGGCCAGATGAACCGCGGCGGGAAACTCAAACCGGAATACCGGGAGGCTTGGGCACGTTATTACGTGCGATTCGCGCAGGAATACGCCCGGGAAGGCCTTCCGATTTGGGGATTAACCGTGCAGAATGAACCGGCGGCGGTGCAGACCTGGGATTCCTGCCTCTATTCGGCCGAAGAAGAACGCGATTTCGTCCGCGATTACCTCGGCCCCGCGCTGGAGACAGCCGGGTTTGAGGGCCGGATCAAACTGCTGGTCTGGGATCACAACCGTGACCTTCTGTTCGAACGCGCCAAGGTGATCTACGACGATCCGCAGGCCGCGCGCCACGTCTGGGGAGCCGCCTTCCATTGGTATGTGGGCGATCATTTCCGCAACGTCCTCCTGACCCACGATGCTTATCCCGAAAAACAACTGCTCTTCAGCGAGGGCTGTGTGGAGGGAAATCCGCCCGCCGACGAATGGGAAATCGGCGAGCGGTACGGGCGTTCCATGCTGGAGGATCTGAACCACTGGACAGCCGGATGGCTGGATTGGAATTTGCTTCTGGACGACCGCGGCGGACCGAACCACAAGGGGAATTACTGCCTCGCCCCGCTGATGGCCGACATCGGGAAAGGAACGTTTCACTATAACAACTCCTACTTTTACATCGGCCATATCTCACGGTTCGTCCGGCCCGGCGCCCGGAGAATCGTAAGCGCCTCCACGCTCGACGAATTGGAATCCACCGCTTTTATTAATCCGGATAATCGAATCGCCGTGGTGGTCATGAACCGCTCCGAAAAAGCCATTCCATTTTCGCTCAAATACAACGGCCAGGCGGCGTCCGCAAAGAGCCCGCCCCGCTCCATCAGCACCTATTTATTCAGGGCGTAACGCGGAGGCCCAAGCGTAATTAATTCCCGGAGAAAAGATGTGATTCCAGACCGACGCGGTCTTAAGACCGCGTCGGTCTGGATTTCCCGTCCGTCACCGGCGGCAACCCCCTTTGGACAATTACAAACGTGCTAGTTTTGTGCACAAATCTGCATGCCCCGCCGGAGGGGAGTCCATAGAATGAGGTTGGATCATTTCCGCAAACCATCAGCGGATCGCCCAATCGGAATTCATGAGGACCTCCCTGAAACCCTCCCGCCCCTCGCCTACCGCGCTCGTGCCGAACGCCTTCCGACCGGCCGGATTCAGGCAGGCCCCAAGGAGGTGACAACCGGAAAAAAGCATCCAACCCTCCATTGATTTTCGGATCAAGCCCGATCTTCCGGTCCGAATCCATTCCATCCCAGAAGGAGAAGAAAATCCATGCGTAATAAACGGATCCAAATGTTGTTTGCTCTGCTGGTCGTGGCCCTGCTGATCGCGGCCTGCTCGCCGGCCAAACCGGCGGCGACCACCGCCGTGCAGGCGACGGACGAGGTCGTCGAAGTCCCGACCGACGCCGCCCCCGCCGAGAAGGTGCAGGTGCGCTGGTTCGTGGGCCTGGGCGCCGGCAGCGATGAAGGCACCTTCGCCCCCCAGAAGGCCTTCGTCGAGGAATACAACGCCTCGCAGAACGAGATCGAACTGATGCTTGAGATCGTCGACAACGACGTCGCCTACGACACCCTGTCCACCCAGATCGCGGCCGGCAACGCCCCCGATATCGTCGGCCCGATCGGAGTCCGCGGGCGCGACAGCTTCAAGGGCGCCTGGCTGGACTTGGCACCGCTGATTGCTGAAAACAATTACGACCTGAGCGATTACGATCCCGCCTTGGTCAAGTTCTACCTGATCCAGGAGCAAGGACAGCTCGGGATCCCGTTCGGCATCTTCCCGTCCTTCATCCTCTACAACCAGGACCTGTTCGAGGAAGCCGGACTGAACCTCCCGCCCGCCAAGTACGGCGATAAGTACGTCATGCCGGACGGCAGCGAAGTCGAATGGAACATGGACACCCTGCGCGACGTGGGGATGATGCTGACCTTCGACTCGAACGGCAAAGACGCCAAGACCGCCGGGTTCGACAGCACGAAAATCACCCAGTTCGGATTCATGAACCAGTTCACCGATCCGCGCGGCATCGGCACCTTCTTCGGATCCGGATCGCTCGTGGCCGACGACGGCAAGACCGCCCAGATCCCGGACGCCTGGAATGCCGCCTGGAAGTGGACCTACGACGGATATTGGAAGGATTGGTTCATCCCGAACGGCGCGTACGGCGGCGCCGACTTCCTGCAGGGTCCCGGCGGCCCGTTCTCGTCCGGCAACCTGGCCATGATCCACATCCACACCTGGTACGTGGCTCCGTGGGCGCTCGGCGAGGTCAAGTTCGACTGGAACCTGGCGGCCACGCCCTCCTACAACGGCACGGTGACCTCGAAGATGCACGCCGACACCTTCTGCATCCCGAAGGGCAGCAAGGATCCGAAATCCGCCTTCAAGGTGCTGACGTACATGCTCAGCAAAGAACATGCGACTTCGCTGCTGTCGATCTACGGCGGCATGCCGGCGCGGCTCTCGCTGCAGGGCGACTACTTCGCCACGTACACCGAGACCAACTTCCCCGACAAGGACGACATCAACTGGGACGTCGCGGTGGCCGGCATGGCCTTCGCCGACAACCCGAACCATGAAAGCTGGATGCCTTCCTTCCAGGAGACCACCGACAAGTACAACGAGTTCTGGAACAAGTGGTCAAACACCGCGGGCTTGGACATCGACGCGGAGCTCGAGCAACTGCGCGCCGCGCTCCAGACCATTTTCGACGCGGCCCTCGCCTAGTAAGAAACGGTATTTCAACTCAGGGTCAGCCCGGCGGCAAGCCGCCGGGCTGACCCTGAAAGGATGGGTGGAAGTGTCCCTCACAAGCATGGTCAACGCGCTGCGGCCGCAGAAGAATTTCAAAACGAAAATATCCAGCCTCCAGAAGAAGGAAGCGCTATGGGGGCTGTTTTTCCTGACGCCGTGGATCATCGGATTTATCGGGTTGTATTTCTTTCCGATGATCGCCTCTTTCGTGTTCTCGCTGCTTGAGTTTAATCCCACGGTTCCCGACCAGGCCGCCTACATCGGCTTCGATAACTGGCGCCGGGCGCTTTTTGAGGATCCGGAAGTCGGATTGTCCTTTCTGCGGACGATCCGCTTCTCCGCCATCTCGCTTCCGATCGGCCTGGCCTTTGCGCTGTTCCTGGCCGTCCTCTTGAATTCAAAGAACGTCCTCGGATCGCAGCTTTACCGCACCCTGTTCTACATGCCTTCGATGATCCCGCTGGTGGCCACGGTGCTGATCTGGAACGGCGTGCTGAACGAACAGACCGGCTGGATCAATATCATCATCCAGAAATTTACCGGCATCCAGGCGGTCGGCAGCACGGGATTGCGCTGGCTGGCGGATCCCCAGCTTGTCTACCTCGCGTACACGATGTTCGGCCTGTGGGGGGTGGGCCCGGCGATGATCATCTTCCTCGCCGGATTGCAGGGAGTACCGACCGAACTCTACGAGGCCGCCGAAATCGACGGCGCCTCATGGTTCCAGCGCCTGGGCAAAATCACCCTGCCGATGATCACGCCGGTAATCCTCTACCAGCTCATCCTGAACGTTATCGGTTCTCTGCAGTACTTCCTGGCGCCCTTCGTCCTCAACCGCGGGACCGGTTTCCCGGAGGGAATGACCCGCTTCTATATGGTGTATTTCTTCAAGCAGTCGTTTACTTTCCAGAATATGGGATACGGCGCCACGCTGGCCTGGCTTATGTTCATCGTGGGCATCATCCTTACGGTCATCCTGTTCGGGACGGCGAAATACTGGGTGTTTTACGCCGCGGAGGACAAATAATGACTCAGGAACCGGTCGCTGCCCCCGCCCCGGGCCATCGGCGGCTTTCCCGCAAAGTGCAACGCGTTCTCGCCACGAGCCTGATCACCGCTCTGACGCTGCTGATTTTATTTTTCTACCTCGTCCCGATGATCTACGGCATGTTCACCGCGGTGAAAACCGACGGCCAGTTCTCCAAGACCGGCGCGCCCATCTGGCCCGCTTCGGAAGCCACCTACAATTACCAGGGCGAAGATTACGAAATCTACTTCGTACCCATTGAGGGAAAAACCAAATCCCTCGCGCTGGTCAAGAAGGGGCGCGACGCAAGCATGTTCGTCGATCCCGCCAATCCCTCCGCCGGCCTGATCGAGTGGCAGGGATCGTGGCGTTCCCTGGAGCGCTCCTGGGAATTCGACCCGCAATGGGCCAACTTCCCCGATGCCTGGAACACGATCAATTACCCGAACCTTCTGAAGAACACGATCCTCTACGCGGTAATCACCACGTTCGGCTCGGTGGTATCGGCCGCCCTGGTGGCGTACGGCTTCGCCCGGTTCCGCATTCCGCGCAAGAATGTGCTGTTTATCCTGATGATGTCCACGGTCATCCTGCCCGGCGCGGTGACGCTCATCCCCACATACTTCTTCTGGCTGAAGCTGGATCTGGTGGGCACCTGGTGGCCGCTGATCATCCCGGCCTTCTTCTCCTGGGGCACGAACGTGTTCCTGCTGCGGCAGTTCTTCCTGACCATCCCGCGCGAACTGGACGAGGCGGCGATGATGGACGGGGCCAACCCGCTCCGCATCTTCGTCTCGGTGATCCTTCCGCAGTCGACTTCGGCGCTCACCGCCGTGGCTTTGTTCCACTTCTTCTACGCGTGGAACGACTTTTTCAATCCCATGATCTACCTGGCCGGTCATCCCGAGAAGTTCCCGATCACCATCGGCCTGACCGCCTTCAACAACCTGTATGCAGCATCGATCAACATGATCCAGGCCGCCTCGCTGGTATCGGCGGTCATTCCGGTGCTGATTTTCTTCTTTGCTCAACGCGCATTCATGCAGGGGGTGGTGATCACCGGCGTTGAAAAGTAACTCCTTTCTCCTCAGAGAAGGACTTTCCATGCCGCCTCGGCGAAACATCCGAATGAACCTCCATTGGGCATGGGGAGTCCTTCTCCTCCTCTCCGCCGCCTGCGGATCCGCCCGCCGCGCGGCAATCACACCGGATTCGGCAGCGTCCCCCACCCCCGCCCCGGCAGGAATGCGTTCCGGCTGGGATTTGATCTGGCAGGACGAATTCGCGGGCGGGGCGATCGACCCCGCCAATTGGGCCTTTGATATCGGCGGCGGCGGCTGGGGAAACAACGAATGGGAGTACTATACCGAGCGCCCCGGGAATGCGCGCGTCGAGGGCGGAATGCTGATCCTGGAAGCGCGCGCTGAAAAATACCTCCACCGCAATTACACCTCCGCCCGCCTTACCACCAAGAACCTGCACGCCTTCGCATACGGCCGGATCGAAGCCCGGATGCAACTTCCTTACGGGAAGGGGATCTGGCCGGCCTTCTGGATGCTGGGGGCGGACATCGACCAGGCGGGCTGGCCCGGTTGCGGCGAGATCGACATCATGGAGCATATCGGCCGCGAACCCAACCGCGTCTATGGGACCGTGCACGGGCCGGGGTACTCCGGGGGCGCCGGCGTGGGCCAATCCACCACGGTCGCCGATGACGCGCTTTCGGATTCGTTCCATGTGTTCGCCGTCGAATGGGAACCGGATGAGATCCGCTGGTATGTGGACGACGGGCAATATTTCAGGGTCGGCCCCGCGGACCTTCCCGGGGAATGGGTGTACGATTTTCCTTTCTTCATCATCCTCAACCTGGCGGTCGGCGGCAACTGGCCCGGGTATCCGGACGAAACGACCAGCTTCCCGCAGTTCCTGCGGGTGGACTACGTACGGGTGTATCAACTGCCCGGGCAGACCGGCCGGTATCAGGGGCCGCCTGGCGTCCTGCATCTGGATGAAATCACGCTTACGGCTCAGGAGAACAACGACGGCACATGGCAGGCGGCCGCTTCCATCCGCGTGGTGGACGCGGACGGCCTTCCCGTGGAAGGCGCATCCGTTTCCGGCGGCTGGGTCGGGGCGGTCATCCGCGGAGAGACCCGCGGGCAGACCGATTCCTCGGGGTTTGTCCGGCTGGTATCCGAACCGGTCGAGCGCTCCGGCGCGGTGACGTTCTGCGTGACCGGGGTATCGCTGGGCGGTTATACCTACGACGAATCCTCCAACGCGCGTACCTGCGGGAGGATTGAGCGCTGAATACCGTTACAATGGAAAACGGCCATGGACACGATCGATTTTTCGATTTTTGATCACGGGGAAGCGGCGGTGAAAGCGATGCGCGCCGTATTGGCGCGCTTCGAACGCGAACGCCGCGTCCACGTCAACCTCGAAGTAATCCCGTTCGAGGGCGCCTGGGCGCGCATGGTCCAGATCGCCCTGTACGGCGACGGCCCGGCCGTCTCCGAAATCGGCAGCAGCTGGGTCAGCGACATGGTGATGATGAACGCCTTGCGGCCGCTGAGCGCAAAAGAAGTGGGATTATTCGGCGGCGAGGAGGTGTTCCTGCCGGCCAGCTGGCAGAGCGTCCGCGCGATCCGCGACTCGCTCAACAGCGATGCCTTCGCCTGGGCCGTTCCCTGGGTGGCGGACACGCGTCTCATTTACTGCCGCAAAGACCTGCTCGCCCAGGCCGGCCAGGACGGGCGGGATGTATTTTCCGATCACGCCGAATTGGAATCCTGCCTGCAGGCGCTCCGGGAGCACGGCGCGGAGAGCCCTCTGGTGCTGCCGACCTACCATTCGCGCATCAACCTGCATATCATGGCCGGCTGGATCTGGGCCTCCGGCGGGAAATTCCTTTCCGAGGACTCTCAAAAGGCGGTCTTCGATTCTCCGGAGGCTTTGGATGGAATGGAAAAGTTCTTCCGCCTCAGCCGTTACCTCCACCCTGCCGCGCGGCGGTTGGATGACACCCAATCGGATGCGCTGTTCCGGAACGGGCGGGCCGCGCTGGCCATCAGCGGCCCGTGGCTGTACGACCATCCCGACGTGGATCCGGCGCTGAAAGACCGGATCGCCGTCGCCGTGCCGCCGGGAGTGCCGTTCGTCGGAGGATTCCATCTGGTGATCTGGAAACATGCCCGCCAGGAGAACGCCGCGCTGGAGTTGATTGAATTTCTCAATGGAAAGAATCTCCCGGAGGAGCTTTTTCCCGCTTTCTCCCTGCCCACCCGGCTGGAAACCCTGGCCGGCAACAGGTTTGCCCAACACCCCGTCTACCGGGTGATGATCGCGGCCTTGCGGGCCGGCCGCTCTTTCCGGACCGTCTGGATGTGGGGCATGCTGGAGAACCGGCTGTATGAGTCCCTGCAACTCATTTGGGATAAGGTCCTGGCCGATCCGGAGGCGGACATCCACGCCATGCTCGAATCGCAGATGCACCGGCTGGCGGATCGGATCAATCTCAAATTGAATTCCTGAGAATTCCGTAACTGCTCAGACCAGAAAAAGCGTACACCGAAACACGGAGAAAATCCGAATGCACCGAAATTGTCCGTCTGTCATTGCGAGCGACCGGAGGGAGCGAAGCAATCTCCCCCTTCGGAATTAGAAGGAGATTGCTTCGCCTGCCCCGGTTGGGGTAGGCCGGGGTCGCTTCGCTCCCCCCGCTTCGCAATCAAAACTGCTCAAGGAGCAAAGGCGGGCAGTTTTGCTCCGCGGGGGCAGGCTCGCAATGACACCTGTTCCTTCCTTTTTCAACACCCGGTTAGAGAAATATCATGTCAGCAAATTTTGATGCCCTGAACCGCTTCATCCTGCCCGCCTATCCCGCGAAACGCCCGTTCGCGAGCTTCCTGCCGGGGATCGCCGGCGAGTTCGGGATTCCCCTGTGGGTGTTCTACGTCAACCGCGGACAGGCCATTGCCGGTTTCGGCCTGGAGGACAAGGACCACCCGCTGATGGAATTCCAGCCGGCCCAGCGGGCGTATCAATCGACGGCGCTGCTCGGGTTCCGGACGTTCCTGCGCGGATCGCGCAACGGCTGCTCATGGACCCATGAACCGTTTTCCCCGTGGCAGGATGCGGACGCCGAATGGAATATGTACGCCGGCCTGAACGAATTGGAAATCGAGGAGCGCCGCGCGCGGCTGGGCCTGCAGGTGAATGTTTTATATTTCCTCCTGCCGGGCGAGCCCTTTGCCGCGCTGGTGCGGCGGGTGAGTTTTCACAACACGGCCTCCTCGCCGCTCTCGCTCGAGGTGCTCGACGGCCTGCCGGCTCTGATCCCCTTCGGGCTGACCAACGGCGCGCTCAAGGAAATCGGCCGCACGATCGAAGCCTGGATGGAGGTCGTCCATCACCGTGAACGGATCCCGTACTACCGCCTCAAAGCCAGCTCGGATGATTCGCTCCGCGTCCAGACGATCGAATCCGGAAATTTCGCCCTGGGCTTCCTCGAGGGCGGGCTTCTGCCGCCGGCGGTGGACCCGAAGGCGGTCTTCGGGATGGATACCGCCCTGGCCTGCCCGCGGGTGTTCCACGAGTCCGGGCTGCAGGGCGTGCTGGACGCGGCCCAGACCACCCAGGGCCGCACGCCCTGCGCCCTGTTCGGCGCGCGCATGGAGCTTCCTCCCGGCGGCACGCGCGTCATCACCAGCCTTTACGGGAGCGCCCCGCGGCCGGAGGTCATCGCGGCGGGCATTCAGCCGCTCCTCGCCCCGGGCGCGATCGAGGCCAAGCGGGAAGAGGCGCGCCGGCTCACCGCCGATCTGACCGATCCGATCCGAACCGCCTCCGCCTCGCCGCTCTTCGACGGCTACTGCCGGCAGACATTCCTCGACAACCTGTTGCGCGGCGGGCATCCGCGGCGGCTCGGCGGAAAGCAGGTCTGTCATATCTATTCGCGCCGGCATGGCGATCTCGAGCGTGATTACAATAATTTCAAGCTTGCGCCGGAATTTTTTTCTCAGGGCGAAGGCAATTACCGGGATATCAACCAGAACCGCCGCAACGACGTTTTCTTCGTGCCCGAAGCCGGCGAATACAACCTGCGCACGTTTCTGAGCCTGCTCCAGGCCGACGGATACAACCCGCTCGTCGTCCAGGGAGTCACTTTTTCCCTGCCGCCCGAATCCGTTGCGCCCCTCCTGGAAACGGCGGAGGAACCGGCGGCGCTGAGGGAACTGCTGGCGAAACCCTTCACGCCCGGGCAATTGGCGGCCGCGGCGCAAAAAGCTCGGCTGCGCATCTCCGTCCGGGAATTCCTCGATCTGGCGCTCGGCCGGGCGACCCCGGAAATCCACGCCGCCCACGGCACGGGCTATTGGACGGACCACTGGACCTACAACCTCGATCTGATCGAATCGTACCTGGCGGTCTTCCCGGAGAAGCGCGAATACATCCTGTTCGATTCGGAACCGCTGCCCTTCTTCGACTCGGCCGAGCGCGTCCAACCGCGTTGCGAACGCTTTGTCCTCGACGGCGGTCAGCCGCGCCAGTCGAATGCGCTCCTGCATGACGCGGAGAAAGCGGCGCTGATCGCCGGGCGGGCCGACTCGCCCCAGTGGGCGCGGGGAGATCACGGGCGCGGCGGGATCTTCCGCCTGCCGGCGATATCGAAACTGGTCCTCCTGGCGGCGCTTAAATTCGCCGGGCTCGATCCCTCCGGGCTGGGAATCCAAATGGAAGCCGGGCGTCCGGGCTGGTACGACGCGCTCAACGGACTGCCGGCGCTGTTCGGCTCCTCGATGGCGGAAACGTATGCCCTGCTCCGTCTGGTCGAATTTCTGGCGGATGTGGTGGGGGAGACGCAGCGGGAAGTGGAATTGCCGGTTGAGGGTTCGGATCTGCTGCGCGCGATCCAATCCGTATTAAAGGAAGATCTGACCGCCTTCGCCGCCTGGGACCGGCTCTCAACCGCCCTGGAATCCTACCGCGCAGCCACCCGCCTGGGTTTTGACGGCGCGACGGAACGCGGCGAGCTGCACGAATTCTTCGAAGCTGTCCGCCGGAAGCTGCGGGAGGCTATCGACCGGGCGGAAACCCTGGCGGGCGGTCTCCCGCCCACGTATTTCATCCACCGGGTAAAATCCTACGATCCGGCCGGCCGAACCGATCCGCAGGGGCGCCCGCTCATCCGGGTCACGGCGTTCGAGCCCGCCGTGCTGCCGGCTTTTCTGGAAGGGCCGGTGCGGCGCATGCGGACCCTCGCCCCGGAGGAAGCCCGCCGGCTTCACGCCCGGGTGCGGAACAGCGGCCTCTTCGATCGGAAACTCGGCATGTACCGGGTGAATACCACCCTGGAAGCATGGCCGCATGAAATCGGGCGGGCGCGCGCCTTCACCCCCGGTTGGCTGGAAAATGAATCCATTTGGATGCACATGGCGTTCAAGTATCTGCTCGAGCTTCTGCACGCCGGCATGCATGAGGAATTTTTCGCCGATCTAAAAACCGGACTGCCCGCGTTCCTGAATCCGGAGACCTACGGACGCAGCCCGTTGGAAAACTCCTCCTTCATCGCTTCCAGCGCCCATCCCGATCCGGACCTGCACGGAAACGGTTTTGTCGCGCGGTTGAGCGGCGCGACCGCCGAGTTCCTCAGCCTGTGGGTGCGGATGACCGCGGGACCGCGGCCGTTCCGCATGAATGGAGATGCGCTTGTCCTGGAATTGCGCCCGGCCCTTCCCGGCTGGTTGTTCCGGGAAGACGGCACGTTCTCGTTTTGTTTTCTGGGAAGCTGCGACATCACGTATCACAACCCGGAACGGAAGGATACCTTTGCCCCGGGAATAACCATCAAGCGAATCAGGATCGTGCCGTGTACGAAAGAGCCGTTCGAGGTGGAAGGCGGTACCGTTCCCCCGCCGTATGCGGCGATGGTACGGGAGGGGGAAATTAAGACGATGGATATCTATTTCTCCTGACCCCTCTCCCTTCCCCTCCCCATCCTGGGGAGGGGAGAAGAAAATGAGGCGCCATGAAACCATCATCACAGTCCGGCTGGCGATTCATCGACAAGCAAGGCACATTCGAACTGGATGATCCGCAGGGCACCAGCTATCTTTTCCTGCCTTTGGTCAATCAGGCCGGGATGGTCTCATGCGTCACACCTGCCTTTAATGGCGATGCCAAAGCCGACCAGAACAGCTTCCTGCTTCTTCCGGCCTCGGTCGAGGATTTACACAACAGCCGGGCGGCGCGCAATTTCTGGGTGATGCTGGACGGCCATCCCTGGTCCGCCACCGGGAACAGCGCCGAACAGAATGCCCGGGGCGATGAATCCGTCAACCTGCGGGCGGGTTTGCTGTGGCAGACGGTGAGCCGCCTGCATCCCTCCGGAGCGTTGCGGGCCGAGGTGACCTCCTTCGTCCCGACAGGGGTGGATAAGGTCGAACTGATGCGCGTCGTCCTGACCAATTGCGGGGCGCGTGAGCTGACACTTTCCCCCACCGCGGCCATCCCCATCTTCGGGCGCTCGGCCGACAACCTGCGCGACCACCGCCATGTCACCTCGCTGCTGCACCGCACGGCCTGCCATCGCCACGGGGTGATCGTCCGCCCGACGCTTTCCTTCGACGAGCGCGGGCACACGGTCAACCGGCTTTGCTATGCGGTCCTGGGGGCCGAGGGCAACGGCGCCCCGCCGGCCGGCTTCTTCCCGCTGGTCGAGGATTTCATCGGCGAGGGCGGCACCCTCGATTGGCCCAAGTCGGTTGTCGCCAATCTGCCGCCGGCCCAAGCCGAAGGCCCCGCCCCGGCCGGCTATGAATCCATCGGCGCGCTGCGCTTCGCGGACCTGACGCTGCAGGCCGGGCAATCGTCCACCTACGTAATCATTCTGGCGATCCTCCCTGAAGAACAGGATGCCGAATCCCTTCTGACCCGCTACGCATCCGCCGAGCGTTGCGAGCATTGGCTCTCGGAGACGCGCAGCCATTGGGCGCGGAAGCTGGCCGCGCTGCGCTTCGAAACCGGCGACAGCCGTTTCGACGGCTGGCTGCAATGGGTGGCCGTTCAGCCGATTCTGCGGCGATGGATGGGCAATTCCTTTCTTCCATACCACGATTACGGCCGCGGCGGACGCGGATGGCGGGATTTGTGGCAGGATGCCCTGGCCCTGCTCCTGACGGAGGGCGCGGACTTTGCCGGAATGCTCGCGGAAAATTTTGCCGGCGTGCGCATCGACGGCAGCAACGCCACCATCATCGGCAGCCGGCCCGGTGAGTTCAAGGCCGACCGCAACAACATTCCGCGCGTCTGGATGGATCACGGCGCCTGGCCTCTCTTGACCGTCCAGCTGTACCTGGACCTGACCGGCGATCTGGATTTTCTGCTGCGGGAACAAACCTACTTCAAGGACCACCTTTCCCACCGATGCGCTAGGAACGACCCGCTCTGGAGCCCGGAACAGGGCACCGGGTTGAAGACGGCCGGCGGTTCCCCCGCGCGGGGCACACTGCTGGAGCACATGCTGGTCCAGCACCTGGTCTCTTTCCACAATGTGGGCGGGCACAATATCCTCCGGCTGGAGGGAGCGGACTGGAACGACGCTCTGGATATGGCCGCCGAGAAAGGGGAAAGCGCCGCCTTCAGCGCGTTATATGCATATAACCTGCGCGTCTTGAGCGGATTAATCCAGGCGCTGGCCGATAAGGGCGTCACGGAAGTTGCCCTGGCGGAGGAGTTATCCAGTCTGTTGAATCCCGTGGATTACGCTTCCGCGGATGCAAAACAGAATCAACTGCAGGGATATTTCGAGCGGATTGCGCATACGGTCAGCGGCAGGAAGATACAAATCCAGACAGCCTGGCTGGCCGGCGATCTGCGGGAGAAAGCCGATTGGTTAACCGGCCATCTGCGGAGTCAGGAGTGGCTGACGGACCGGGATGGTTTCGGCTGGTTCAACGGCTATTACGACAATGACGGCCGGCGGGTGGAGGGGGATTCCGAATCGGGAACGCGCATGACGCTGACCGGGCAGGTTTTCACCCTGATGGGAGGGATCGCCTCCGATGCGCAGGCCCGCGAAATCGTGCGCTCCGCCGACCGTTACCTGTTCGACGAGAGCGTGGGCGGCTACCGTTTGAACACCGATTTCGGCGGGCGGGTGAATAATCTGGGCCGGGCATTCGGTTTCGCGTACGGCCATAAGGAGAACGGCGCCATGTTCAGCCATATGGCCGTCATGTTCTCCAACGCCCTTTACCGGCGCGGGATGGCCGCCGAGGGCGGACGCGTGCTGGAAGGGATATACCGCCAGAGCCAGGATTTCACACGCAGCCGGATGTACCCCGGCCTGCCGGAATATTTCAATCCCCGCGGGCGGGGCATGTATCCGTTCCTGACCGGTTCGGCGTCGTGGTATCTGCTTACCCTGCTGACGGAAGTCTACGGCGTGAAGGGCCGGCTGGGCGACCTGGTGCTGGCGCCCCGATTCACATCCGGCTCGATGGCCGGCGGGGAAGCGTTGAAAGTGCAAACGGCCTTCGCCGGAAAAACGCTTGAGATCGAATATCGAAATCCCAAACGATTATCCTGCGAGCAGTACCGGATCACGGCGGTCGAGATCAACGGCCGGCACCGGGACGTCGCCCCGGATGCACACGAGCTGGCATTCCCGCGCGAGGAGATCGCCTCCTGGCCGGATCCGACTCACATTGTCGTTCATCTCGGTGATGAAAGCGGAGTATAGAAGATAAAAAGTAACTGCTCAGCCAGCGATCGTCATTCCGTCCCGGCTAAGGGCACGCCGGGATGACGGGCCGGAATCCATTAATCGCAGAAAAACACTGGACCCCGGCTTCAAGCACGCCGGGGTGACGGACAATACCAAGAACGCCGGTGACGCTATCGAGATCGCGAACAACAATGTGAATTCCCTTTCCGGAAAGGTAATACCGCATGCGTTTTTTACCGAATCATCCATCGCACAGGCTGCTGATTTGCATGTTCACCTTTTTTTGGAGTCTGGCCGGATGCGGTCAGGCTGCCATCCCGCCGACCCCGACACCCGCTTCCTCTTCCACCGGCACTTCCGCGCCTCCCACCCAGACTCCCCCCCTGGTGAATTGGGAATTGATATGGAGCGATGAATTCGACGCTCCCGACGGCTCGAGCGCCGATACCGGCAAATGGAGGGTTGCCGACACCCCCGGCTCGGCGAACGGGGAGCTGGAATACTACACCTCCCGGTTGGAGAACGTATACATAGAAAATCCTACCGGAAGCAACGGGGTGCTGGTGATTCAAGCCCTCAAGGAAAAGTACGAAACGAGGGAGTACACCTCGGGCTCTTTGAACACCAGGGGCAGGTTCGATCAATTGTACGGACGCTTCGAAGCCCGCATAAAAATTCCCTTTGGGCAGGGCATATGGCCGGCCTTTTGGATGCTGGGGAGCACCGGCGGGTGGCCGCTGGGCGGTGAAATCGACATCATGGAGAATATCGGCAAAGAACCCAATATCATCCACGGCACCATGCACGGCCCCGGTTATTCGGGCGCGAACGGCATCGGCGGCCCGTTCGCCCTGCCCGAAGGGCAGCGGTTTGCCGACGACTTCCACCTGTTTGCGGTCGAATGGGAACCCAATGTCATCCGCTGGTTTGTCGACGATCAGCTTTTTAAAACCAGCACACCAAAAGACCTTCCGGAGGGTGCGGTCTGGGTTTACGACCATCCCTTCTATTTAATTCTGAACGTCGCCGTCGGCGGCGGCTGGCCCGGCTATCCGGACGATACGACCGTGTTTCCCCAGACCATGAAGGTCGATTATGTACGGGTATACGTCCGTCCCGGCGGTTACAATTAGCAGGTGTTGAAAAAGCCGGTCGAGCCCGTCCCGGCGGGTCGGGCCGGGGTAGCCCGCGCGCTTTGCGGGCGTATCGAGACCTCGCCAAAATACCGGTGGTCTCGATACGCAAAAACCGCTACTCGACCACCTTCGATACCTTTTTCAACAACCTGGTAGATGGGGCTTCCCGCCTTTTTCTTACCATAGCCACGATCCGTGATTAGGGGGCAAGGCGCGCCACAAAGAACACATAGGGCACAAAAACTTTTTCTCGGAATACTTTGTGCCCTCTGTGCTCTTTGCGGCAGTCTTTCTTACGGCGGGGCGCTGGAGGATCCCCTCGGAATCGCATGAACCCTTGTTTACGGTCTATCGTCGATGGTCGAAATACGTCAATCCTGAGAAATCCTGTAAATCCTGTCTATGATTTGGTTAACCCCGGTCGGAGTTATACTCCAATGGCATGACCCGCGCCGCGTGCATTTCCACCGCTCTGATTCCCTGCCGATGGTTTTTGCTTATCCATATGTACGGTCGAATCGCGCTGCTCTCCACCGTCCTGATTTTTGTTTCCGCGTGCTATCCGGCGGTCGCGCCCGGGGAAGGCGCCGTTTCCACATCGCCCGCGACCGTTGCGCCGAGCGCCACACAGACCGAATCGCCCACGGCCAAGCCGGCCGCCACCCAGACCCGCCCGTTCATCGTCGAACAGACCAAATACGAAGGCGCAAAAACCTACACCTGCGATGCGGGCGGGTGCTGGCGCGACGACGGCGCGGTCACCGACGCCCCGCCGGAGTCGTTTTACCCGGATATCGACGCAGACACGCCGGCGGTCCGCGCGCTGCTCGCTTCGATCGGCTTGCCGGCCGGAGCGGCGCCCGACGGCGCCGAGCGCTGGCGGCGGATCCGCGTAGTGTGGGAGTGGATGACGCGGGAAACGGTCATCGACGGCGAAAAAGGCTCCGCCGATCCATGGGACGCCCTGATGGAGCTCTCCTCCGCCCCGGCCGACCATTGGCCGACGATCGGCGAGATGGCCGAGGTCTGGCGGCGCTTCGGCGTGCTGCCGCTCGGGGCGTGCCACTCGAAGGCCTTCACCATGGCCACGCTGCTCTACCGCGCGGGGATCGGGCGGGGCGAGGTCGCGGCCCTCGCCGGCAGGGGTTTCGGCCTCACCCAGCATTTCTACGTCGGAGTCCGCGTCGACGGCCGCTGGCTGTATGTCGACCCATCGTGCATCCGGCAGCAGATGAGACTTCCCCCGAATCCGGCAAGCTTCGGGTGCCTCGACACCGATTACCGGCACCCTTTCTCCATCCAGCCTTTGCCGGGCTCGCGGCTG
>Ga0105104_10000716_pt1 | contig 25559 bp, 23 predicted proteins | sample PPLLaktember2015_3_FD_87034 | JGI IMG/M metagenome (GOLD analysis project Ga0105104, IMG submission 87034) | Freshwater sediment microbial communities from Prairie Pothole Lake near Jamestown, North Dakota, USA - PPLs Lake P7 Core (6) Depth... | ecosystem: Environmental > Aquatic > Freshwater >...
AACAAGAGGAGTTTCGGGAAATATCTGATAATGCCGACAAAGACCACTGCAAAAGCTGCGCCTCCAGCGGCGATTGCCAGATATATTGAATTGCGATGAAATATTTTTTTTCTGAAGATGGCCATAACGCCAAGACTTGCGATCCCCATCGCAATGAGAAATTTCTTATCAAAAGCACTTGCCATTTCGGGCGTCGGCGCCTGTGTTGCTTTTTCTCCGCTCCAGAGGATAGCGGCAATAACGAACAACAATGCCATATGTCCTGTAAAGACATACAAGGACTGCAGACATTCTTCCTCATTATTCACGTATCTCCGCAATACCACGACGATCCCTACAATGATAATCGTCAGAACGCTCATGAGATGCAGTCCGGCAGACAATCCGCAGATATATGCAATGAGAATGAGGTAGCGGTCACTTCCGGGTTCGCCTGCTTTTTCATTCCACACCATCATCAACCAGACGATGGAGGAATACAGAAGCATGCTTGCCGCGAAATAGTTCGCTTCGCCGGCATTAAACCAGAACGTATCGCTGAAGGAAAGTGTCAGAGCACCAATTGCCGCAGCAAGGTAGGTCCCCACCCCTTCCAGCGTCGAGCTGTCCGTTTTGCCCTTATAATTTTCGATCATTTTCACAGCGATGAGATATAACAACAAGACGGTGAAGGCACTGGCCATCGCGGAGACCATATTCATACGGAATCCGATATCGCCCGGTATCGGGAGCATATAGAATACACGTCCCACCATTGAGAATAATGGTCCGCCCGGAGGATGCGGCACCTGCATCAGACAGGCTGCTGCAGATAATTCACCCGGATCCCAGAATGAGACGGAGACTTGTGCGGTGATGATATATTGTACGGCGGAAACAAGAAGGACGAATGCGCCGATGGCGCGATGGATAATATTTTTTTTCATGCGTGATTTGATCCTGTGATTGTAAAATAATTACCTGAACATGATAAGCATAATTCGGAAAATAATGAACGGCAAAATAAAGCATTATTCAAATTTTAAGCTTGGAATAATTGAGTGATCAAGGTAACCGCGCTGAACTCATGTCCGTGCCTCAGCACATTCATCGATCCCTCCCGGTATTCCCATGAACCACCTCTTTCGGACCTGTCTGTTCGTTGATCTTGAATCGAATTCTGAGCACACCATTTGCACAATCGGTTGATATAATTTTAAATCCGCCTATCTCACCTGTGGTGAGCGCATGCACACCGCTGCAAGGACAGATGTCATAATCCCCGATTGCAATAATTCGCACGCTGTCGCCTGCCTCGCTGGGCAATCGTGCCAGAGAGACGATAGTCCCCGCTTCCTCCCTGCGGAGGATCTTTTCCTGAATCGGAAGGTTCCGCTTGACCACTTCATTGACCTGATTCTCAATTTGGGTTATTTCTTCGGCTGTCAAATTCCGTTCAAAATGGTAATCACATTTCGATTTCTTCTTTTCAATATGCGCGCTGAATGCTCGGCCGCAATTGAACATCCGTACCATGGTCTGATTGAGGATGTGTTCTGTCGAATGCATCCGCGGATCGTACTCTTTTCGATTGGGGACAACTTCGTTCATCTTTTGAGCCTCCCTCCGGTAACGTCAACATCTTCTTGTTATTGAATATACGGTATTCTTTGGACTTTTTTGGGAGCATTTTGTTCCATACCTTATATTCGTTGATCAACTCCGTATCCTCAATAGTCGGATGGTATGATCGATTTGTTTCAATATTGTTGTTCGGGGAAGGATTAAAATCATGTCCCGATCTGTCAGAATTATTGGCTGGTCTTCCGCATTATTTTCGATTGTTATCATCCTTTTTGAAGTCTCCAATATTTTGAACGACCCGATGGAACAGCTCAAAATCGTCTTCACCATGTTCCCGCAGTCAAAAAAAGAGATGGCACTCTTATCCGAGTTGTTTCTTTACGGCCGCATCTGGTCGATCTACTCCATTCTCTACTTCTGTGTTGTCCTTGCCGGCGCAATTCAGTTTTTACAATTCCGTGCCGCCGGCAGACGAATTCTTCAAATCGCATGCTGGGCTGGAATGATGAATGCGTTTATCGATTCCTTTCTCAGTTATTCGCTCTGGCGGCAAATGCAGGCAGTGTTCTCAACGTTCACAGGAGCGATGGGGTCAATTTCCGGCTATCTCAATCCACTGGGAATGGTGACCATCGTCTTAGGGTTTTTGCTGTGGATTATTCCAACGATTGGAATGATGGTGTATCTGCGCAAACCGGAGTTAATCGCGTTAATGAGATAAGGGTTGAAAATCCCGTATCGTTCATGATGTGGATTAAAATGCCCGTGTATAAAAATCTTCCTTCTCGTGGGTATGAATCCTCAGTACTCCGGCGCGGACGAGCTGTATAAGAGAGCGGGACGCCCTGCGGTTTGAAATATTCAGCATGGTTGAAAATTGTTTCACCGTGATGCGTTCATGGGCATCCAGATAATCAAAGAGCCGCCGTTCCGAATCTCCGATAACGATGCGCAGCGGCGGGGCGTTCGGATTTTCTGCCTGAAGAATGTGCACCACTTCCTTGCTCGCTTCAACGGTCTTATCGTTCACACGAATATAGACCCGCGTGCCCCCATTTTTTTCTTCGTCATCGACATTCAGGTAATGCGGTTTCTGATCGCTTTCTTCCACCGTGACGACGACGACATCCCGCCCTTTATACGGAACCGTATCGATGATCGGATCGAGCGGCGGATCGCAATAGAAGCTTGCAGCGGTCTGAATCATCTCCATTTCTTCCTTCTCACTGTTTACTCCGACAATGGAGCGGTCATCGTCGACACCGAAGAGCACAATACCGCCTTTCGTGTTGGCAAACGACATCAACGTCTTCGCCACTTTGATCGGCGTCGAGACTTTGCGTTTAAACTCCAGTTCAAAACCCTCGCCTTCTTCGATCAACAATTTTAGATCATTGAGTTTCATAAATTTCCGACACCCCGTTCATCTCTCATTCCCGCAGCGAAGGAATCGCCCGTTCCCCAAAAGGGGATAAAGAAAAAAGTCGTCCAACAATTTCATGACGGTTGTACTCCATGAAACGCACCGCTTCACCGCATTGAATTACAACCCCCGTGCGCCCATTCGTTCCAGAATCAATTGGGATCGGCGGAGCACGTATTTCGAATCGACATCCGCCCGATGTTTGCGCGGACTGGGGATAATCGCCGCCAGCCGGGCGCATTCTTCCCTGGTTAACCCCGACGCCGTTTTGTCGAAATAATAATGCGACGCCGCTTCAATGCCATAGACGCCATCCCCCCATTCTATGACATTCAAATAGATTTCGAGAATGCGCGATTTGCTCAATTGCTGTTCCATATACCACGTCAGAATCCATTCCTTTAATTTACGCAATGGATTTTTCGACGAGGAAAGGAATAAATTCTTCACGAGCTGCTGTGTAATCGTACTGGCGCCGCGGACTGCGCGCCCTTCTTCCAAATTCCGTTCGATGGATTCCCTGAATTCGAACCAATCGAATCCGCCATGCGACCAGAATGTCCCGTCCTCCGAAACGATGACCGCATCAATTGCATTTTTGGGAATGGCCCGAAGCGGGATCCAGTACTGGATCTTATGAAATGGGCGGTTCTTCTCTTTTGCATTTGATTCGTGTTCACGCATGAACGCCGTCTCGCCCGCATTTTTCGTCTTCAACTGCCTGATGCTCCCATACGGCAATAAAAGTATTTGGAGGACGGCCAAACCCAGGAAAAATAAAAGAAGTGACTTTATGGGATTGCGCCTCAGGAGCTGGACGAATTTTGCAACCGCAGGGTATTGACCGAGGATCGAACGGGATTTCTGTTGTTGAATTTCTTCTTCCATGATCAGCAGGAAAGCGAATGTTTGGTATGATCTAAAAAGCCCTGAAGAATTATTGCCGCTGCCATCGAATCGATGCGGCCGTCTTTCTTCTGCCGTTCCTTTTTCTTTGTCCCCATCGTCCGCATAGTTTGGTGCGCCATGGTGGTTGTAAACCGCTCATCCCATACTGCGACCTCAATACCGACCTCCGACTTCAGTGTGTCGATAAATTCCTGCACTTCCTGCGCTTTCTGTGCATGCTCGCCTTTTAAATTGAAGGGCATCCCAACGACAATGAGGTTCACCTGTTCCCGGACCGAGAGCTGTTGAATATTATTCATCAGAGATTGGTCGTTTTTGAGTGCCTCAATCGGACTGGCAATGATCCCCAGGGGATCGCTTAAGGAGAGGCCAACGCGTTCCGAACCATAGTCAACGCCAAGAATACGCCGGTGGAGAACTGCCCCATCCGCCATGTCATTCTCCCTTTCCAGCGAAGCGTTCGACACTGTCGATGCCTGGAATATTTTTGATTTTTTCAATGATGCGTGAAAGATGGTCCGTGTCCTTGACATACAGGACAAATCTTCCGTCAAAAGCCGATCCGTGTGAATCCACATTGACAGAACGGATGTTGGTATTCTTGTACGTCGAAATGGCGTGCGTAATATCGCTCAGCAACGCTGGACGGTCTTCTCCGTGGATATGGATTCCGGTGATATAATCGGCGTTATGTTCCGACGGCCATCCGACTTCGACAATACGCTCGCTTTCTGCAAGACGGAGGGAAAGCACATTTTTGCAATCTTTACGATGGATCTTTATTCCCTCGCCGGTCGTCACAAATCCGACAATGTCGTCGCCGGGGATGGGATTGCAGCATTTTGCATACTGGTGCATAAAGTTGTCGTTCATCCCCAGGACAGAAATACCGCTCGTCAGGTCGCGCGCTGTGTTAATGAATTTGGAAAATAACGAATCCGAATCGGGCGCTTCTGCGGCTTCTTCTCCCACCGGATGTTTCGAGCGGATAACATATTGCTCAATGAGCGTATCGACATCTATTTTCTGACTGACAATCGCTGAATAAAATTCCTGGATGTCTGCATATTTAAGGCTATGGACAAATTTATCGAATTCCTCCTTGCTCATCGAGATCTTGCGTCGTTTGATCTTTTTTTCCCAGGTCTCTTTCCCCTCTTCGGCAAATTTTCTGGATTCCTCGCGGATAAATCTGCGGATATGCGATTTCGCTTTGTGCGTGACCGCAAATTGTTCCCAGCCCGCATTCGGCGTCTGGTTCTTCGAAGAAATGATCTCCACCTGATCGCCGCTTCGCAGGATGGTGCTGAGAGGAACAATGCGTCCATTCACCTTTGCACCGATGCAGTGATAACCGACGTTGGTATGGATTTCAAATGCAAAATCGATCGGTGTGGAATTCTGCGGGAGAATTTTCAGGTCGCCTTTCGGAGTAAAGACGTAGATCTCATCCTGGTACAGGTTGAGCTTAAAACTCTCCATCAATTCTTTGGGCGTATCGTCGTTCTTCTGCTCAAATATTTCGCGCACCCAGTTGATCCAGCCCTCGAGTTCCTCGTCCAGCGATGCATTGTTTTCTTTATAAATCCAGTGTGCTGCGACACCCCGTTCAGCAACATCATGCATCGCCCTGGTGCGGATCTGTACTTCCACCATCCTGCCGTCCGGGCCGATGACGGTCGTGTGAATGGATTGATAACCGTTTTTCTTCGGTACGGAAATATAATCCTTGAACCGTTCCGGGATCGGTTTATAAATTTCCGTCACAATGCTGTAGGCAATAAAACATTCACTGTTATCTTTGGTATCGATGATAATCCGAACGGCAAAGAGATCGTAAATTTCTTCCAGCGGTTTATTACGTTTCAGCATTTTGTTGTAGATGCTGAATATATGTTTCGCGCGGCCGGCGACTTCAAAATTCAATTTTTCTTCTGCGAGCCGTTTTTTTATCGGTTGAACAAACCGGTTGATGTAATGTTCGCGCTCCCGTCGTTTGGAACGGAGCTGCCGGGAAATTTTCTCGTATTCCTGCACATGCAAATGCTTAAACGATAAATCTTCCAGCTCCCATTTTATCTGCGCAAGACCGAACCGGTGCGCGAACGGCGCATAGATATCGAGGGTTTCCTTTGCAAGACGGAGCCGTTTCTCGGGAGGGAGATACTCCAGGGTGCGCATATTATGAAGCCGGTCGGCAAACTTCACGAGCATGACGCGGATATCGCCCACCATGGAAAGCAGGAGCTTGCGGTAGCTTTCCGCCTGCGTTACTTCATGGCTTTCGAAAATATCTGTAATTTTTGTAATGCCATTGACGATATCCGCCACTGCATCGCCGAATTCCGCACGGATATCCTTTAATTCAAAATCGGTATCCTCCACGACATCATGGAGCAGGGCGCTCGCGATGGAGACATCATCCAGGGCGATTTCCTTTGCGACGATCATCGCCACTTCGAAGGGATGAATGAAGTAGGGTTCTCCGGATGCGCGCAGATTGTTCTTGTGCGCCTCGAGGCTGAGCATGAATGCACGCGTGATAAGGTCCTCATCCACCGAACGCAGGTTTTTCCGGCAGACGGCGAGAAGATCGTTGAGTTTCTTTTGGTATATACTGTCTATCATGTCAGCACTCGACGCCTCAAAATAAAATATATGCATTCCTTGCCGAATGTCAAGGCGTTCCCGGGACATTCGTGCCGATTTTTATCACGCTTCAATTTATTTTGTCGCAGTCCGCCGATGTTCCAGAGTCGCAAGCAGTTTCCGTGCTTCGTCAATTTTTCCCTTCGCACGGGATTGCATACTGGCAGGAAAAGAACACGCTTCATAAGAAATGAGCTTCTCGAGATGAGTCACGACGTCGGTCGTATCGTTCGATGCCATTTTGGATTTGACAAGATTGAGCCGGCACACGATTTCGTTGTAGGGATGCGGGGCATGGGCTGAGAGAATATTTTCCAGTAATGCCGCATATGCAACACCCGCTTCACCAGACCGGTGCTGCCGGTCAAGAGCCGTGGCCTTTCCCCACAAAAAAATACGATTTTCAGGATACGCTTGCAGTCCGCGTTTTGACCATTCTTCGACATTCCCGTATTGTTCCATATCCAGATAAATTGAAACCAGCGCGCTCATGGCAGCAAACCGGTTATATTCAGACCGATCTGCCCCAATCTTCAGCAGCCGTATGCCAAGTTCCCGATCGTCCTTGACGAACGGGAGCCACCGGATATACTCTGTTTTCCGGCTGCGCCAGTAATAATAGGTTCCAATGCCGACATACGCATCGTAAAACGAGGAATCTTGTTCGATAATATCTTCAAACTTCGATGCGGAAGACATCCCTTTCCGCACTCCTCCCAACCAGTCGCCGCGTTCCACCCGTTCCACTGCATCGTATCCGTCCGCGGTGCCAAGGAAGTACTTATTCCACGGCGGCGATATTTCCTCCGCAGCGCTTTTCCCTTTCTGCAGCAGCGAATCAAATTTTTCCCGATCGATCGGTACATCAAAATCAATCATGATCGCCTGCAGTACGGCCGCCCGGTAGAGATACCCCGCCGGGTGATCCGGAAAACGAACCGTCGCCAAACGGAAAACCGAATCTGCCTGTTCATATTCCTGTTTCAGAATATGATCAATCCCGTGCACGAGAAGTGCATGAAGCGGCTGCTCCAGCCGCCATTGTGCATGTGCCGCTGCTGATGCAAGAATCATAGTGAAGGCGATATAAAAAATTCTTTTCTTCAAATCCCTCTACTCCGTTCCAAACATCCTATCTCCGGCATCGCCCAGGCCCGGGAGTATGTACCCGCGTTTATTCAGTTCACGGTCCAGTGCACACGTGTACATGACGACGTCGGGATGGGCCTTGCGTACTTTCCTTACGCCTTCCGGCGCTGAGACTAAATTCGCCATCCGCAGTGACCTGGCACCCCGTTCTTTCAGAAAGGAAATTGCTGCAGCGGCGCTACCGCCCGTCGCAAGCATCGGATCGAGGAGAATAACCAGAGCCCGGTCCAGGTTCCGGGGAACTTTAAAATAGTAATCAACCGGTTTCAACGTTTCTTCATCCCTGAACAAGCCAATGTGTCCCACGCGCGCATTGGGCATGACTTCGACAAATCCGCCAACCAATCCCAGTCCGGCGCGGAGAATTGGTACCAGGACAATCTGCTGATTTACCATTACGCCCTTTGTTTTTTCCAGCGGAGTCTCAACCTCCACAACCTTCGTTTGAAGATCTCGCGAGACTTCATATGCCATAAGGCTTGCCGTCCGGCGGAGAATTGCACGAAACTGATGACTCGGTGTTTTTTTATTTCGCAGAAGCGTTAAATCGCGTTTGACCAGCGGATGATCGATAACGATCAAGTTCTTCATTTTCTTTTCCCCAATTATGAGTTATTTGACGGAACCCGTCTGCTTGCGCAGCTGGTGTGCCGCGGTGAGAATCGGATCCCAAAGAGGTGAAAAAGGCGGAGCGTAGATCAAATCCAGTTTCGATACTTCATCCATCGTCATTTTTTGTTGAATGGCAACACCCAGAATATTTGCACGCAGGACACTGCCGCTTCCACCAGCCACATTGGCACCGATGAGCCGTCCGCTTTTCTTATCGGCGATGGAAATAATGTGAATTTTTTCGCTTCCCGGATAAAACGATATTTTTGAATCGCCAACGATATAATCCATGACCGGATGAAATCCGGATGCTTCCGCTTCTGTTGAGCTCAATCCCACCGAGGCAACCTCTATTCCAAATACTTTGACCGCGATTGCCCGAATCCCCCCTTTAAAGACTGCACTTCCTCCTGCAGCATGTTCTCCTGCCGTCCAGCCCTGCCGTGCGGCATACGTCGCAAGAGGTGCATACATCCATCGGTTGTTGACCAGATTTTTTACTTCACAACAATCGCCTGCCGCATAAATGGAATCCACCGATGTGATCTGGTGCTGATCGGTCAGCACTCCTCCAAATGAACCCAGCTGTGCCCGGACCGATTTTGCAAGTTCAACATTGGGCGCCACGCCAATGGCAAGAAGTACCAGGTCCGCCGGAACGCTTCCTGCATCCGTCACCACATCCGTGACTTTCCCTGTGGCATCGGTCTTGAACGCTTTGATGATCCGGCGGGCTTGAAACCGGATAGAGTTCTTGACCAGTTCCTCGAGAACGATTTTCCGGCTTTCCGTCTCCAGTCTCGACATGGGTAAATCATCCCGGTGGAGAAGTGTCGTTTCCATGCCCTGCATGCCGAACGCTTCACACATTTCCATCGCAACATATCCGCCGCCAATAATCACAGCATGTTTTGGCTTTTCTTCATCGATAAAATGTTTCATGGCGAACCCATCCGCCAGCGACTTCACATGAAAAACATTCCGGGCTTCTTCGCCTGCCAGCCCGATGGCCTTCGCCTGAGATCCGGTTGCAAGGATGAGCTTGTCGTATTCGAATTGAAGTGTTTTATTGTGATAGAGATCCCGTACGGTCGCTTTTTTCTGCACGGGATGAATTTCTTCCACACGGTGAAGCACGTGTACTTTGACACCGCGCGTTCGCTCAAAATTCAGTGGATTGAGCGGGGAAAGCTTTTCGGCATCTGTAATCGACCTGCCAATGAAGTACGGCACTTCACAAATACCGGAGGAAATATGCTCGCCTTGTTCAAAGAGAACGACGTCGGCATCACGGTTCGTCCGCTTCGCCTTACTCGCTGCAGCCGGCCCTGCCGCCAGCCCTCCTATGACGAGGATGCGCTGCCTCATTTTTCCTTGAAGACAATTCCCAGCGGGACACCGGGGAAACCAAAGTGCTCGCGCAGTTTGTTTGCCAGGAAACGCTTATACGATTCCTGCACCAGTTTGGGATAGTTGCAGAAGAAACAAAACATCGGCGGGTTGGTTTTAATCTGTGTAACGAATTTTATTTTGATATCCCTCGACGTCGATGATTTCGGCGGCGTGATTTGGATATCCACCATGATGGATTTGTTCAATGCGCTTGTCGTAATCCTTCGCGACTGCTGTGCATGAACCTCCTTCGCCTTCTCAATGACTTTCGTGATGCGCTGTTTTGTCAGGGCGGAGACAAAAATCACAGGAAGAAAATCATAGAGGCCGAGATTCTTTTCAATCGCCAATACATATTGCCGGGCGGTATTTGTTTCCTTCTCGACCAGATCCCACTTATTCACCACGATGATTGCAGACCGGTGGCGTTCCATGGTCGCATCAACGATTTGCAGGTCCTGTTTATCGACCCCCTGCGTTGCGTCAAAAAGAATCACCGCAACATCGCATCGTTCAATGGCATGAAGCGTCCGGATCGTGCTATAGAATTCGATGCTCTCCGATATCCTGCTTTTTTTTCTTAACCCCGCTGTATCGACGAGAATAATCTCTTCACCCTCATATTCGAGAATTGTATCAATTGGGTCCCGCGTGGTTCCGGGGATTTCGGTAACCACCTGGCGTGTTTTCCCGATAAGCGAATTCACGAGCGACGATTTTCCGACATTGGGCTTTCCGATAACGGCAAGCCGGAGTCGTTTCTCTTTTTTCACCCGCGGCTCTTTTTTAATATCGGAAGTGATGAGATCCAGAAAATCACCGATCTGTCTTCCGCCCAGTGCAGCGATGCCGATAGGTTCACCGAGCCCGAGAGCATAAAACTCTGCCGTTGCATTTTCACGCTGGACGGAATCAATTTTATTGACGATGAGGTGTATGGGTTTATCGGAACGGCGCAGGATCTCTGCTATTTCTTTATCGAGCGGGGTCAAACCCTCAATTCCGTCCACGACAAACACAATGGCATCGGCTTCTTCAATGGCGATGGTGGCCTGCTCACGGATCGCTTTTTCAAATACATCGTTTGATTTTGGTACGAATCCGCCGGTATCAATCATGGTAAAGGATTTGCCGGTCCATTCCGCCTCCGCATACCGGCGGTCGCGGGTGACTCCCGGCGTATCGAACACAATGGCCTCGCGTGAACCGAATATTCGATTGAAGAGAGTGGATTTACCTACGTTGGGGCGACCTACGATAGCGACAATGTGTGCTGACATAAATTTGGCTGACTGGAAGGTGTGAATATGAATGCTGCTGAAAAAGAACGTCGCACGTTATAAGAACATTGTCGGGGCGAGAGGATTTGAACCTCCGACCTCGGCGCCGAAGGCGCCACGCGCTAACCAGATTGATTGATACTCTCTAAATAGCGTTTTGCCCCGCGTGCTTTTATTTGTTTTTCTTTTCTTACCGACTCAACCCTGGTTTTGAATCGTTCAATATGGATTACTTTCCAAGGAATACCATTTCGAATTGATTTTGTTTCTCCAGAGTTATGTTCTCGCAATCGATTCTCAATGTCATCCGTCGAACCGGTATAATACCGAAGAGTCTTTTTGCTGAAAAGCACATATGTCGAATACATTGTCGGGGCGAGAGGATTTGAACCTCCGACCTCTTGGTCCCGAACCAAGCGCGCTACCAGGCTACGCTACGCCCCGAACAATAATCAAACTTGAACATATACAATATAGCAAACGGATGCAGGAAAATCAATTTTACAACGGCGGGTTTTTTTTAAACTGATCGCAGCTGATGGTGTATGGTTTCGACAATTCTCTTCCAGTCCGTCTGCTCATCGACCGGTATCCATTTGATCCGCTTATCTGCACGAAACCAGGTTAATTGCCGTTTGGCGAAATGTCGTGTATTCTGTTTGATGAGCCGGATCATTTCTTCTTCTGATATTTTCCCGTCGATAAAATCGAATGCCTCCCGATATCCCACAGTGTTCAGGGCGTTCGCACTTCTCGAATATCCTTTTTGGATCAATCCGTGGACTTCCTCGATCAAACCGTTCCGAATCATTTCGTCCACCCGTTGTTCGATTCGATGATAGAGCGTCTTCCGCTCCCACGCTAATCCGAACTGGCTGACGCCGAACAGAGGTTTTATATCCTGACCGGTATGCAACTCCGATATCGTTTTGCCGGTGATAGAATAGACTTCCAACGCGCGTATCACCCTCCGCACCTTCGTCGCATCCATCTTCGCCGCAGAAACCGGATCGACGTTCTTCAACCGGTCATATAATTCATCAATTCCCAGTGTCCGTGCTTCTGATTCGAGTTGTTCGCGTACCTCCTGGTTCTTTCCGGGGCCGTCAAAGAATCCGTCGATCACTGCCCGGACGTACAACCCGGATCCGCCGACGAGTATCGGCTGCCGGTGCCGTTGAAGCAGTTCACCAATTTTCGCACGGGCATGCAGCCCATATTCACCTGCATTGTAATTTTGATCGGGGGAGAGAATATTGATGAAATGATGATCGACTCGTTTAAGATCTTGACGACTCGGCTTCGCCGTACCGATATCGAGGTACCGGTAGATTTGCCGCGAGTCAGCGGAAATGATTTCACCGCCCAGCTTCTCAGCGAGAAGAATCGAAAGCGTCGTTTTACCCGACGCGGTCGGACCGACGATTGCAAGAACCGAATGAGGATTCATAAGATGACTTTATTGTACCCGTACGTCAGCTGATGATGGTGACAAAACAGAGCTGTTGGTTCCGGCAGCTACCGCTGTTTCCATCCTTCTTTCCCGATCAGCGGAACGAATTTAAATCCTTCTGCATCCTGCGATTCAAATCTCTCTCCAACACGAGTTATCACCCGAATGGATTGTGCGTCTAAATTACCCACCGGAATAACCAGCCGTCCGCCGTCGGCAAGCTGTTCGAGTAAAGGCTGAGGCACGTCCGGTGCAGCAGCCGTGACGATAATACCGTCATAAGGCGCATATTCTTTCCATCCGATCGTGCCGTCTCCGCACCGTGCTGCAACGTGATATCCTAATTTCTCGAGCAGCTTTCTTGCTTCAAGATGCAACTCCATCAGTCGCTCGATGGTGAACACTCGACATCCCATTTCTGCAAGCACTGCCGCCTGATATCCGGATCCGGTTCCAATTTCCAGTATCTTTGAATCTTTCCCGACGCGCAGCTGTTCTGTTTGAAATGCAACGGTATAGGGCTGCGAGATCGTCTGTCCGTGGGCAATCGGCAGCGCGCTGTCGTCGTACGCCCGGTTCATAAATGCGGGGAGTACAAATTGTTCGCGTTCGACGTTCATCATCGCTTTCAAGAGTGATTCATTCCTGATGCCGCGCTGACGAAGCAGCTCCGCCATTTCTACACGTTCTTTTTCAAATCGATTCATGGATAGTTCCGGAATAGGACTTTGATAAAATTCACCGTGGTCGCCCAGTGCGTCATATAACTTTTTTCTGCGCCGTAGACAGTCTCGACACTGGCAAACTCAATCGTTAAACCGAGCCGCGCCGCTTTCAGAAGAAATTCCGTTTCCGCTTCATAACCGGTCGATTCAAGGCGGATCCGTTCGATCACGGACCGGCGAAAAAACCGGAATCCGCATTGGCTGTCCTTGATCTTCCTTCCTGTTCGGAGTCCGACCAGCGCCGATGTCATGCCATTAGAAATTCTCCGGTGGACCGGCATGCGTGTCCCCGTCCTCTGCCGCCAGCCGATGACAATATCTGCGTTTGTTGTGCTTTGAACAAGCAGAAATTTCGGAATATCCTCCGGCAGATGCTGCAAATCGGAGTCCATCGTCAGAACAAATTCGATCCCCGCTCGTTTCTTCAAAAAATCAAAGCCGGTTTGAAGGGCGGCACCTTTGCCCCGATTCCGTTCATGGCGCAACACCACTGCACCGTTGTCGCGGGCAATTTCAGATGTGCGGTCCATCGAACCGTCGTCGACGACCACCAGCAGACCATCTCCCACCGCAAGGCGTACCCGGTGAAGAAGTTCCGCGGCAGTTTCATCCGCGTTGAAGGCTGGGATAAGAACTGCAATGGAATTGTTCATGAGCCCCACGTTACGGCATTCCCGTCTGCCGGACAACTTTCAATGCGTCGCTGACCATCGCGACACGTTTCATTTCTTTTACATTGTGCACGCGGATAATATTGGCTCCGTTCAAGATGGAAGCGGTCACTGCCGCCGCCGTTCCTTCCACACGTTCGTCGGGCGGTAAATTTAATATCGCGCCAAGAAACGATTTTTTCGATACGCCGACCAGCAGCGGAACTTCAAAAGATGAAAAGAGATTCAATTCTTTCAGCAGCTGGATATTATGTTCGAACTTTTTTCCAAAACCGATCCCGGGATCGATGATGAGCTGAGCGATACCTGCTTGTCTTGCCGTTTGGACTCTCATGCGGAGGAATTGTTTTACTTCCTCCGTCACATTCGTATACGCCGGGTTTTGCTGCATGGTCTTCGGTGTTCCCAGGATGTGCATCAACACCACGGTGGCGTGATGCGCGGCGGCAACGTTCACCATCTCCACATCAAATGTCATCGCGCTGATATCATTGATGATCACTGCCCCTGCTTTTAAGGCGGCTTCTGCGACTTCTGACTTGCACGTGTCAATCGAAAGAGGAACGCTGGTATTTTTCACCAACCGTTCGATCACCGGTATGACTCTCCTGATTTCCTCTTCACTTGAAACAGGCTCCGATCCCGGCCTTGTCGATTCACCTCCAATATCAATAATATCCGCCCCGTCATCTGCCAGCCGGAGTCCATGGTCCATTGCCGTTTCGGCATCTCCATACCGTCCGCCGTCTGAAAATGAATCCGGGGTGACATTCAAAATACCCATGACGTGCGTCCGCGAGGCCAAATCGTACTCGCAAGAACCAAACCGATATGTAAAATTCTTTCCCATGAGAAATTGACGTTATGAATGCGGATTGGTTTGAACACCGGTCATGGTCTTCTCCGGAGAGATTACCATAACAACCGAAGGAGTGCAATACCGACTGCTTTCACCCCCCAGATCATATTTGCCGGTTCCCGGTCTGTTGTAAAAACCGGAATATCCAGTGATGAATGATAATAGGGTGAATAATCCAGCGTCACGGAATCAGGGTTTCCCTTCCAGGCTTTTGATGACCATCCGCGCGTTTGACGCATGGTTTTCGGTTCGTTCCAGGCAGCGGTAAATACCGTGATCGACGGGATTTTCACCTCGGGCACATCCAGGTAATCAAGATACTTCGGAAGAAAGACGTAAGAATCCGTCCCCCCCTGTGAAGGGTTTGTCGTCGATTCTTTCCAGAATCCTTTTTTGCCCACAAATTCTTCGCCGACGCGTTCAAAGAGCCTTAGCAGGTCATCATTCTGCGGTACATCGTTCCCTTCAAAGTAGAGACAATTTCTCGTTTTCCCGATACCGATTTCATCGAAATTGATAACCCCGCGGATTTTTTTTAATTCCTTCTCATGCAGTTTTATATAACTGCTTGCCGAGAAATATTCACTCCCCCAGAGAATAAACCGGATACTGTACTTCGGCGGCGGAAGATTGTTCTTCTTCATCAATAATTTAAATATCCGTGCCAATTCCAGCACCCCTGATTCTCCCGAGGCATTATCGTCTGCACCCGGACCTCCGGAATCAGAATCGCCGTGAGCGCATACAATATAATATTCATCTGCCTGCCCCTGGAGTGTTGCGATGACGGTTTTCGGCTTTCCCGGTACAATGGTCGTCTTGCAAGAATACGTTATCGAGACAGTTGTCCCATGTCCCAATTCTTCCCGGAGCCGTTGTCCGGCGAGATTGGAAATATTAAAAACCGGCACGGGATTTTTATCCGATTCATTCAACGTCGAAATCATTGCCCAATTGGAATAGGCCATTGAATGCATCGCGACATAACTGAGGATGCAGCGCGCACCGGCATCGGTCAATTTTTCGTACAGATTTTTAGAAGGATGCTGATCGATGAGTACGGCGCCTTTGCCGATGGAATCCTCATCGATATCATGCGGTGATTGAACAAACGACAAACGGAGCGACTCCTGCTTTGCGGAGGGCGAGTATCCTGCGAGCCACTCATGTTGAATAAGTCCGCCGAGGCGTTTGGGCTGCTCAATTTGCAGGTGCCAGTGATCATTGGAATACGTCAGCTTTTGAGGATCGGCGATCATCTCCGGTTTGAACCCATAACTTTTCAATCGGTCCATGAGGACCGCTGCAGCATTGTCCCCGGATTTCGTCCCGCCCAGCCGATTGCCGCATTTCACCAGATCGTGGACGGTTTGTTGGAGGCGTTGTTGTGAGACCATGGAACCCAATTGCAGTTCACTTCGAGATTGTGCATAAAGCAGCGGGATGACACTCCCGGAACAGATCAGTATAAAAACAATCCAGCGAAGACGTTTCATTCAGCTCGGGCCGATGTGAGTAATGGAATTTGTCTGATGTGAAATAATACCGAAATCTTGCCAGAGGAGCAATGAGAGAAGGAATTTAAGGGGAGGAAGAAAATCATTGATCCGCTGAACGGAAAGCTTTCCCTGAATATTTCCGTGAACATTTCAACCGCCAGGATCGAAGGATTCGCCCGGGAGTATCATCCTCAGGTTCCGACCGACACGCCGGCGTGTCAGTTCATCATTCCCAAAACAATTTTTGGCATATCATCGGGAAGGAACGATGCTTTTGCCATGATTTTCGTACGGCCAAGGGCTTTATTGCTGATGTGCAGTAATTCTGATGGATAATTGGTAACAATCAATGCGGGTATATCAATTCCCTGTTTGCGCATCAATCGGATTATTTCAACCCCGTTGGTTCCGGGGAGAAGATAATCACTGATGAGGAGATCGAATTTTTCCTGCATGAGTTTTTTTGTAGCGAGATCACCTTCAATACAGAAGGTGCATTGAAATCCCGCTTTGCGCAACGTTGAAATGAGCAATGACCGGTACACTTGATCATCTTCGATAATGAGAATCTTTTTTTCTTTTTGTTCAGCGCTAGCCATTTTGATACCTCACCTGGAACAGCGATAAGATTTCATGTTATTGTTAAGATGCAGAAAGTGAAAATTTGAACACCCTCTCCATCCGCCGGTTCTGAGCGGCACTTCATAAACACCCTGTGTTCATAATAACGATTTTTTATTCCATCAGCAAAGTGTAAAACGCTTCATTTGTTTCAAATACAGTAATCCCAGTGCAATAACGGTGACCCAGCCCTGCACTTTGACTTCACCTCCCAATAATTTTTGTTCTGTTTCTTTTATGGTGTATTCACCGGGCTCCATCTCTTCGAGGTCGTCGATGATCGGTTGACCTGTCTTGACCGCATCGAGGGCGATGAAGAGATGTCCGATGCCTCCGCCGTGATTTCCATTCACCGGATAGCTGCCCAGTGGAATCCATTCCGCTGCTTCACAGCCCATTTCTTCCCGCAACTCGCGTTGAGCCGCGGTGAGTGCGTCTTCCCCCGGTTCGAGATATCCTCCAATCGGTGCGAGCGATGTACCATCCACTGCATATTTTGTCTGGCGGAACAACAACAGGGTATTGCGTCCGGTCACCGGAAGCACAAGAACATAATCGGGTGAAACGATCCACGGCCAGTCTTGAATGATCCTGCCGTCCGGTAATGCAACGGAGTGCTGTTCGACGCGCAAAAATTTGTTGAAATCAAGAATGGTCGTTTTTTTAAGAGTTTTCCATTGCTGCATAAATGATCCGGCATTGAGGAGTATTCATCTGACCATAGAATGTATCATTAATTATCTAAAAAGCGATCACATCTTCATAAATATTACCCAGACCCTTTTGCAACTCTGAGCGACGGACCGGATCACTGAGTCTTGTAAACGATATACGGTCATCCGTCAAGGGATGCAGACTCTGCGAATCTCTACATCAATTTCCGAGGATCACACAAGATCACGTTTCATCCAATACTTCCCTTATCACTTTCAGAACTTTTATGAAATCATACGGTTTGTAAAGAAAATGTCGTATTCCTGCTTTCAGAAACTCCGATTTCATTTCCGGATCAAGAAAGCCGGTTGCGACAATCATTCGCGCGTTTGGATTGATTTTTTTAATCTGTGCACATTCGTCCATACCGGTCATCGTCGGTAATCCGAGATCGGTAAGCACCACAGCAATATCGTCCCTTCGTTCTTGATACAGGTTCAATGCCGTCAATCCATCACCGGCTGAAAGGACGTTGTATCCCTTTTCCGCAAGCACCATTTTAAGAGAGACTAAAAGCATTTCTTCGTCCTCGACAACCAACAACGTCTCTGTGCCGCCCGGAATTTCTTCCAGCTGTTCTTCATCGTTTACACTGACGGGCACGGTAACATTCATCGCGGGCAGGTATATCCGGAACGTCGTTCCTTTCCCACGCTCGCTTTCCACATCGATAAATCCCTTATGGGATTGAACCACACCGAAGACCACCGCCAATCCTAAACCGGTTCCTTTCCCCTGCTCTTTCGTTGTAAAAAATGGTTCAAATATTCTATTACGGATCTCTCTGCTCATCCCTTCACCGGTATCTATGACTTCGATACATATATAATCACTCTCGAGAGCATCCGGATATTGATTTTGGAGACGTTTGCCGGATATTCTACATGTATTCAGTGTGACGATACCGCCGCTCCGCATCGCATCTCGCGCATTCACGCACAGGTTCAGCAAGGCTTGATGCAGCTGCGAGCGATCAGCATTCACATAAGGAAGACCCTTTTCGAAATTCTGTGAATAGGTAAGAACCTTGGGGAATGTCTCCATGATCATGGTCAGTATTTCCATGACGACGTCATTGACATTCACCGGACCAAATGTGGTATCCGTTTTTCTCGCAAAGGTCAATACCTGCTGGACCAGTGTTTTACCCCGGTCGACCGCTTTTGTAATCGTTTCGATTGAAAAATCAAATTTCTTCGGATCCTCCTTATACTGCTTGATAATTTCAGTGTACCCGAGTATAATTCCGAGGATATTATTAAAATCGTGCGCAATCCCTCCGGCAAGCGTTCCCAATCCTTCCAACTTTTGCATCTGTCTCATCGCTTCTTCAGCCTGTTTCCGTTCGGTAATGTCCATCGCGAGGACAAAAATCGCCCGATGCCCCTCAAAATCAATTTCATGTCCGGTCACTTCCACATCGATCAGAGAACCGTTCTTTCTCCGATGTCTTGCCGTACCCACTTTTCTCAATTGATTGGTATTTTTCCTCAAGACATCTTCAAGATATGGTATATCCTCATGAGGTCGAATGTCTTTGATCGTCATACTCAGGAATTCTTCGCGCGAGTAACCGTAGTGGTCAACGGCAAAATCGTTCACTGCGAGAAAAGCAAGAGAGTCGGCATCAAAGACCCACATGGGCGCCGGATTATTCTTAAAGAGCAGCCTGTATTTTTCCTCGGAAGAACGCAACGCTTCTTCGATTTGCCTGCGTTCCGTAATATCTCTGGTGATGTTCAGTATATGCGGGACTCCGCCAAGTTCAATGACGGAAGCGGACATCATCCCGTATTTGATTTCTCCGGTTTTTGAACGAAATCGAGCCACCAGGTTTTCTACTACTCCATCCCGCGTCAACCCTTCCACGAGTTTTTTTCTGTCGCCTGGATCATCCCAAATATTTTTTTCGAGGGATGTTTTGCCAAGAATATCTTCTTCGGTATACCCCAGAATGCGAGTGAACCCCTGGTTTATAGAAATATAGGCGCCGTCTGTCAGTCGATTGATATTGATGGAATCCGGACTCGTCATGAATGCTTTTCTAAATTTTTCTTCACTGTTTCGCAGAGCGCCTTCCACCCGTTTGCGGTCGGTGATGTCGGCACTCACACTCATCATGCCGGTGACTTGACCCTGGGCGTTGCGCAGAGGTGCAATAGAGATGCTAATGTCGATCAGCGAACCGTCCTTTTTTCGACGGCGGACTTCCATGTTGGTCAACGCATTTCCCCCGAGTACGTGTTCGCGTATCGCACGATGTTCTTCGCGTTGATCATCAGTAATAGTAGGGAGAGCTTGTCCCATGATCTCGCGTTCACGCCAGCCAAACATTTGTTCGGCCGCCGGGTTCCAAAGCGTGACATCCCCGTCGGGATCAATTGCAATAATCGCAAGCGGAGAAGATTGGATCAGCGTGCGGAGGGTTTCGGAAATCTCCTGCAGAGCTTTTTCCGCATGCTTACGCTCGGTGATATCCTGGATCGTCCCGATCATGGAGATGATATTGCCTTTCACATCAAAATCAATTTCTCCCAACCCATGCACCCATCTCACCTCATGATCGGACTTACGGATGATTTTGTATTCTTTATTAAAGAGTGTATGCATGGGAATGACTTCTTCTCTTAAGTACCGATTCATCATTTCCCTGTCATCCGGATGCACGACGTCCAACCACCCTTCAATATTCCTGTTATAGTTTTGATCGATGCCAAAGATCTGATCAAGAACTTCCGAGGATTCCCAAACACCTGCAATAAAATCAGTTTTGTAAGAGCCAATATTTGCGGCATATTGCGATTCTTTGAAGAAATACTCGCTTTCCCTTAACGCTTTTTCCGCCTGCTTGCGTTCTGAAATATCTTTAATCACCCCTATCGTCCCGAGAAGCTTCCCGTCTTTGACAAGGTGCGACGCATCTAACTCCGCTTGAAATGTTTTTCCGTCTTTTCGTTTTGCAAGAAGAGGAAGATTCTTTGCCGGTATACCATTTCGAATTGCCGCTTCAAAGAGTGGGATGACCCGCGGCAATTCGGTTTCATCCAAATACTCGCCAAAGAAATGACCTTGCATGGATTCACTGGTGCAGCCGAACAGCCGTTGTACTGCCGGCGAGATATACGTAATTATTCCTTTCACATCCGTTAAAAACACCACATCATTAAGATTTTCCGTAATGGAACGGAATTTCTCCTCACTCTCACGCACCGCGTCTTCCGCATGCCTGCTTCCCACTTCAGCGAGCCTCCGCTCGGTGACATCTTCCGCTGTCCCATCATAGTACACGGTCTTCCCGGAAGAATCGCGAACAGCGCGGGCACTCTCCCGCACAATGAGGAGTGATCCATCCTGACGGATCCATGTCGACTCAAAATCATGAACCTCACAATCCAATTCAATCTTCCGAAGAAATCCCTTACGCTGAGATGTCCGTTCGAATCCAAATTTCGAAAGATTTCTTTCGGTAAGCTGTTCAAACGATGAGTAACCGAGCATTTTCACCAGTGCCCGATTCGCCAAGAGTATTTTCCCGGCAGGAGTCGTTCTATATAAACCGATGGTGACATTCTCATAGAGCGTGTAAAAACGGAGCTCGCTTTCGTGCAGTGCTTCTTCCGCTCTCTTCCGCTCCTGGATCAACTTCCACGCTCGAAGAGCACGCTCCAGTGTCCGGGGGATTGATTTAAGAGTTTCTGGAGACTTCACTACATAATCAATCGCACCTTTTTTCATCGCCTTGACGGCAACTTTCTCATTGCCGTATCCGGTCATCACCACCACAGGAAACGATCCTGCTTCCAGGGGAGAGGTCAACACTTCGAATGCTTTTCCATCCGTGAGATTGATATCCATCAACACGATATCCGGCAATACACTCGCGAGAGCGCTGCGATACTCCCGCAATGAACGTACCGCCTTCACTTTGACGTTTGGGTATGCATCTCGAACAATTCGACGAATAACTGCAGCCTGAGTCGGTTCATCTTCGACGATAAGAATAGAAGACAGGCGAGGTATTTTTTTTGAGGAGGCTTTTGGTGTTTTTACAGCTTTCTTACGATGTACCATATGAACCTCCTCGTCTCACGTTAACCAAGAAACTCACGCCGGCCGAATAGTGCATACATTGCATGAGATAATTTAAGACTCCAGACCTTCCGAAATCACAGCAGTCCAAACCCAGTGATTTCCCTAACGTATCATGATCGTCAATAGGAAATTTTCAGAATGGATGATACGGAAAGCATTTGAATTTCTGTCCGATGAGGCGTGCACCAGTATTCATACTCTTACTTCCAATCCCTTTCTTGGTGTACAGAGTTGCTGTACGAACAATAGAAGAGTAACAACACTTATAGTAAAAATCAAGGTGTGGCGGACAGAGCAAAGCCCAATTCTGTCATGACAGAACCGGGCTTTGTCGTATCACCAGGTGCATATTATTTTAACATCTTTTACTTCCCTAACACGAGTTTCTTATATCGATCATTGATCCTTCCCCAATGCAAATTGGCAATGAAGTTATCGATATATTTCGCCCGGGCCGGTCCATCTTTATGATAATACGCATGCTCAAAGACATCCAGCGGGATCAATGGGACCGCGCCCCAGATTGCGCCGTATTGATGCTCGTCCACCAGTGCATTCAGCAGGCGGCCGGAATACAGACGATCGTAGAGGAGCAATCCCCAACCGCCAAGCTTTGCAGAAATAGCGGTAGCCTTGAAATCCGCCTTCCAGGCATCCACTGAACCAAAATCTTTTTCTATGGCTGCTTTCATTTCCGGTCCTTTCGAGACATCACCGTCGCCGCCGAGGACATTCCAGAAAATATCATGGAGCAGTGCCCCTGAATGGTTCCAGCTGAATCGCCGTTTCAATTCTCCGATAACGCTGTAATTTCCGTTTGCTGCAGCGCGGTCGGCCGTCTCCAGCGCTTTCTCAATGGTATTTAATGCTGTGACGTATCCCTTCTGGTGCGTGTTATAATGCCAGTCGGTTGTTTCGGGGCTCATGACCGGAGCGAGAAGTTTTTTTGCTTCATCGTCCGAATATGGCCGCTTGTTAAAATTCCATTCGTATGCCATACCCTAATCCTTTATAGTGGTGATCTATGTGTTGTTTTCAATTCAAACTATAGAACGATGGCGTGCCGAAAAGAGTTCCGGGAATATTCATCAAATTGAAAATACTTCAGCGCCCTCTTCCAGGAAGAGGGCGTTATGGGAGATGCGTTTCATGCGGAAACCGAAGAAGGCGTTTTCCTGCCGAACAAACCTGATGTGAGAATTTAAATAATTCGCGATCTTCAGCCCATATTCAATGCCAGTTTTGCCGCTTCGCTCATCATCTCCGGATTCCAGATGGGATCAAAGACCAATTCGACGAGGACATTGCTGACTCCTTGAAGCTGCTGAACACGCCTCTTGACATCCGCAGCGATCATGGGTCCCATACCGCATCCCGGCGCCGTTAATGTCATTCTGATATATACATTCGCGCTTCCCGGAAATTCCTCTTCCACTTTCACTTCATAGACCAATCCCAGATCGACAATATTGACCGGGATCTCAGGGTCATAGCATTGCTTCAAAGCATCCCACACACGTTCTTCCGGAACCATCTGCATCGCTTCGACTTTAATATCGCCGGTTCCCGATTCAACATGAATAGGGCTGTCGTTTTTATCCCTTGCCGTCATCATCGTCTGGTGTTAGTGATCTCCGCAGCCGCAGGATTTTCCTGCATCTGAATCATCACCGCAGTTGCATGATTTCGACTGATTGGGATTATCAAACCTGAACCCTTTTCCGTTCGGGCCATCGACATATTCCAACTTCGTTCCGGTCAGTCCTGCAAGGTCTTCCTCGTCAACATAAATGGGAATACCTTCGCTTTCAAATATTTTGTCCGTTGCCTCCACCTTATCATCGAATGCAAGAACATACGACGGCCCGCAGCAGCCGGCACCCTGAACGCCAATCCGCAGCCCGTGGGTTTCGGGAATCTGATTTTCCTTCCGGATGTTGCGAATCTGTTCCGCTGCTTCCGGGGTAATACTGACCCCCTGTGTGGTCACTTCCATTTCCTGTGAACTCATAACGCACTTCCTTTTATTTGGTGAACAATTATTCTGTCGAAACTGTTTCCTTCTTTTCTTCCAGGGCGTTTTTCATCGTGTGCCATGGGAGAATTGCGCACTTGACCCGGGCCGGAAACTCGCTGACCCCCGCGAATGCCGCCAGTTTTCCAAGTTCATCCATGCTCCCGCCGGAATTGCTTTCACCGCGTACGAGATGATGAAATTTTTCAAACCATTCCTCGGCCTCGGCTCGCGTTTTTCCTTTTAAGACAGTGCTCATCACCGATGCAGAGGCCTTTGAAATCGCACAACCGGATCCTTGAAAAGAAATTTCCCGAATGATGTCATGGTCCAGTTTCAGGAAGATCGTGTAGTGGTCGCCGCACAACGGATTGTAGCCGTCGACCGAACAGCTCGCATCGTCCATTTTTTTGAAGTTGCGCGGATTCCGGTTATGATCGAGTATGATTTCCTGATACAGCGCCTTGAGGTTGAGATCAGACATGCCCGAATATCTCCTTCACGTTCAACACGCCTTTCACGAGAGCCTCAATTTCCTCGCGTGTATTATAAAATGCAAATGACGCCCGTGCAGTGGCCGGTATGCCGTAACGCTTCATCACCGGCTGCGCACAATGATGTCCGGTGCGGATTGCGATGCCATCCTGGTCGAGAATCGTCCCGATATCATGAGGATGAATTCCATCCATAATGAACGATACCACGCCGGCTTTCTCCGCCGCTTCTCCGATGATATGCAACCCGGATATTGCAGCAAGTTTTTCCTGGGCATGGCGGAGCAACTCCTGCTCGTGCTGTTCGACCACATGCCAGTCGAATAAATTGATATAATCGATTGCGGCGGCCAACCCAACGGCGCCGGCGATATCCGGTGTACCTGCTTCAAACTTGTAAGGGAGATCGTTGAATATGGTCTTTTCAAACGTGACCGATTTGATCATGTCGCCGCCGCCCTGATACGGAGGCATGGATTCAAGGAATCCGGCTTTTCCGTACAGAATGCCGATTCCTGTCGGGCCAAAAACTTTGTGCGACGAAAACACATAGAAATCTGCATCGAGATCGCGTACATCAATACGCATATGCGGAACAGCCTGTGCGCCGTCCACCAGCACCGGTATTCCCTTCCGATGCGCCATTTCGATCATGTGTTTCACCGGATTGACCGTCCCCAGTGCATTGGACACGTGGCTGATTGCGGCGATTTTGGTCTTCTTCGAAAGCAGCCGGTCGAATTCTTCCAGGATCACTTCGCCCCGGTCGTTGATCGGTGCAACGCGCAATAATGCGTTTTTTTCCTCGCAAAGCATCTGCCATGGGACAATATTCGAATGATGTTCCAATTCGGTGATCAGAACTTCATCGCCGGCCTGGACATTCACCCGGCCGAATGTTGCGGCGACGAGATTGATGGCTTCCGTTGCACCCCGGACAAAAATAATTTCACGTTCCGAATCCGCATTTAAAAATTTTTTCACGGTCGATCGTGCGGCTTCATATTTCCCGGTCGCTCGCTCACTGAGATAATGGACGCCGCGATGAACATTGGAGTGTTCCGTGAGATAGTACCGTCTGATGGCATCAATTACCGGAAGGGGCTTTTGTGCAGATGCGGCATTATCGAGATAGACCAGCGGTTTTCCATGGACGTTCGTGGACAAAATGGGGAAATCCTTCCGGATCTGGTTCAGCGGTAAACTGAAAACCGTCTGTTTCGTCATTATTCCTGTCGTTTTCATGCGTCTGAGTCTGTACGGTGGTTATTATTTAATTGATCGTGAATCATCCGGTCGACGTACCGCCGGAACGGTTCGATGGTAATGCGGTTGATCACATCGCCCGCAAAGGCGGAAGTCAGGATGTTGCGTGCGGCAGCGAGATCGAACCCGCGCGACCGGCAATAAAAAATCTGTTCGTCATCCAGCTGTCCTATG
>Ga0105104_10000718_pt1 | contig 25554 bp, 19 predicted proteins | sample PPLLaktember2015_3_FD_87034 | JGI IMG/M metagenome (GOLD analysis project Ga0105104, IMG submission 87034) | Freshwater sediment microbial communities from Prairie Pothole Lake near Jamestown, North Dakota, USA - PPLs Lake P7 Core (6) Depth... | ecosystem: Environmental > Aquatic > Freshwater >...
AAAATGGCGTAAACTTCCTGCCTGCTGGTCTGAATCGCGAAATATTTCTGGGCATTGGCAATCTCGGGCTTACGCGGGTCGCCGTTTTGAGCGATGAGGTAACAGGCGAAACGAGAAAGATGATAATCAGGCACTTCACGTTCGCCGCCTTTACCTATGGTTATCATTTTGCCGGCGCCGGCAAAATGATGCCCCGGCTCATTGCCTGACTGCTGACAAGATGTAATTGCCCTCTTTATCGCATCTTCGAACCTTCGCCATTGCGTATATCCCAGCATCGGCTGCAAGTCCCTTGCGCTCCAGAATTCTGCGCCGAACTGATTTGTTTGCTTGAGGTCCTCGAAGGACTTCGGATTTCGGGCTAATAAATTGTTTTCATTCATATTGTTTCCTCTTTCCATACAATCAAAATAAATCCGTCTATGGCGAAGAAATATTAATCATTGCCTTTACGACGCCGTCGCGGTAATCGGCGACGAGGTCGAAGGCGGTTTTGGCCTGTTCTAAATTGAAACGGTGAGTAACCATAAAATCAATTTTCGCTTTTCCGCCGGCGACCAGGTCTATCGCGTGTTCAGTCGAGCGATTTTGCCTGCGGACGTTGATAATAGTGATTTCTTTTCTTCTAAGCTGGTCGATGGGGAAGCTGACGCGGTCTTCCCGCGGTATTCCGACGAGCATCAGCACACCTCCCGGGCGTAATAGACCGACCGCCTGGTCAAGGGTTTCCTGTTGTCCTGCGCACTCGCAGACGATATCGAGGCCTAAGGGTTCATATTTCATGATTGCTTTGACAATATCTTCTTTGTCGGAATTGCCTGCCCAGGTTGCGCCTGCTTTTTTGGCGACATCGGCTCGATAATCGAGTTTGTCGGTAGCATAGATTGCGCCAGCTCCCTGAACTTTGGCGGCGACGAGGCAGCTCAGTCCGATGGGGCCTGAGCCGAGGATAGCGATTTTGTTACCTGCCGTCAGATGCGATTGCTTAATTGTATAAACGCCGATAGTAAACGGTTCGCAAAGGGCAGCTTGCTCAAGAGTAATTCGAGCTTTCGTGGGAAAACAGCAATCTTCGGGCATAACGATATATTCGCAAAGGCAGCCGTCCAACTGGCGGTCCGCCGAGGGGCCGGGCGTGCCGAGGAATTTGAGCTTTGAGCAGGTGTTCTCGCGACCCATTTTGCACTGGGGGCAATTATGGCATGAGACGGCCGGCTCGACGGCAACTTCGTCGCCGGGTTTGACGCTTTTTACTGATTTTCCGACCTGCTCGACGGTTGCGGAACATTCGTGGCCAACGCGATATGGGTACTTGACGACCTGCGAGCCGATTCTGCCCGTGAGGTAATAGTGAACGTCGCTGCCGCAGACGCCGATTACCTCGACTTTCAACAGGACGTCATTGTCGTTAATAATACCCGGCCTGGGTATATCAATAATTTCCATTTTCTCAAGGCCTGTAAGAACAGCCGCCTTCATATAAATTCTCCATTCCATTAAAAAACTGTCAATAACCTTACAGCGTCCCATATTAAGGTGAAAATAAACCGCTGTATACTGTGAATTTTGGCATTTTATATTCCAATCGCATATAATAAAACTGTGATAAAAACGATTTGACTTTGGGCCTATAAATCGGTTATAATACGACTTAAGCAACAGGGGCCGGAGTATAATTAAGAACGTGTCATTAAACAGACGCGTTGTTTGTCAAAACTTGTGAAATCGCCCCAAAATATTCTTGAAAGGAGCAGGCAAATGTTAAAAGTGGTACGGATAATTTTTGTCGGGCTTATATCAATAGCTTTAAGCGGCTGTTTTTCCTCCCACCCTCGTAATATCGCAGCATTTGTCAAGCCGGATAAAGCAAACGTGACGGCGGATAAATACGCACTTCAGCCGCCTGATGAGATCCAGATTCACTGCGCAAGAATACCCGAATTAAATATGCAGAGGCAGCGGATTCGCCCGGACGGCATGGTTTCCTTTGAAATGATAGGTCAGGTCCAGGCAGCCGGCAAAACACCTTCTGAGCTTGCCGCCGCGATAAAAGATAAGGCCTCAAAGCTTTATATGCTTGTAGGCGAAGAGCCGATTGAAGTGCGGATTATGACATTCAGGAGCAAGCTTTTTTACGTCCTGGGCCAGGTTAACAGTCCGGGCCCGAAGATATATTCAGGACGAGATACTGTATTAACGGCGATCGCAGAAGCACAGCTTAATCCGATGGCCTGGCCGGAACGAATACAGGTTATCAGGCCTTCGGAATACCGGGATGTTAAACCGAAGGTATTCGAAGCCAATTTTGACAAGATGTCGGCGCACGGCGATCTTTACTATAACGTGCTGCTGCAGGAAGGCGACATTATATACGTGCCTCCGACGATTCTGGCCTGGATTGGTTTGAAGGTTGAAGAGGTAATCAGGCCTATTGCCAGGGCATTTTCAGGCGTCAGCACCGTTCAGTACGCAACCGGCACCCGGCCGGATGTTGGCAGCAGCGGTGCAGGAGCACCATCTGCCGGAGCAGCAGGCGGCGGTACCCAGTAAAGTACAGGACAGTGCTTCGGGCCTGATGGCGACAGAATCTGAGAATAGTTTATGAACACAAGAAAAACATTAAGCTGGATACATTTAGTCAGCACCGTCTGGATGATGCTGTGTTTGGCATTTATCCTCGAGTCAGCTTTAAGGCAGGCGGGTTTTAAATGGTGGGTCATATTCTCCCTGTCAGGACATTCGGCTTTGCTCATATTTCTTTTAGTGAGTTTATATCTGTTTGCGTTTTTTGGCGCAAGCGGAAAAGGCCATAGAGAAACCGTCGAGCATCCGCTGACAAGCACAAGCTACTATATGGCGTTTTATGTCTCAGCGCCATTAATCGGGGCATTCGCCAGTGTGCCGGCAATATTGGAGCTGTCTGAAACTAATCAGCTAATTCCTCTGATTTCGCTAAGCACGATAGGGGCGACCTTCCTGACGTGGGTCATAGTGGACCCGGCCGTATCGCTAATCGAATCGCTGACGCCGGCGGCAAGAGAAAGCCGGTGTGCTCGTCTGGCAGAGGCAAAAGCTATCCTGCAAAAATATCAGCAGGACCGCAAAAAAAAGGTTGACGACGTCCTTCGAGAACAGGAGCAGTTAATACACCGGTGGGAAAGCGACCTCCAGCCGCAGGCACGGGAACTGGCGGGATTGCTTGCCTGTTCGCAAACAGACTTCAAAAACGCAGAGCGCAAGGCCATCGATATCGGGGTCGGCGCCTGGCAAACAGGAGGCCTGGAATGTATGCGCAAACTGCATAAAATGGCCATGGAGAGGTGCCAGGCCGATCGTCAAAATACAGTTTCAGGAGATTATGTTAAAAACTGGTGGGATGGTATTGGAACATGGAGGATAACGACCGCCGGCTGAGTCAATTATTCGGCACAGCTAAGGATCTGTTACAAAGTAAAAAAAGTAAATGGGGGGTAAGGGTGGTAAAGATAAATAAAGCGTTTTTTACTGGGGTTTTGTTGTGCCTCTTTGCATCTTCTGCGTTAGCGTCCCAGATGTTTTATGTCGATGCCGCTTCGCCAAACAATCCCGGTACAGGAACTTCAGAAGACCCGTTCCGCAGGATTCAGGACGCGATAGACTTTTGCGTATCCGGCGACACCATAGAAATACGACCCGGTATTTACACAGGCAGCGGCAATTATAACCTGGACCCAAAAAGCAAAAACATCACTATCAGCAACACCGACCCCAATGATGCTAATATTGTCGCAAATACGATAATTGATCCGGCAGGCGCAGGACGCGGTTTTTACATTCACAACGGCGAAGACGCTAATTGCCGTTTATCAGGTTTGACAATCAAAAACGCCTATACCGGGGGTAAAGGCGCGGGTATTTTCTGTTATAACAGCAGTCCGACCATTGAGAATTGCGTCATAGCCGACTGTTCTTCCGAGACTCACGGCGGCGGCCTCAGTTGCCAGAACAGCAACTCCGCTATCATAGGATGCGTTTTCAATAACAATTCATCCTTAAACGACGGCGGCGGCATCGAATTTTGGCGAAGCAAACCGGTGCTTACTAATTGCATTATCTCCAACAACTTCGCAAATGGCGCTGGGGGCGGCGCCGACTACTTCGACTGTGATGACGTCACAATGAGGAATTGCACCTTTGTCAAAAACAACGCCGGCTCGGGGGGCGCAGTTTCGTCGTGGGACAGCAGCCTAACCATTAATAGCAGCATTTTATGGGCAAATCAAGCCGCTCAAGGCTCACAGGTTGCTCTCAAGACGACATTAAGCATTATCGCCGTCAGCTATAGCAACATAGAAGGTGGGGCCTCGGAGGTCTACGATCCATACAGCGGCTTGACATGGGGCGCTGAGAATATGAACACGGACCCCTGTTTTGCGTTATTCGGTCCGGATAGCGACCCGAACCTTTGGGATTTACATCTTAAGAGCACAGCCGGGCGATGGGACCCCAAAGCGGCCCCTGCCGTTGACCTGGCACAAAACGGCTTTGTCGATTTGCAGGATTTCGCGATGTTGGCCTCGTTATGGTGCCAGGAGGGTGAAAATCTCGACGCAGACCTTGATTACAGCGGCACAGTTGATTTGCATGACCTGCGGATAATGTTAAATGCCTACCTGACTGACCAGCCGCTGGGAATGTGGGTGCAGGATAATGTAAGCAGTCCCTGCCTGGATGGCGGCGACCCCGAATCCGGCTGGTTGGCCGAGCCTTGGCCCAACGGCAAACGAATCAATATGGGGGCTTTCGGCGGAACAATTCAGGCCAGTAAAAACGGCTTTGAAACAGACTTTGATGTTAGCGGCTACATTGATTTTGTGGATTTTTCATACCTTGCCGCAAACTGGGATATACAACAGAACTGCATAGAAGACCTCGACGGCAGCGGCTATGTTGATGTCGCCGACCTTGTTAAATTTTGCACTTTGTGGCTTGAGCAGTATTAGTTACCCGACGACTCACAAAAGAAAAGGACCGGCTAATCATAAGCCGGTCCTTCTTTTCTTGTTAATTTTAATTTAGGTCTTTGACTACAATGCTCTTCGACGTCTCAACCAACCAACAAAGGCCACTCCGATACCGCCCAGCACAACTGCGCCAGGGGCCGGGATTCGACCATCATTGGTAAAACGCTCACTGCCGCCGGAATCGAAACCCTGAACCTTGATGCCGATCTTTATCACGCCTCCGTCAATGCCGGCAAGAACATCCTCATAGGTGGCGTCATCGACAAGGTTAAACAGAACGCCCAGGAACTCGCCGGGCTGTACACCATTGGCGGCTCCGTCCAGTACAGCATCTTGTCCCTGATCGAAATCTGCATCGCCTACGACTGCCCAGCTCCCGACGAGCTTGTACTTGTTCGAGAAATTCCCATTCTTGTCCGTTGAACCTTCCTCAAAGTCAACATCCGGGTCCTGGGAAATCGTTGGAAAAGGATCGTCAGCATCTATCAGCGCAGCCACATCAAGCAGAACACCGTCAAAGAATAAAACGTCTGAAATGAAGCAGGCCTCTGTACCGCTGTTGCGGAAGGTGAATAGTGTTTGTTCGGAGCCCGCAAACGGTTTTGTAACCTCAACGGACATCTGCGCTTCTCCAATGGCAATATCGCCGGCGTCTTCGGTATCAACCCCTACAAATCTGTAGGTCGGCACCGCCATCGCAGGCATTGAGAACACAGAGGTAACTATTACCACAGCTACCAGAGTAAAAATTATCTTTTTCATAGTTGTTCCTTTCGAAAGCTTTCCAAGGGCAGGATAAACACCCTGCCCTTAGCAGCTTTACGTTTTATTACAGTGCTCTGCGTCTTCTCATCCAGCCGACAAGCGTGACGCCAATGCCGCCCAGCAGAATTGCGCCGGGGGCCGGAATCAAAACCAGCATGTCCTGTCGTACGACTTTTTCGCCAGTTTGAGATAATTCAAACAGATTCAGGATACGCACATTTCCGATCCCCGTCGCGTTTGCGATTGCCAGTTCCACAAAATCTTTCCCAGCTTCTGAAAGGATATCAATGTCCTGGTAGCCCGCTTTGTCCTCTAAATGCCATATCGCAGTCTGAAGAGCCAGGGCCGATGCACTACGACCGATACCGGGGGTGAAATCATATCCAGTCAATGTCCCGTTACGAAATTCCTGGTACAGATAAGCAGTTTCCTCGCTGAGCAGGTCGCCGCCCTCGGGGCCGGCCGGATCAAGGTTTCCGTCGCCGAGTATGGCTTCATCATTGACAATCACTGAATATGTTTTGCCGACCTCAATTATTTCATGCACTTCGACACAGAACGACTGAAAAGCAAACCCGACATCCGGGGTCAGTTGAAACTCGCCGCTTAAAGGGGCAACGGGATATGTGCCCGCCACACGTCCAACGGTGACAGTCGTCGGCACAGCAAGAACCGGTGAAACAATCAAGGCCATTATGGCCACTAACATTAACTTTTTCATTTTTCTACCTTCCTTAAATTATTAAATTTCCAAAAGTGTGTTTAGTTTTACCGTTCAAACCTTTTTCGAGTATTTCGCGATTACACTCATAAGGTTTACAAAAAGAGTTTTTCATGCCGGCATAGGCGGGCCGCGAGGTATGAGATTAAATATGAAGGCCGGTGTGAAACAAGTAAACTGCCTGGTTCCGGAAACCAAACAGTTTAGAAGTTCGCTTGAGACAAGCTGCGAGATGGTATCAGCGTATTGCGATACGCACTGACCATTGCCGGCAGCATTAGAAAAATGCCGTAAAGATATTGTGCGGTTATTTGTGAAATCTCCTGTGCCTTGAGGTATTCCTTCGAGATAGTGCAAAAGACCCGTATATCGTTTTTGTTCGCTGTAATTGGCAGGATTGAAACCATCTCTGAGAGAATATAAGTCAGCTAATGCCGGCTCAATGGGCTGGCTATTATTAACCTTTCGGCTTATTCGCAAGGACAACTGGGGCAAGGCCCAGATACCTGTCTGGCCCACCCACAAAAGCCCCGCTAAAACAGCCACCCATGTCTTGCGGTCACGAACCAGCGAGACGCACATAAAGCCAATCAGTACCATCCCGACGGCAGGAGGCAGCGTAGGCAGACAAAGATTTTCCTTTGCCTTGGTTGCCTGATTATCTTCCTGTGTAGGCATGAGGAATGACTCTGCCAATGCGATTAACTGGCTGGGGACGGGCTCGCGGGTTATCTGGTTATCAACTTGCGGGGAATTTAAGAAGTACTCTGCCAGTTCTCTTAACTGGCTAATGGTTAGATTGCAGGAAACAATAGCGGTGGCGTCGCTGGTTGACGTGGAAGCAATAGGAACCGAACTATCAGAAATGATAGTTGGAGATGCGCTTGCAGCCGAAGCCGCCAGCAGCAATAGCACTGCAGCTAAAGTTTTACCCCTGTCACTAAACAAGTTCTTCTCCGCTCCAAAATTACAGAGCTACTAACTAAAAAACGAGGCGTTTAACTACTAATGAACACGTCCTTGAAAATTCCTTATCTCTTCCGGGGATCCCTCCCAAGTCGAACACAATAACAGTAGAATACTGTCACCTTAGTAAAAAGTCAACGTCATTTTAGGGTTTCCCTTAAAGGAAACTTTATTTTCACAAGCAATTAGTATCCTGTCAATCCCTGATATCGCTGTTATTTCCGAGATAATTACCACTTATGGGATACCACTATAGACATAAGGTATTATCTTATTAAATAGTCAAAAAAACATACTCCACTATGAAATAAGGGGATTTGTTTTTATCCTTCTTGAACCTGTTTGACTGACGAACCGGCTTGTCCCTGTATGAGGCCGAGAACGCCGCCATCAACTTTCGGCTGTTTACCGTATAAATCAATCGTCATCTCAACGAACCGCAGAAGCATCTCTATCTTGTTATTGACCCTTACCCTGCGATAAATGTTGCGCAGGTGAGTTTTTACAGTCCCCCCTCTTATCTTCAAATTGCCGGCGACTTCATCATTGTCGAACCCGCTACAGATAAGCTTTGCCACCTCCACTTCACGAGAGCTGAGGCGATAACAACGCTTGACATATTGCCATTGCTTTCCATTTAGCAGGTCCACGTTTGGTCTGCGATAGAGCTTTTCATTGCCCATAGCAGAACGTTCATTGTCAAAATTAAATCCGGGAGACATAATTATCCTCCTTCTTTCGATAATGATTCAATCAGCTTCTTCGCTTCGGCAGAATCCTCAGGCGATAACGCTTTAATTTCGTTATTAAGCTCAATGGCCTTTGATAATTGCCCCTTAGCTTCCGCTTTCTGTCCAAGCTGCATCAAAGCCCTTCCCAAATGAAAATACGTGTTAACCAGAGACGGCGTCCTCTTTGAATAGAGAAAGACGCAATGTCTGAAATCTTCAACCGCCTTATCCGGCTTACCGAGCCGGTAGTATGCCATTCCGCGAGTGTCAATTAAATCAGCGTAATCAGGATCAAGCGTCAGGCCGCGTTCAGTAAGGGCAAGCGCTTCATTATATTTACTCAGCTCTTCGCAAAGTAACCACGCAAGATTGTTGATAACAATTACATTTTCAGGTTCGAGCTCAAGCTGGCGTTGGTATATTTTGACCGCTTCTTCAAAACGGCCGGTTGTCTGGAGCAGCATGCCGAGCTTCATATACGCAGCGGCAAGATTAGGTTCGCGAGATATAGTATCGCGCAACAAATTCTCCGCTGTTTTAATTGCTTTGTCGTTTTTCATTGAGGCAAGCACGTCGGCAATCCTTACTGTTGCCTGGACATCATTGGGATGAGCCAAACACCAGTCGATCGCCTTTTGACTGAGCTTATCCCAAAGCCCGTCGTCTTTGAGCAGCCCCAACTCTACCAATAAAGGACCTGGATCATCGGGGGCTGAATCAGAGAGTGATTTGAGGACCTCATTTGCCTCAGACACTTTGCCGCTTTTGTAAGTCGCCACAGCAAGGGTAAGATTCAAACGACGTTTGTCTTCGTCGGTTTGCTGTGAAGACGACAGACGTGAGTTGAGCATCTGTATCGCTTTATCAGGTTCATCGGCCGTTATGTAGGTTTCGGCCAGCATCAATAAAACGGTAATATCGTTTGGCTCCTGTTCGAGTATTGATTTCAGCGTTGGAATCGCAAGCAAAGGCGACCTGACAGCCTCGGCACGCCCTTTGAGCAACATAAGGGATTTGTCATTAGGCCTGTAAACCAGGCCTCGCGAAGCCACATCGATGGCTTTTGAGGTCAGGCCCTGCCTAATCGCCGTCTGCGCCAAAAGCGCCCATGCCTCCGCCTGGGCAGGACGAGATTCTGTAATTTTTTCGAGGATGGCAGTCGCCTCTTCAATAGCCGGCGCTGTACCAGCATTTAAAAGTAACCTGGCTTTTTGCAGCCGAAGTCCCGTATCATCAGGGTTGGCCTCAATAGCGCTATTGAGAATGCTTTCTCCGCGTTCCCGCAACTGTGCCTTATTGGAGGACAGCAACAGGGCAACGGCCCGCTGCTGCACTGCAACATTATCCGGTGCCAGGACAAGGGCTTTTTCCGCATCCGCTATCGCCTCGTCTATCATACCGGCGGAACCGGCAAATTCGATTTTTGCCATCAAGGCGTCAACATTGTTCGGCTCCATCTCAACCGCTTTTTTGAAGTCCTCATTGGCCGATTGTTTATCATCCAGCGACGCTTTAACTCTTCCACGCACGACGTATGCAAACGCGTTGTTCTTTTCCTGAACAAGCTTGTCGCACAACTGCATGGCGTCATCGTTTTTGCCTTCCCGGACTTTAAGCTCAATCTGCGCGGCCGTAACAACAAACGAATTACCATTACGTTCGGCAATACCATTCAGCAGCGTCCTTGCCCCGATAAAGTCCCCTTGTCTCATTTTAAGAAGCGACAGCGACAAACCCACCTGGTCGTTGTTAGGATCATCCTTGAGAAGCTGGCCCATTACATCGCTTGCGGAATTCAACTGGCCCCGTTTCAAATAGCCCTGCAGCTCCATCCGCTTTAAATCCGGATGCTCCACCCCATTCTTGGCCGCCTGCTGGAGGACCGTTTCAGCACGGTCGAATTCGTTGGCCCCATATAAGGCGCTTGCCAGCCGGGCCACTATCCTTGCGTCGCGGGGCGAGCGGCTCAACGCCTCCTCATAAGCCGAGATTGCCAGGCGGTCTTTTCCCGCGCGGTTGTGCGCTTCAGCCATAAGAAGCCGGCTCGCCTTGTCATCGGGATTTGAAAGCAGATTTTCACTAAGCAGCGTAATAATCCTGGGGTAATGAGCATCGAAATCCTTCTGAGCATACCATAATCTCGCCTGCTCATAGCGCCACTGCCAGTTGCTATCGCCTGCTACGGCTTTAATCCTGTCGATAATTTTCTGCGCCCTGACCGGATCGTTGGCCACTTTTTCACAGGAAAGCAGCTTACTCATCACGAGAATATCATCCTGGAGCTGCTGAGAAAGTGAATCCAGCGTTGAATATCGTTTATCCGCCTGCTTTGCCGCAGCGTACACGTCCGAAAGCATTAAATTAAGCTCTCGTTTTTCCGCCGGCGTTTTTGCCGATTCAACAGCGATCTTGACTACCTGTTCGGCCTGGTCAAGCCGATTATCAACGGCTAATAAATCGACAAGATAACCCAGCAAGCCGGCGGAAGCGGGCAAACGCCGAACCGATTCATTGAGCAGCCTGATCGCCTCATCGGTTTTGTCCTGGGCGACGAGTAACCTCGCCTGGGCGACCTGCACTCTCGGATTTTCGGGGTATTTTTCCTTAAGCTGGGCCGCAATCGCCCCGGCGTTGTCCAAATTACCGCGTTGCAGCGCAAACTGTAACATTACGAGTTTGACCTCAATAGCGCCATTCGTAGCCGTATCCAGTTTAGAAAGCGTATCTTCCATTTCCTGATATTGCGTCGCATTGCCGGCGGCGCCAGTTATGCTGAGTATCTGCAGCCGGGCCTGGACATCTAAAAGAGCGGCATCAACATTCTGAGGCAGGATTTGTCTTGCCTGGCGCACCTGCTCGACCGCAGCCGACCACTGCCCTGTCTCCGCTAACATTCTCGCTAACGCTAAAGAAACCTCGAAATTCTTCGGCTGCTCGACAACAAGGGTGCGCAACTGATTTATCGCTGAGAGTCTATCACCAACACGGAAAAGCGTTCTGGCAAGCGCCAACCGAACCGACGCCGATTTTGCGCCAAGCTCAATTGCCTGCTGCCAGCACCTGACCGCCTCGTAACCATTACCTCTCTTTTCAGCGATTAATCCTTCGAGATATGCCCTTGTCGGAGGGGCGATGTCCTTCTGCCGCATTGTATTGACGCACTCGGCGGCCTTGTCGACCTGGTCGCATCGAATATACAACTGTGCCGCAAGAGGCATAAAATCGTATGGCTGGTTTGAGAGTTCCTTCAAACCGTTTTGGGCAACCCAGCACGTGGCTTCATTGGAGTCAGATTTAAGCGTCAACTCCGCCCAGCAAATCCAAAGTGTCTGGTTATTCGGCTCAGCTTTATGAACTATTTCAAGTTGTTTTTTGGCATGGTCAAGCAATCCGGTATTGATTAGCTGCTGCGCAAGCGAAAGACGCTGCTTTGAATCAGGCAAGTCCAGCTCCTGGGCCTTTGTCAAATCAGTTATCGCGTCATTTTTGCGCCCGGCCCTGAGGAAATACGACGCCCTGGCAATATACGCCTCGGTTGAAGCTGGATTTACGCTTATGGCCTTATCGAACCAGGAAGCCGGCTCATCTTTGAAATCGGCGTTTCGCTGCTCGGCGAGCCGGCCAAGCACTTCGTATGCCCAAACCTCCCGCGGGTTTGCTTCCAGCATTTTTTTAAGTTCGGAAACCGCCTGCGGAATCTTTCGCTGATTGGCAAGGGAAACCACAAAAATTCTGCTAAGATCGGGTGAGCTTGTGATTTGCATACATCGGCTGACAATCAGTTCGGCCTCACCCGGCATATTCATACCCAGATAAAGCTCGCCGAGATTCTTTGCAGCTTCAACGTTGCCCGGCTCAAGCCGCAAAACAGTGTGATAGGCAGCCATCGCCTGCTTGACGTTGCCCCTACCGACGGGCCTTATATTCATCTGTGCCTGGGCGTATTTGAGCATAGCCGGGGCATCATTCTGAGCAACCCCGACGTAGCTTCCGAGATGTTTTGCAGCCAATGCCCAGTCGCCCGCTTCAAATGCCTTTGTACCGAGAGCCAGGCCCCGTTGCGCCCTGTGGCTTCTTTGCCATTGTCGCAGGCCAAACGCGGTTGCCGCCAGGACAGCCATTCCTATCAGCACAACAACCGCCAGTTTCCAGTTAAAATATCTTCGGGCCATATTCAACTCCCTTCCTTTTTCAACAAAAAGCCATGTTTAGAACTGCTCGAAGAACTTTTTAGCCACTTTTCTGGCTGTTTTCCAGCAAATCCACAAATCCAGCTTTAATGATAAATCCCTGACGTATTTTACGTCGTAATGTATCCATTCCTGGAAATCCCTCATCGACTGTCGTGTTCTGCAGACCTGCCAAAGTCCAGTCATACCCGGGCGAACAGAAAGGCGCGCGTCCCGCCAGAAAGGACAAAGAATATTTTCAGCTTCAGGCGAGGGCCTTGGTCCCACAACGCTCATTTGCCCTAAAAGCACGTTAATAAATTGGGGAATCTCATCAAGATATGTTTCCCGCAGGAACCTTCCTACGGCGCTGACACGAGGGTCATCGGTAATTGTAAACTGGGGCCCGTCGGCCTGATTGAGGCATCTGAGCCGGTCCTGCATTCTTTCGGCGCCGACCTTCATTGTTCTGAATTTAAGGCAGTTAAACGCCCTGCCGTATAATCCCTGCCTCATATCCATGAAAAACACAGGCCCCGGCGAGGTCAGCTTTATAGCGAGCATAATTATCGGTATGACAGGGGCAAACAGAGCAAGTACGATTACGGCTATGACAATATCGATGAGCCGTTTGAGCCATCCCGCGTAAGAAAATTTCGGAAATTGCCTGAAATTATTATGACTCAAATTGCGTGATGAACTGCGGATATCAACCTGTCGTGTTTTTTGCGTCAGAACGCTATTTTCGATAAGTTCGCCTGCCCCAACCGATACACCGGGGCCGATTACTGACGCCCTTACTACGGCATCTTTGCCTATATTAACGCCGTTACCTATTATCACAGGACCGGCTATAATCGCGTTTTCGCCGATATTGACGCCCCTGCCAAGCAATGTCTTGCCGAATAACCTTGCACTATTAGCGATAAAAACGTCCTGCGGCCCGGCACTGTTATGAGAGGACGAATCAATAGAAGCTAACCGCTTCTGCACCAAATCCCGCACCCCCCCCGCCGTAGCCAGGTCAAGTGCCGTCCCACCCATCTCGATACTTTGCACCACCAGCGATTTTGAGTAACAAAGCTGGATAAACTTACTGAAATTCAAAGGTAAAGAACCTTGAGTCGATAGCTTGTTTACGGCGTCGGCCCTGATAAAGAGATGATGAGGCCAGTCATCAGGAAACGGCGCCGGCTGTGTCGCATCTTCATAAAACAATCGAAAACCGACAAGATCGTTTCGCGAGGTAGTTAGAACCTTCTCGTATGAGGCCCGCAAGTGAGCGACTACATTGACCACTACTATGTCGGCTTTACTTTCCGTCAAAGTTTCAAAAATAAGCCGATTATCCACCTCAGTTACAAACCTTCCGTCGGATATATCTATCCATGAATTATTGCCAATAAATCCAGCAACGGGTATGGCTTCTGTGTATTGGACGACGTCTGTGCCGCCTGTGAAATCCGACACAGCCCACTTTTGAGGAATCGCTAACACCGCCCTGCTTCTGCCGGCGCCTGTATCTCTCAGACAACTCTGGATGAAGCTTGCGAACGGCTCATTACAAATCACAAGCCCAAGCAGGTCTTTACTGCCTTGTTCCTGGTTGCCGTTTGTATCGTGTAAAACAACCAGCTTGTTGATATGAGGGGTGATTTTCATGACCTTTTGGTTTACCTGCGAGATGGTCAACTTTTACGAAACCGTATCGTTGGGCTTTTGTTCGGGAGTATCCATCGGCAGCAGCATATTGTGCTGCCTGTGAGAATGCCTGCCGCTTTGTGCCCGACCGCCACGCGTATAATAATCATAGCCATAGCGATAATAACTCTGACCAACGGGGACGTTACTAAGAACGGTCCCGAGGATTTTGATTCCTGCCTCGACAAGCCGGTCCCTGGTCTCTTTGAGGTCCGGCCCGGTTGTTTGACCGGCAAAACCGGTCAAAATGACTGCGCCTGCCATTTTTGCCCATAAAAGGGCATCAGGAAACGCCAGCACAGGAGGAGTATCGATAATCACATGGTCGTACGCCTCCCCTATTTGGTTTATATTCTTTGCCGCCTGAGGCGAAGCCAGAAGCTCATAAGGGTCGATAGAAATTTGAGAATCCGATACAAGCAGAAACAAGCCATTTGAATATGCGACAGCATCTTCAAGTTTGTTCCCTAAAAGCACGTCTGTGAGACATCTTGCTTCTCTCGGTACGTTGAGCAGCCGGCCAATATCAGGTTTCCGCAGGTCGCCGTCTATCAGCAGGACCTTCTTTCCCGACCTTGCCAGACTTGTGGCTATGTTAATGGAAAAAGTGGTTTTACCGTCCTGCATCCCCGGACTTGTTACGGCGAATCTTTTAGGCATTCCCCCGCTGTCAAGCAGCCCTATGTTGGCACGAATTGTCTGATAGTCTTCGGACATCTGTTTTGACAAAAGGGCCTTATCAATCGACCTTGAACTTGTGGTGGTCCCGATTAGCCGAATCCCAATGTGTTTAATCACGTCGTCGGGAGTGTGCAGACTGCTGTCGAGCTTGTCTCTTGCAATGGCTGCGAACAGTCCCAGCGCCAGGGCGCCGAATACCATCGCCATAGTCAATTTGACCCTTTTATCCTGGATACTGACGATATCGGCGGGATAGGCAACGGTTACCCTGGCTGGGCGTTTTCGTTCCATTTCCAGGTCCTGAATTCGCTGCCCAAAAGTATCGTATCTTTCTTTGGTCGAGGCCAACTGCTCCTTCATTTCCTCAATAGCCAGTTGTTTTCGTCCAAGCTCAACCGTGTTGGTATCTTCCATTGCGAGCTTTTCTTTCAGACGTTTTTCGTATACGACGGCCTGTTCGAGCTGTGAGCGGGCGTTGAGCAGCGTGTTATTGGAGGCGACATTGACCTCCTCGGCGGCCATATTATCAAAATCTTTGCCTACTTCCAGGCGTCTTTCATCGAGGCGTTTCCTGAAGGACTCGATAAACTCCTCTTTTTGTTTCAAAAGAGGATTTTCAGTCGTCATAAACTGTTTTGAGGCGATGAGATCCTGCTCAAGTCGCACGACGTTTCGGGAAATCTCCTGAATGGTAGGGTCGGTATTAATGCGTTCATTGCGTCTGTTAAGCATCTCCTGGGGCAATCCTTTGGCATTACCCTGCTCAAGCATCTGAATCTGTGACTCAAGGTTGATTCTCTGCGCCTCAACCTTTGTCAGCTCAGTCAGCAAATTGGACACCCGCTGCAGCATCATATCGTATCTGCCGGTCAGAGTAACGCTTCCATACTCCTGCCCAAGCAGCCGAATGGCCTCCCGCTGGCTTTCGAGCTTCTCCGCCAGGACCTTGCGCTCATTTTCAAGGACCGTCAGTTTCTGATCCTGCCCCTGCAGCGAGCTTGAGACCTCGACGAGCATATATGCCTGTATGAAGGCATCGACAATTTTTCTCGCTTCATCGGGATTATTTCCAGTCATTGTGACTTTAACCAGCTCGCTGTTACGAGCTGCTGCGGATGTAATAACATTGTCGTAAACGGCCTGTTTTAATATATTGGCCGGGTCGGGCTTTATTATTCCTCCTTCCATTTTGCGTCTTAGTTTTGCGCCGATACCGGTTTTTTTGTCTTCAAAAAACGCCAGGTGCTTACTTGCCAAATCATCGGCCACTCTCTGAATGACCTGCGTGCTGACGACCATTTCCGCCTGAGTATTCATAAAGCTCTGGTAATTCGATATCTCTCCTTTGTCCGCTTCTCCGGTCAGGATATTGGACAGAATCGGCGCGACCCTCAATGCCCCGGTTACATCATACCTCGGCTCCATAATCAGCCATATTCCAGGTATCCCGATTACACAAGCCACAAGGAATACGACGACCACGATATACCAGCGGCGAAGCAAAGGGACAATCAAATTGGTTGCCGACCCGCCTTCGGATGCCGGGGGCGGTTCATAAATCATCGGGCTTCTTTCAAACAACTGGCCCTCATATTTTTCCATATTATTCATTTATCAACACTTCTCCTTCAGCCTGTTAAATTGTGTAAATCAGTCATCGAGCTGCTTTGACTACCAATATTCTGTTATCTTCTTTTGGGGCCGTCGTAAGTTTGTTCAAAAACCAGAATTCCCCAACCACTATCGCCAGCGCCAGCGGCATCATCGCGTATCCGCCGAAGTCGTGAAACATCTTTTCCCAGTATTCGCCTTGAAGCATCGTAAAAGCGACAGCGGTGACTGCCAGTCGCAATGTATTACAGAACAAAGCAATTGGCACGCTGGAAACAAAGACAATCAGCTTTTCCCACCATGACCTTTCAACAAGCAAAACCACAAGGCCGCTAATTACGAAAAACGCCGTGATCATTCTTAATCCGTTGCATGCCTCGGCTACCGCGACGGTTGCGTTACCGATATGAATGACATTACCTTCCCGCACAACTTCATAACCAACCACCTCAAGACAAAACACCGCTGACGACGTGGACCATTGCTGCAAAGGCAGGGCCAAGGCGGACTGAACCTTATTTGGCCAGGGCAGCATAAGGAATAAAAATAGCAGTATCGGTGATAACTTTCGAAACATGCTCCAGCCGAGCAGCAGCAATACCAGGGCGACTACACTCAAGACAATTGATAATCTCTCCGCTGATGCGTACATAAAGAACAGGCCGAAAAATCTTAATGCCTGTGCCCCTATAAAAATCAGCAAGCCCCACAAACACGGCTGCACCCGAATCCCAGCTATCTGCTTTCGCCTCGACCATAATATGTATCCGGCAAGAAAAGGAACCAGCAGGCCCGATGAATACTCATCGCTTCTTTGCCATATATCCCATAAATCCTTAATCCCCGACCAGTAACACCACAGAAAAGCGATCGAAACAAGACCAGCCGCCAGCCAGGGCAAAAATGCCCTTTGTCCCGGCAAACCTTTCGGCAATTTTTTAGACCCTCTTTCCTCTACCACCCTCGACACACTTCCTAAAAATCTTTTTACACCCCCCTGTGGCTCGGAAACAACAGATTGTTCCGCTAAAGCACTATCGGCCGGTACAAGTACGCCGTAATCGATTAAACATCGTTGAATTGAGCAATTTTCAGCTATTCGAGAATCGTCCCAAATAATGCTGTTAATCACGGCGCTGTCTTTGCCTATGCTGACGTTGCGTCCGAGAATAGTCGGCCCAAATATCACAGCGCCCGATTCAATATGAACGCCATCGAGAAGGACCACCCTGCCATAAATCCTCGCTCCAGGTTCGACAATTACCCCTGAACCCTTCCAGACAACGTTCTTATCATTGCGGTCGCAGGTTTTCAGATTGATGTCGGCCTGTGCGGCATTTTCGAGGTAATCACCAATGGCATCCAAATACCCATGCCTGTCGCGAAAATTTCCGACGTCGTGAGGTAAAACAGTATAACACACACGCTTGCCTTTTTGGACCAGCTCGGGAATTAAGCTTTCTTTGATATCGTAATAACCTTGTGCCGGAATATATTCCAGCACGGAAGAATTGCAGACATATATACCCGCCACGTCGCCTCTTTTGCTGTCATTCTGTGAACCCGGGTTGAACGCAACAGTCAGATCAGCCGACTGGTCATGGTGAGCAGCCACTAGCAAACTAATGTCCGGCGGGTTTACTATGCTTGCGGGAATTACGACGAATAACTTATCGTTTTCGCCATCGACTGCATCTCGAAAAGACCCCGCGGTACCAACAGGCAGTGATTCTTCCTTAAAACGCAACTCCAAATCCGGAGGATTGCCGGTATCAACAGCTTTTGCCAATAGCGAACTATCGCCGTTTGAGCAGACTGTTATATATTTTATCCCCTGATTGGACAAATGCCCAATCAACCGTCTTAAGACAGCTTCCCCCCCCACCGGCCACAACGCCGTCGGCACCCTCGACGCAACCGGACATCGCCCAAAATCTCGATTTCCTGCAAGTATTATGACTTTGATGTGGTTTTTGGTATGCAACCTATTTTCCGGAAGTTAATCTCGTAAACTATCAAGAAAACAACGAATTCTATCCGCCACTGCTTCAGGATTAGCTTTTCTTTCTTTGGGTATAAATGTTTTCAACTGGCGGATACTCTCAGGTAAATCCGAAGTATCGTAGGCCACCAATATATGACCGAGCTTCTCAAACTCTTTGGCGGTAGCAACCTGATGGTCGTTTACATGCTCCTTATAGCGTTTAAGACGGGGCATAACCAGAAGTGGTCTTTTTTGCTCTAAAGCTATGGTTATACTTCCGATTCCAGCATGACTTATTATATACGCAGCATCGGTTACTTTTTTATCAAAAGTTAATTTGTCTAACGATTCTGTAAAATCCATATTCCTTGGGGTATAGCTCGTTTTGCCAATCTGAGCAAAAACCGGCTGGTCAATAACACCCGTCTCTACAGCGTCATCTATGGCACGAACTAAACGATCGAAAGGAAATAACGTCCCAACTGTTAAGAATATCACAATAGGTTACCTGCATAATAAACAGATTTATATTTTTTCGCGACTTCCGGCCATTGAGAAAGAATTAAATTCGCCAAAGGCCTTATTATACGTCCACTCATAGACAATCGCTCCACATTAGCAATGCTGTCTATCCAAACTATCTTTGCACCTAATAATTTGCCGACGATACACAACAAACAAGCAGGTCCCGCACCAGTGCTTACAATAACATCCGGTCTTTCTTTTATAATTACTCTTATACAATTTTTCAATACTCGTAACGACTGCCAAGGGTGTTCACGATTGCATTCTCCAATAATATAGAAACGACCAAACTCTTGAATTTTTTGGACAGCAGAATCTAATGTCGATACACTAAATACTTCGCGGTCCTTCCAACAATCCGAAAGTTTTAATAGCTGTGTTAAATGCCCGCCTGCGGATGCAACCAGGCATATTTTATGTTTATTATCCATCGCTATTACATGCCCTATGCTTTTTAGGAATTCGATTAAAATTAAACAATCGCCCCATTTGCTCTCTATGAATAAACCGGACCATATCATCTGGTATTTGTCTTTTTTCTCGCAAACAGCAACCATATAAGAAACCTGTAATTCTTGCCAGACCGCTTAATATAAACGGTCGTTCCTTGACACATCGTCGCAGCGATTTGAACAGCATAAATAGCGGATGCGTTGCCAGCCCATACTCATTCAAGCCCTGCCGAAATCGTATTTTTAACATATTACCGGAATGTCCCGTTCCTGCTGGTTTACTATGAACAACACAAAGTTCCGGAAATGACCAGCTTTTCCAGCCGTTCATCCGGGCCATAACACAGGCGACAGTGTCTTCACCGCCATATTTCATAGGCAGATAACCGCCAATCTTTTCGTAACATTCCCGCCGAAATACTTGTATAGCTTTTGGAGTCGAACGGCGATCATTTAACACCTTTCGCAGCTTACCATTAACCATATCCTGATATACACCAGAAGCAACCCCAAGCTTCTTGTCTTTTTCAAATCGCAGTAATATCTGCTCATAATAATCCTTTGGCAGACTTATGTCCGCATCAAGTATTGCCAGATATCCATAATCCAATTCTTTGACTCTCTCATAACCTTCAAGAATAGCATATACATTGCTTTCATAATATGCATGTTCATCCTTGCGTTCACGACTATAACACTCAATGAAATGATAGTCCTTTGCATACTGTTTGACGATTTCAGCTGTAGCGTCAGTTGAGCCATCATCAACGATAATCCACTTCACAGGCAAAACCGTCTGTCTTAAAACACTTTCAATTGTTGCTTGGATGAAGCATTCTTCATTGTAGGCGGGAGTAACTATTACATATTTCGCGATGCCCATTTATTGTACTGTGACCTCAAATACTGCAAAGTACTTTCTGGATGCCTTTTTTCATATTTTCCCTTTTACGGCTTCTCTATCCATCAGCTGAGTACTTACGCCTGGCGTAGGAATTGGCATGCTAACTAAATTTATGAAGAGAACTGCTATACGCTATGAAAGACACACCATTATCCGGATATCAAAATGAGTCCGATTATGATATAGCAAATCAACTCCGCCAAAGCATAAGCGCCGTCAATACTGTTTAAATCCATATCAAAATAACCAAAAAAATATTCAACTAACACTCTTTACGCAAAGCCCCTTTCCGCCCTCAGAAAGAAGCTTTTTCATGCCGGTTAGATAAGCAAACAGTTTCATGCGGCAGTAATCCTTTTGCGCACGAGCAAAAATATATTTTATAAACCATGTTGGAATGCGAATCGCAAAAAACAACCATACCATAATACAGGCCAGATTATATTCCAGAGGGGAGTAGTGTTTGTGTATAAAATGGAGAATGCTACCTCTTAACTGCAGCATCATCTCTGGCGCCATCTGTCTGCTACTTTGCCCTCCAAGATGAACAATTACGGCGTCAGGCGTAAACAATATTTTCCAGCCAGCTTTTTTGAATCGATAGCACCAATCAGTTTCTTCTCCATACATAAAAAACTGTTCATCAAGCAAACCAACCTCTTTAATCGCTTTTTTGCAAACAAGCATATAACAACCTGTAACCACATCAACATCTTTGACATCGTCCCTATTCCACCAGGCCATTTGTTCCCGCCCGAAAAATCTGTTTTTGGGAAATAGTTTATACATATAACTCGTTGACAGAAGCGTATTTAATAACGACGGAAACATAAAGCAGGTCGGTTGCAATGTTCGGTCCGGATTCAAAACACGACAACCCGTTATCGCTGCTTCAGGGTGGGCATCAGCAAAAGAAACTGTTCTGTCAATAGCATTATTTAAAATAAGCGTATCCGAGTTCAGTAGTAGTATATACTTACCCATGGCGATATTTATGCCCTGATTATTAGCGGCAGCAAAACCCCTGTTTTCGGTATTCGCTATCAGACGCACGTTTGAATATTCGGCCTTTACCATGTCGATAGTACCGTCACTCGAAGCGTTATCAACAAGGATAACCTCAAAATCTACAGTTCCAGTTTCCGCATAAACTGAAGTCAAACAATCACGCAACAAATCTCGCGTATTCCAACTAACGATTATGATCGAGATATCCATAAAGACCAATTCCACCTCATTCTTTAAGTACAATATTACTTAGCATCTCATCAGAATAATCCTTTTTGGTTAGATCTGTTTGTATTTCGTAACACCACATCGACAGCAACTGGTATCTTACTGATATTTACGTCTGAATACCATCACGGTCTTATAATGGCAGGGCGAAACACCGCTTTCTTTCCATTTCTTTCGCCATAGCAACGAAAGATGCTGATCATAATTAAACCCTCGGCTTTGGAATTTCTCAATCCAATATTCGTTTGGCTGCTCATTGACATGATTAGTACTAAAGACATTGGGGCTCGGCTCAGCCGCTGTCAACACAATATTGTCTGCTATCTTGCTTAGGATTTCCACAAAGCGATCTGCGCAAGCTTTTGGCAGATGTTCGGCTACCTCCGTGCTAATAACAACATCAGCCTTTATCCCTGTTGGCATATCATCGTGTTCAAGATCAAACTTAGTAACATCCAGTCCCCGCTGCCGGCAAATATCAATCGCTGCCTCAGAATACTCCAAGCCTCGGCAAGATACGCCACGTTTATTGAGTGCGGCAAGTAGCAAACCACTGCCACAACCAACATCAACCGCTGACTTCGGCGAGAACATTTCCTTAATGCTCGTAGTGATGACATCACATGACTTAGCCATGTGCACATCCACCAATTCTGTATAGTATTCATCATCATATATCTCGTCATGCAGAGCCGACCTTTCCATAACACCGATAAGATTATGTCTCAACTTCTTTAGCGGCCTTGGGGTCAGCAAAAACAGTGTTTGCCGAACAGATTTCGGCAGCAGTTTCTTATACATTTGCTTTAGCGTTCCATAAACTGACATCAGGCATTTCCTTTTAGCAATAAATGTATCAACTATGTGCACTCAAACACTTCCAATAAATATCTACGAGAATTTCTGCCGCTCTTTCCCACGTCAAGTCTGATAAAGTTGATATGCTGTTCTTCCGCAAATGAGAAAATAAGTTCGTATCTGAAGCAATCAAGTCAATATGGTCTCGTAGCGTATCAACATCTCCTGGGGTGTGTACCAACGCATTCTCCATGTGTTTGCAAATTGCTCCAGAAGAACTAGAAACAAGAAGAATATTGCCACAGGCACGAGCTTCATATGTGACCAGAGCACTACCTTCAGCAAGAGAAGGCATTACTAGCACATCGCAACGCCTCATGATAGCTGCCACATCTTTGACAAATCCCAGATACTCGATACCAGGTGCATGCAGCCACTTATTCAGGACCTGTTGATATCCGGGAACAAATCGCCCGCAGATATAGAACTTACCTGTTTTGGAAGCAGCGGACTTCACCCAAGCTTCCAATGCAAAATGTAACCCTTTTAGTGGATTGCACTCGCCAACATATACTACGGTCAGCGAACGACGTTTCATATCTTTTGGGCAATTGTCTTCCCGAGAAAATGTTTTAGTGTCATAACCGTATTGGTGCCGAGCCAGTTTAACCTCGCTGAATCCTTTCTGGCGAAATGTACTGGCAACAAATTCTGACGGACAAAGAAGTTTATCAGAAACTCTAAACTCCTTTTCCTCTCGCATCAGAGTTCGTTCGTTATAAGATGCGTAGTGTTTTGAAATCAAATTTATCCCCAGCTTATTGCACTCTTGTAGTGTTACATCATAGACATAACGCGTGTGTGCACTGGGACGTTCAAGAACCGTGCGTATCCCAAGCCTATTAGCCATTAACAAGGAGAAAAACGCACCGGAAGGCCAGCAGTGGACTATTGAGATTTGTCCTTTCAGTTTGGATAAGGCCCGTGCAACTATCAGATCATGTACTTGCATCGCCTTAGAACCCAAAACCCGCATGGGGAGCTTGACGCCAAGATACTTGAAAGTTTCCTTTAGGTGGTTAAGCCCTTGAATCGGCAATTCGCAACTTGCGCAATATAGATCTACTTTTACTCCCAGTTGTACCAAACCGGTTATCTGGTGCCATGCCGTCATACCGATACCAGGGGTACCTACCCGGGTTGGGAAACTATATAGTATCCGCAGCTTTCTATTGTCATTGTAGGTACTTAGAATAGTCTTATTCTCCTCATCCTATTTTCTTATATACTATTTATTTGGTTTATATTAATATTTGGGTAACTTCTCTTCACCGCCGAGATCGGGGGGAGCCTGTCCTTGGCGACCCTGCTTACCAGCAATGGCATCGAACTGCAGAAACCCAGAATAATAGCAAAAAAACTCGTCGGCTGACCGAAAAGTGACACCGAAAAAAGAGATGCTAATATGCCGAATACCGCGGCATCAAGACACCAAACAAGCCATTTGTCTGGACCTGTATAAGCAACTTTAAAGGCATCAACAAGGGTTTTAATCGCAGCCGCCACCACACCCAGGAATGGGACAAGTCCCAGAAGCCCATATTTAAAAAGGATCAAAATATAGTGGTTGACTATATCGACCTGTCTACCATCAATTTTTTCGCCCCATTTAATACTTGCTTCTGTCGCAGCATTGCCAGTGCCATACCCCGCCATCCAGTGTCCTGACATACCTCCCTCAAATAATGCTACATCAATTAGTTTGCTGCGGTACCATGCAGAACCTGGATCAAAGGTAAAACGACCCAATACATCATAGAAATGCCTATTACTGACAACCTCTACGGAACCGAATGTTACGAGTATTAGTATCAAAACCGGCTTCCAGTATGCACGCCATCGCCAGAAGACAATAAATACTATACTGAGCAATAAGCTAAGCCAAGGCCCGCTGGACATAGACGAAAAGACACCAATGACCATAGCCGCCAAGCTCATCCATCGGAGATGTTTATTGTTTATCAAAAACTGCCAAATACCAACACAGCAAGGACCAAATATCGCGAAAAACAAACCATACATTATGGGATGAGAAATGGTAACATTAGCACGATATAATCCTGAACGGGCTCTCTGGGCATAAGAATAAGCACGACCCCACTGATCACCGCTTTGCAATAGAAATCCAAAGGGATTATTACCTGTTATACACTGGTATAAGCCGATTAATGCCAGAGGCACCGCTATGATCATTACACCTTTGAGCAACACGAAATATCGTTCTTTGCTGGTAATAATCATACGCACGGCAAAGTAAGGCAATGCTATATCAAACGCTTGTCCAGATAGAAACTGGGCAAAAGCTATGAAAGAATCACTCGTTATAACACCGGCAACCAACTGGCCTATAAAGAGAGCAATAAAGAGTTTATCTACCAATGTGAACTTAAATGCTGACAGGGCTCTGCCTTGCAAGTAAATGCTTAAGTAAACTGCAAGAATCACAATCCTGGAAAGCGTGAAATTAATTGTGCCCGCTTGAACTGTTAGATAACTGGGGTAGTATGCCTGAGATATCATGTAAACAACAAGCCAGTACTTTGGTTGCACAATAAGAATAACTATACTCAAAGAAACAGCTATGAACAAAGTCACATATTCCAAATCATAAACCTTTCTTCCTGCGATGGTAGTTGATTAACTTTAGTGGTAATAAAGAATAAAACGAGGGCTTATAGTAATATGGATCAAGGGAATGCAATCTCACGCACTCAAAAGCCGTTCTCATAGATCGGAGGGTTTGACTCGTATTTCGTAAATCAAGAACGCTCTCCATGAAATGTGGGACGATACCATATTCGTGTCCCCGGTGCGTAGTTTTTAGACTCTGGATTATCCATATCTGATAAATATAGGGCGTCATCAAGCCCGCGTTTATTGTAAGCACGTATCAGAACTTCTCTTACTTTCTCAATAGTATTTATCCTATCATGGCAAGTATTAGAGCTAATTCCGTCATATCAATCAAACGGCAAAACTTCCATTTCTGGAAACCACGGCAGGCGGCGCCACACTACGTTCCTTGCGTGTATCAATAACAAATGCAGCCATACAAGCGACGCCTGAAAAGCTCTGCACTCTTCTTGATAAGCCGCCAAGCGTTTCTGCATACGTATCTGCGCAAGATTGCGCTCAAAATTCCTTCTGGTTCTCGTTTTAATACGATCATCTGAAAGAATACCCAACAGTATTGACTCAATGCTGTTATATAGCTTGTGGAGGTTTTTTCTCGCTTCTTCGGCAAGAC
>Ga0105104_10000720_pt1 | contig 25525 bp, 18 predicted proteins | sample PPLLaktember2015_3_FD_87034 | JGI IMG/M metagenome (GOLD analysis project Ga0105104, IMG submission 87034) | Freshwater sediment microbial communities from Prairie Pothole Lake near Jamestown, North Dakota, USA - PPLs Lake P7 Core (6) Depth... | ecosystem: Environmental > Aquatic > Freshwater >...
CGTCCAGCCTGGCGGCGCTGTCGGTGGGGAGCGCTGCCCCGTGGAGCCATGCCTCCGGGCGGCCCGAACGGTCGAGGCGGACGAGCGAGGGAACGGCGTGAACGGACCGGCCGAGGACCGGTCCGGAAGGCAGCGCGTCCACGTCCACCTCCACCAGCCACCACGCGGCGAGCAGCGCACGGTTGCTCTCGCGGGCGAAGGCGGCATCGAGCGCACGGCACGGCTCGCACCATGCCGCCCCGAGCTCGACGAGCACCCGGGCTCCCGAGCGTGACGCCTCCTGCGCGAGCGCGCGCAGCTCCGGACCGAGCCGGCGCAGATCCACCGTCACCCGGCGGACCACCGGGGCGCGCGGCGCGGCGGCCTCCGCACCGGCGGGGGCTCCCGGAGGGAGCTCCTCCACCAGTGGCGTGACGCCTGCGTCCACGGCGGAGAGGAGGAAGGAGACCGCGAGGGCGAGCATCGGCAGCGACATACACCACGGCGCACCCGAAGCTGCGGCCCCCGCCCGGCGACCGGGACCGGCTTCTCGTGCTCAGCGCTCGGGCGGGTGGACGCGACCGCGGGCGGGCGCCGCCCAGCCCCCGCGCGTCCGGGGGAGGTGCCGCCCGGCCTTCACCAGCGCGAGCGCGAAGTGGAGCAGCGCGAGGGCGAGGAACAGGTGCACCCACCGGCCGACGGTCCCCCCCGCCACGTACCCCAGCGCCCAGAGCATGAGGAGGATGCAGCCGTTGGTCCAGAGCACGGCCGCCATCCTGCGGCGCCCGGACTCCCGCGGCCAGTCCTGCCCGGTCCGCACGCATGCGGACGGGGGGCTGAAGTGTCGGTCAGTCGATGGCGCATCCTCGGCCTGGAGTGGAGCCCGACGCGCTCCGTCACCACGTTGGGCCCCATGCCGACGAAGCGGGCGGTCATCGTCCTGGAATTCAACGAGCTGAGCCCGGTCCTCATGCGGCGTTTCATCGATGCCGGGCGCCTGCCGAATTTCCGGCGGCTGCACGACGAGGCCGGGGTGTGGATCACCGACGCCAGGGAGCGTCCGCCGTTCCTCGAGCCGTGGATCCAGTGGATCACCGTGCACTCGGGGCAGCGCTCCGCCGAGCACGGCGTGTTCAACCTCGACGAGGGTCATCGGACGGCGGCTCCACGCCTCTGGGACGTGCTGTCCGCCGCGGGACTCGAGTCGTGGATCTGCGGGAGCATGAACGTGGCCGCGGCGCCCGGCTTCCGGGGATGGATGCTGCCGGACCCGTGGACGACGCACGTCCCGCCCCGGCCCGACGAGCTCCTCCCCTACTTCGACTTCGTGCGCCGGCACGTGCTCGAGTACACGAACGAGCAGGTCCCGGTCACGACCCCGGACCGGCTGCGCTTCGTGGCCTTCATGGCGCGCCACGGGCTCTCGGTGACGACCGCCTGGGCCGTCGTCCGACAGCTGGCGACGGAGCGAGTGGATCGCCGGACTCGCTGGCGGAGAGCGGTGCTCCTGGACCGGCTGCAGTTCGACCTCTTTCGCTGGCACTGGCGCCGCGCTCGCCCGGCGTTCTCCACCTTCTTCCTGAACAGCACCGCCCACTTCCAGCACTTCTACTGGCGCAACCTCGAGCCGGACCTCTTCCGCGTCCGGCCGGCCGAGGACGAGCAGCGGGCGCTCGCCGACGCGGTGCTCCTCGGCTACCGACAGATGGACCGGCTGGTCGAGGAGACGCTGGCGATGGCCGACCGGGACACCACCGTGGTCCTGTGCACGGCCCTCTCGCAGCAGCCGTGCCTCAGCTACGAGGAGACCGGCGGGAAGGTCATCTACCGCCCGCGGGACTTCGAGCGGCTCCTCCTCTTCGCCGGCATCGCCGCGCGCTACCGGGTGGCACCGGTGATGGCCGAGGAGTTCCACGTCTATCTCGACAGCGAGGCGGCGGCGGTGGACGCCGAGCGGCGGCTTGCGGCGATGCGGGTCGGCGAGCGTCCGGCGCTGGTGGCGCGAAGGGATAGGGCCGGGCTGTTCTGCGGGTGCAAGATCCACGCGGCGCTGCCGGCGGACGCCGCGGTGTCCGGCGCGGGGGGAAGCGCGCCCTTCTTCTCGATCTTCTACCAGGTGGAAGGCGTCAAGAGCGGGATGCACCACCCCGAGGGCCTCCTCTGGATCCGAACTCCCGAGCGGCTCCACACCGTCCATCGCGAGGCGCTCCCCCTGCCGGAGGTCTACCCGATGCTCCTCGAGCTTCTCGGAGTCCCCGCCCCCCGCCCGCGGCGCCTGCCCGAGCCGGCGACGACGCCCCTTCCGGAAATTTCGACCGGCCCGGGCGCGGACGTCGTCGCGCGGACGTTCTGAGGCCGCGAACGTCCGCAGCCTGCGCTGGCACGGAGCCTGCTTGGCCGCCTCGGCGCATTCGACCGAGCGTGAGGCGAGGGCAGCGAGAGATGGCGACGGGACGACTGTGGGTGATGGCACTGAGCTTCGGCCTGGTGAGCAACGCCGGAGCGGATGCCGGGGAGCCACCGACCCGAGCCATCGAGCAGCGGGAGCCGCGAGAGGTGGAGAAGCTCCAGGACCTGCTCGCCAAGCGTGAAGCGGAGCTGGCCACGATGCGCGACCGCCTCCGGGTGCTGGAGGACGAGGAGCGCTGGTACGCGGCGGCCGACACGCTCGGCATCGCCGAGGTGCTCCGGCGCTCGGCGCTCACCGATCGGGTGCAGCGACGGGTGGCCATCGCCATCGTGCGGGAGGCGGAGGCCAACGGACTCGACCCGCTGCTGGTGGTGGCGGTCATCCGGGCCGAGAGCTCCTTCAACACCTACGCCGTCTCGGGCGTGGGGGCGATGGGGCTCATGCAGATGATGCCCACCACGGGGAGCTTCCTCGCCACGCAGCGGGGAACGACGCTCCGCCACCGCCAGACCCTCTTCGATGCCGAGCTGAACATCGAGCTGGGCACCGCCTATCTCGCCTCGCTCCTGCGGGAGTTCGGGACGGTGGAGGCGGCGCTCCTCGCGTACAACGGCGGGCCGTCCTATGCCCGCCGCGTGCTCCGGAACCGCGAGGCCAGGAAGCGCCTGGTGGCCGGGTATCCGCGCGACGTCACGCAGGAGTGGCGGCGGCTCCGGCTCCGATACGCCGAGGTGGAGGCCCGCCGATCCCTGCCGGCTCCGGACCGCACCCTGGCCGTCGAGCGAACGGTCTCTGCAGCACAGTGAATCCATTCACGAAGCGACGCCGATGGGCGCTTCTGTCGCGTCCGTAACGCGGGGCTCACTCCACGACACACCCTCGTCGCGGGCGAAGGCGCATGCTCGCTCGCCCCGGAGAGCTTGCGCATGGAGCGTCTCGACATCCGCCTCGAGGAAGGCGAAGACCGCTGGGTGCTGCGGCTCGAGGGCACGCTGGATGGGCACACCGCGCTCGCGGTCACCCGGGCCCTCCGGGAGCTGCCGTCGGTGCCCCTCACCGTGGACTTCTCCCGGGTGCGCACCTTCGTCGACCTCTCGGTCGATGCACTCACCCGGGCGCTAAGGGACCGACCCGTCTCGCTCACAGGGCTGGGCCGACACCAGGCACGGATGTTCCGGTACTTCGGGCTCCGGATTGACGAGCAGGAGCAGTCCGCGGAAGCGTGACCCGACGGCCAGCGGGTAGACTCCCCCAGGCCAACGTGACCGCCCCCGCACTCCCCCGTTCCCCCCTCGCCGCCTCCGCCGCGCACGCGCTTCTCAGCCGGGCCAGCGAGGCGCTGGGCCGCGTCATTCGCGGCAAGCGCTCCGCCGTGGAGCTGGCGCTGACCACGGTGGTCGCCGGAGGCCACCTGCTCCTCGAGGACGCGCCGGGCGTGGGCAAGACCACGCTCGCCGAGGGGCTGGCGCGGGTGTGCGGCCTCCGGCTGGCGCGGATCCAGTTCACCGCCGACCTCATGCCCGCCGACGTCACCGGGGTGCAGGTCTTCTCCACGACCAGCGGTGAGTTCCAGTTCCGCCCGGGGCCGCTCTTCCACGAGCTGGTGCTCGCCGACGAGCTCAATCGCGCGCCGCCCCGAACCCAGTCCGCGCTGCTCGAGGCGATGGCCCACGCGCACGTCACCGTGGACGGGACCACGCACCTCCTCCCGCGGCCCTTCGTCGTGGTGGCCACCCAGAACCCGCTGGACCTCGCCGGCACGTACCCCCTGCCGGACGCGCAGCTGGACCGTTTCCTGGTGCGGCTCACGCTCGGGCACCCCTCGGCGGAGGTGGAAGCGGAGCTGGTGTCGACCCGCGGCCTGGTCGAGCCGGTGTCGTCGCTCGCCGCGGTGCTGGATCCGGAGCAGGTGCGCTCCCTCCAGGCCCGTGCGGCAACCACCCACGTCGCCCCGGAGGTGGCCCACTACCTCGTGGCGCTGGCCCGCGCGACACGCGAGCACCCGGGGCTGGAGCGCGGGGCGTCGACCCGCGCGGTGCTCTCACTCACCGCCGCGGCCCGGGCCCGGGCGCTCTGGGAGGCGCGCGACTTCGTCATTCCTCAGGACGTGGCCGACCTCTTCGTGCCCACGCTCGCCCACCGGGTCGTGCCCCGCGGGGCGATGCAGGGCGTCGCAACCCGCGAGGAGGCCAGCGCCCTCCTGGAATCGGTGCTGGCCAGCGTGCCCGCGCCACGATGAGCGCGCGGCGCGAGCGGCTCCTCCGAGCCTGGCGGCGCTTCTGGAGACCGCCACGCCGCCTGCGCACCACGCCGGCCGGGCGGACCTACCTCGTGCTCACCGTCGGAGTGGGGCTCGGCGCGCTGAACACCGGGAACAACCTCCTCTACCTGGTCCTCGGGCTCCAGCTGTCCCTGGTGGTGGTGTCCGGGATCCTCTCCGAGCTGTGCGTGCGGCGAGTTCAGATCCGGCGGCTCCTTCCGGGCTCGCCGCGCGCCCGGACCCCTTTCCATCTCGCCTGGGGGCTGCGCCTCCCCCGGGGACAGGCCTTCGCCCTGTCGGTCCGGGAGGTGCATCCGCTGCTGGGCTCGGCGGTGGGCCAGCTGGCGTGGCTTCCTTCGGGCGAGGAGGTGGTGGTGCGCGCGGTGGCCACCGCCCACCGACGCGGACCGATGCAGCTGCACGCCGTTCGCGTCTCGACCCGCTTCCCCTTCGGCCTCTTCGAGAAGAGCCGCGACCTCGAGCTGCCGGGTGAGCTCCTGGTGCTCCCCGGCCGCATGCCGGCGCGCGCCGAGCCGCCCTCGCCGACCAGCGGCCTAGGGCTGGAGCAGCGCTCGCTCCGCGGGCCAGACGGAGGCGGCGATCTGGCCCAGCTCCGCGAGCTGCGCGACGGGGAGGACGCGCGCCGCATCCACTGGCGGAAGAGCGCGCAGCTCGGGACCCTGCTCCGCGTGGAGCGGGACGCGCAGCCCCAGCCCCGGATCGTGCTGCAGCTCGACGACCGCGCCCCGGCGGAGGCGCTGGATGTGACGTGCGAGGAGCTCGCCGCGCGCGCCGAGCTGCTCCTCGCGCGCGGGGCGGAGGTGGGGCTGGAGAGCGCCGGGGGCGTCTCGGTGAAGCCCGGCACGGGGGCCTTCCACACCCAGGCCATCCTCCGCGCGCTCGCCCGCGCCGGACACCCGGGGAAGGCCGGATGAGGTCCGAGCGCCTCCGCCTCCTGCTGCGGGACCTGACCGCGGGCGCGGCGTTCGGGGCCATGGCCATCTCGGGACAGGTGCCGCTTTGGACGATGGCGGTGTTCCTCGTCGCCCTCCTGCTGGCACTGGCCGGGCGCCGACCCCTCAGCGACGGGAAGCTGAGCGCGATCCTCCTCCTCCTGGCGGTCGTCCTCGTCTACGGCGCAGTGCTGCTGGAAGAGCTGGGCCTGGTGGTCGCGGCCTGCATCACCGCCTCGCTGCTCACCGCCCAGCGTCTGGTCTCCCGGCCCACCGGGAGAACGACCGATCAGGTGCAGCTGGTCTCACTCCTGATGATCGCGGGCGGCGCCGTGCTGAGCGCGGATCTGCTGTTCGCGCTCTGTCTCTTCGTCTACGCGGTGCTGGCCGTGCTCGCGCAGGGGCTCTCGGTGGTGGCGGAGGTCCCCGGCGGTCCGCTTCCCCCGACAGGGCGCGTGCTCCGGCCGCTGGCGGTCGGGGTGGTGCTGTCGCTCGTGGGAGCGTTGACCCTGTTTGTCCTCTTCCCACGGCTGTCCTGGAACGTCGCCGCCCGACGGGCAGGCGCCTCGCTCGGCGGGGCGACCACCGGCTTCGCGGACGGACTGCGGCTGGGAGGTACCGGGCTCCTCAAGTCCAACCCCCGGGTGGTCTTCCGGGCGCGCATCGATCCGGACCCCGGGACCGAGGAGCTCGACGCCTACTGGGTGGGACGGCGATTCGACGTCTTCGACGGAGTGCAATGGTCCTCCGCAGGGACGCGCGGCGGGCCTTCCCGGCAGGTGTTGCTGGGCCCGACGGGACCGAACCTGGTGCGCCAGGAGATCGACCTGCTCCCGGCCTACGGGAGTCGGACCCTGGTCGCGCTCGACACGCCGGTCCGGTTCGGCGATGCCGAGTCGCACCAGACGACGTTCAGCATCCGCACCGAGATCTATCCCTCCGGCGATCGCGAGGTCCGGCTCGTCGGCGCTTCGGAGCACGTCACCTACCGCGCCTTCAGCGCCGTGGAGCGAGGGCGCCTCCCTTCCGTGAGCCCCGCCGAACGGGCGCGGCGGCTGCAGCTGCCGCAGGGCCTCGACCCGCGCATCCCGGCCCTGGCCGAAGTCCTCGCCGAGGGTGCGGTCGGAGATCGGGCCATCGCGCGGCAGATCGAGCGCGCGCTCCAGTCCCGGTACGCCTACACGCTGGAGCTGCCCGGCCGGGTCAAGGACCCACTGGCCGACTTCCTCTTCGATCGACGGGCAGGGCACTGCGAGGACTTCGCCACCGCGCTCGCAGTGCTGCTCCGGACGCGGCAGATCCCCGCTCGGGTGGTGGTCGGGTTCCACGGCGGGGAGCGGGCCGCGGGTGAGTACCTGGTCCGCGCCGGTGACGCGCACGCCTGGGTCGAGGCGGCGGTAGACGATTACGTGCTCCGGCTCGATGCCACGCCGCCTCAGCACCGCTCCGCGGCCGGCATCGGGATCGCCGGCTGGCTCCTCGCCCGCTGGGAGGCGCTGCAGATCCGCTGGCTCGATCGGGTCGTGGAGTACTCGCTGTCGGATCAGAACCGGATGGTGCAGCGCGTGCGCTGGAAAATGGGGGAGAACCCCGCGAGTCCCACGTCGAGGAGACCGGACGAGGGCGTCGCCGTGGCCCTGGCAGTGCTCGCGGCGGCCTTCCTGCTGGCGGTGCTCGTCGGTCGGCGAGCCGCGTCGAACGACCCGGCGGAGCTCGGGCGGAGGCTGTCCCGGCTCTTGCGGCGCGGTGGCCGCCTCGGCCCGAAGGGCTGGCTCGATGGTGCGCGGGTGGACGAGGTGAAGCTGGGGCCGGTGCGCGAGGGGATCGCCCGCTACCGCGAGGCACGCTTCGGCCGCCGACCGCTGCTCCCGGGGGAGGGCCGCCGCCTGGTCAGGCAGGCCAGGCGGGCGCTCCGGGGACTGGTCTCCCCTTCCGCTCCGGGCCCCCGACGCCCAACGTTCCGGGCGTGACCACGCCTCCCGATCTCCCCGTTCCCCCGTCCCCTCCCCTCGACGTTCCCGCGGTGCCCACCCCGGAGATCCGCCCGTACACCGGAACCGAGGATCTCCCCGGCCAGAGCACTCCGGAGGTGCAGCCGGAACGCCGCCGCCCAGAGGAGTCGGAACCACCCGGGCCGCCGCGCGTGCCCCCGTCCCCGGGGCGGGAGATCGAGCCGCCGAGGCAATGAGCTCGGGAGCGGGGGCGCCCCCCGCGCCGCTCGGCTGAGCCTGGCGTTTCTACAGAGCTCGGGCCCACCCACGTCAACCGTGACGTGATTCCGCCGGGTTGGGGGGCCCGCACGTGGCACCTACCTTGCTCATCCACCGGGCGTCGTCGCAACCCCGAAGTCCTTGGAGACGTCCAGAATGCAGCTCGCCTCCGATCACTCGGTCACCCCTGGTTCGCTGTCGCTCTACCTCACGGAGATCAACCGCTACTCGCTCCTGAAGGTCGAGGAGGAGCAGAAGCTGGCCCGCCGGTTCAAGAAGGGAGACCTGCAGGCCGGCCACCGTCTGGTGACCGCGAACCTCCGCTTCGTGGTGAAGGTCGCTTACGAGTACCGCTCCTACGGCATCCGCATGTCCGACCTCATCCAGGAGGGGAACATCGGGCTGATGAAGGCGGTGCAGAAGTTCGACCCGGACAAGGGCATCCGCCTCATCTCCTACGCGGTCTGGTGGATCCGGGCGTACATCCAGAACTACATCCTGAAGTCCTGGTCGCTGGTGAAGCTGGGGACCACCCAGGCACAGCGGAAGCTCTTCTTCAGCCTGGCCCGGACCCGTCGCGAGCTGGAGAAGTACAACGCCGGGGACGGCGCGATTCCGGTGGAGGAGATTGCCCGGCGCCTGCGGGTGAAGCCCACCGAGGTTCGCGAGATGGAGCAGCGCATGGGAGGGCGCGATCTGTCGCTCGACGCCCCGATGGGCGAGGACGGCAGCAGCACCCACGTGGACTTCGTGGCCTCCTCCGCCGCGGGTCAGGACGAGGAGGTGGCGGACAAGGAGCAGGCCGGGATGATCAACGCCCGGGTCCGCACCGCTCTCACCCGGCTCGACCCCCGGGAGCGCTTCATCATCGAGCAGCGGGTGATGAACGAGCGGCCGATGACGCTGAAGGAGCTGGGGGAGCACTTCGGCTTCAGCCGCGAGCGGGCCCGGCAGCTGGAGATCCGCGCCAAGGACAAGCTGAAGGCCGAGCTCGCCGCGCTCATGGCCGAGGTCGAGCCGGAGCTCGCCGCGTAGCCCGCGGGGTGCCACTTTCTCTTTCGTTCGCGGGCTCCGGGCGGTAGCGCCCCGGAGCCCGTTGTCTTTCCGCCACCCTCGGGTAGAACGGGCGTCAGCCCCTGATGAACGACCCCGCCCACGCCCGAGCGACCGCGGCGCCCGACGTGCCGCTCGCCCCGGTCCCGCGGGAGCTGACCGTCCGGGGGCTCGCGCTGGGCAGCGTGCTCGGGGTGATGTTCGCCGCGAGCTCGGTGTACCTGGCAGTGAAGGTGGGCCTCACCGTCTCCGCGTCGATTCCGGTGGCGGTGCTGTCCATCGCGGTGTTCCGGGTCCTCGGCCGCTCCAGCGTCCTCGAGAACTGCATGGTGCAGACGACGGGTTCGGCCGGAGAGTCGCTCGCCTTCGGCATCGCCGTCGCGCTCCCGGCCCTGCTGTTCATGGGCTACGACCTGGACCTGATCCACTCGCTCCTGGTGGCGCTGCTCGGTGGGATCCTGGGCGTGCTGATGATGATTCCCCTCCGGCACGGGCTGGTGGTGGAGGAGCACGACCGGCTGCGCTTCCCCGAGGGCACCGCCTGCGCCGAGGTGCTGGAGGCGGGGGAGCGCGGCGGGAGCATGGCGCGGCTGGTGGTCTCGGGCCTGCTCATCGGCGCGGTGTACAAGGTGGCCTACGCCGGGTTCCGCCTCTGGCGGGAGATCGTGGGCGGAGTGCTCGGGTGGGTGCAGCGGCTGCCCGATGGCACGGTCGTCCGCCACGGGTTTCCCGGCGCATCCCTGTCGGTCGAGATCAGCCCCGAGCTGCTGGGGGTGGGCTACATCATCGGGCCGAGAGTCGCGGGGATCACCTTCGCCGGGGGCGTGCTCAGCTTCCTGGTGCTCGTCCCGATGATCGGATTCTTCGGCGAGGGCCTCGGGACACCGCTGCTCTCGCCCGAGGGGACGCTCATCCGTGACATGGGCCCGGACGAGATCCATCGCGCGTACGTGCTCTACATCGGCGCGGGCGCGGTGGCGGCGGGAGGGCTGATCAGCCTCCTGCGCTCGCTGCCCAGCATCGTGGAGGCGTTCCGGCGGGGCTTCCGCAACTTCCTCGCCTCCCGTCGGGGGGAGGCGGTGGCGATCGACCGGACCGACCAGGACCTGCCGATCAGCATCGTGGTGGGTGGCTCCCTGGTCCTCCTGCTCCTGATCTGGCTCGCCCCCCCGCTGCACGTGAATCTTCTATCGGCGGTGGTGATCCTCGTGGCGGGGTTCGTCTTCGTCACGGTGAGCGCACGCATCACCGGCGAGATCGGGAGCTCGTCGAACCCGATCTCGGGGATGACGGTGGCCACGCTCCTCATCACCTGCTTTCTCTATCTGGTACTCGGCTGGACGTCCCCGGACGATCGGTTCATGGCCCTGACCACCGCGGCCATCGTCTGCATCGCAGCCAGCAACGGGGGCACGACGGCGCAGGACCTCAAGACCGCGCAGCTGGTGGGAGCGACGCCGAGCCGGCAACAGATTGCCCTGTTCGTGGGCGTGGTCACCTCCGCGGTCCTCATCGGGCCGGTGCTGGCGGCGGTGAACCGGGGCGAGACGGCGACGGTCCCCGAGAGTCACCCCGGCGTGCGGGTCACCCATCCCACCGCGGAACAGGTCGTCCAGCGCGAGTTCCCCTTCCGCGCGGGCCCGGGCGCCTTCTCCGCCCCGACCCTCACCGGAGAGGAGCTGGCCGAGCAGCTGTGGGGGCGCGGGCTGGAGGTCCGGCTCGATGCCTCGGGCGCGCCGGTCGCCATCCGCACCTTCCGGACCGACGTGAGCCCGTCCAGCCTGGCCGGGGAGGAGATCCGCTCCGGGCAGCGTCAAGGGGCAGCAACCCGCGTCCCGCTCGCAACGCTGGGCACGGTGAGCGAGCCGGTGGAGCGACTGCTCTCGGTGGGCTACGTGCGGAACGACGCGCCCATCCCCACGGGCAAGTACCTCAGCGATGCAGCGGGAAACATCGAGTACGTGGTGGACCCGGGCATCGGAGGCAGGGTGACCGAGGTCCACGGGGTGAAGCTCACCCGGTACGAGGCGCCGAAGGCCCGGCTCTTCTCGCTGATCATCGACGGCATCCTGACCCGGAAGCTCCCCTGGGACCTGGTGCTCCTGGGCGTGGCGCTGGCGCTGATGCTCGAGCTGTGCGGCGTGTCGGCCCTGCCGTTCGCGGTGGGGGTCTACCTCCCGGTGTCCACCAGCGCCCCGCTCTTCGTGGGCGGGCTGGTGCGCTGGTGGGTGGATCGCCGGCGCGCCGGGGCCGAGTCCGACGCCAGCCCCGGAACCCTGCTCGCCTCGGGGTACATCGCCGGGGGCTCGCTGGCCGGGGTGGTCATCAACCTCCTGCACATCCCGGCCGGAGGGTCGTGGATCGACGCGCTGGACGTGCCCGCGCACCTGGCCGGCCGTCCGGGGTGGATCGCCCGGGTGGTGGAGGCGGTGGGTGACTCGCCGCGTGCCCACCCGGCGGCGTCCATCACTCTGGGGCTCATCCTGTTCTGTCTGCTGGCGTTGCACCTCGGTCGGGTGGCGCTCCGGACCCGGGAGGCGAACGGGCCTCATCCGGTCTAGACTCGGCTGGAGTTGACTGCCGCAACGGACGCCGCGACCGCTCCCGATCCGCTCGCCGACCCGGAAAACCGGCAGCGGCTCGAGCTGGCGAAGGCGTTCGCCTTCCAGCTGCTCAAGGGCATCAAGCAGATCGGCATGTACCGGCACAACGAGGCCCGGTACGGCGAGTACATCTCCAAGGCGCACGAGGCGGTGCACCAGTACACCGAGCGCTTCGGCCCGCTGATCTTCAAGGTGGAGCAGCAGAACTTCCATCTCTTCGACCAGCCGCTCTTCGCCGAGGACACCCCCCTTCCCTTCAAGTTCTGGCGCGACGGGATCCGCCAGTTCATCTTCCGCCCGGGCCTGCGCCCGGACGAGCTGCTCACCTTCACCCTGGTCGCGCTGAGCGACGTGGAGAAGCAGGGTGAGGACACGGTGGCTCAGCTGTGGCGGTCACCCCTGGACAACCTGGAGTACGTGGTGGTCGAGGGGTTCAAGGTCGACGGGTTCTCCGACGAGGAGGTGCAGGTCTCGGTCGACAAGATCGTCGAGTACCTGTACTCGCGGCTGCGCAGCCACTCCGAGGACTACCTTCGCTTCGCCCGGGTGACCGCCGAGGATCTGGAGCTGAAGCTGGAGGGCGTGGAGCAGGTCCGCGGCGCGGTGATTGCCGGAGTGACTGCCACCGACGAGCTCAAGGCCAAGCTGCAGAAGGAGATCGCCGAGGAGGAGCACAGTCGCCTCTTCCCCAAGCTCGTCTCGTCCATCTTCCAGGTGGCCGAGGCAGGGGTGGACGACCCCGAGCTGCTGGAGGAGATGTTCCTCCAGCTCCTGGACGCGCTTCTCCTCCAGGAGGACTTCGCGATCATCAACCAGATCGTCCTCAAGCTCCGCGCCATGGAGGACCGGCCGGGGATGAGCGGCATCCGGCGGCTGAAGGCCACCTTCGTGGACAAGATGGGCGAGGAGCAGCGGCTGGTCCGGGTGGCGGACGTGCTGCGCACGGCCCGTCCGAGCATGCTGGCGGACATCGGCCGGTACCTGTCCTCGCTCCAGCCGACGACCCTGCCCACCCTTCTCGACGTCCTGGAGACGCTGGACGCGCCCGAGCACCGCCTGGTGCTCTGCGACGTGATCGCCGAGTTTTGCAAGGCCAATGCCACCCCGATCATCCAGCGGCTGTCCTCCGAGCGGCCGATGACGGTGCGGGACATGGTGTACGTGCTCGAGCGTGCCCAGCACCCGGATCGGATGCACTTCTTCGGCCGGGTGCTGAAGCACCGGAACCTCGCGGTGCGGCTGGACGTGATGGGCACCATCGCCCGGGGGCGAAGCATCGAGTCCCGCCGGCTCATCGCCGAGGCCCTCAAGGACGACAACGCGCAGGTGCGGGTGCAGGCGGCGCGCCTGCTGCCCGAGTACGACCGAGAGCAGGCCTACCAGCAGCTGGTCGCGGTGGTGAAGGGCAACCAGTTCAAGAAGCGCAGCCCCGAGGAGCAGGCGGCGTTCTACACCGCGCTGGGGAGCACGGGGCTTCCGATCGCGCTCTCGCTGATGACGCAGCTGCTCGCGGTGAAGGCGCAGCTGTGGAACCGGGCGCGAGTGCTGGAGGAGAAGCTGCTCGCGGTGCACGGGCTCGCCGGGGTGCAGTCCATCCAGTCCTACAAGGCGCTGCAGGCGGTGGTGGAGGACCGCAGCCAGCCATCCGAGGTGCTGGTGGCCGCGCGCCGGGCGCTGGCCGAGACGCGGCGGAAGCTCTTCGGGGACGCCGCACCTCCGGAGGCGGGCTAAGTGCCTCGACCGGGGTGTACTGATCGCTTCGACGGCCGACCCTCTCGCTGCGACGCGCAGACTCGGCCCTGTGCTGCTCGACGTCCCCCGAGGCACGCCTCCGCTGCTCGTCCCTCGTGTGCGCCGTCTCGCTTCGGTCTCTGCCATCTCGCTATGCTCACTACACCCCAGTCGAGGCACTAGTGGCCGAGAACCTCAGGATCAGCGGCACCGGAGACGAGAGCGTCTTCGAGTTCGGCCGGGACCACTCCGAGAAGCTGCAGCAGCTCTCGCGCTCGGTGCTGTCGACGCTCTACATGCTGGTGCGCTCGGCGAAGATGTACGACCCGGACAACGCGGTCTTCGAGCGCCCGATGATCTCGCTCCAGGACACCCTGAACCTCATCATCTCCCGGGAAGGCCGCTTCGACCTGATGGGGATCAAGAGCTCGTTCTACGTCAACAACATGCTGGTGAAGGTCGAGCTCAACGCGGTGGAGAACATCCGCTACCTGCTCGAGGAGATGCGGGCCAAGGACGTGGGTGGCTTCACCCTGGCCAAGCCGGTGCAGACCGCCGAGCTGAAGAACTTCGTGTGGATCTTCGCCAAGGACACCTCGGAGCTGCCCGACGAGGAAGGCCTGGCCCGGCGCAAGCTCCTGGCGATCAAGATCTCCCGCTGGAGCAAGCTCCGGGAGAAGCTGGAGAAGGAGAAGCTGGACGACGAGGAGAAGGTCGACCGGAAGAAGTACGCGATCACCGTCTACGCCCGCGCGGTCTTCTTCATCTCCAAGTACCTGGACTCGGTGCGGAAGGGCACGCCGATGGTGGCGGCACGCGCGCTGCGCATCGTCCAGGACCTGGTCGACATCTGCTACGACGCGAAGGTGCACTTCCTGGGCATGACCACCATGCGCCAGGAGTCCGAGTACCTGGTGTTCCACCAGGTGAACACCTGCCTCCTATCGGTCGTGTTCGGGGTGGAGCTCGGATTGACCAAGGCGCAGCTCCGGGACCTGGGGTTCATCGCTCTCTTCCACGACGCGGGGATGGCCACCATCCCCGACGAGCTGGCCGGGAAGCGGGGCGGGCTCACCGCGGAGGAGCGGGGCCTGGTCGCGCGCGCGCCGCTGATCTCGGTGCGGAACGTCCTGATGGAGAAGGGCTTCACCCGGACCACGCTGCACCGGGTGGTGACCACGCTCGAGTACAAGAGCGACTTCGGGACCGCGGTGCGTGACGCCCGGGGCAACATCCAGATGATCATCCCCAAGTCATCGCTGGGGCTCTACGCGAAGATCATCGCCATCACCGCCGGATTCGACGCGCTCACCAGCAAGCGGCCGTTCCGCGACGCCTACGGGCCCGAGGTGGCGATGATGCTGATGTGGAGCGAGCTGCGGCACAAGTTCGATCCCGAGCTCCTGAAGGTCTTCATGCGGGTGCTGGCGATTCCTCCGGTCAAGGTGCTGTCGCGACGGCAGCAGGGCGCGCTCTCGGTGACTGGCCTGTAGACGGCCCCGCTGTTCCGGCCGGATGCGATCCGCCTCTCGGGCTCCGGGGACGACGAGGAGCGTCCGGCCACTCGGTCGGGCTCGCCTCGATGGGTCGGCATGCGCGAGCCCGCGGCGCCCCGGAGTTTCACCGGGCGCGCTGCCCGCGCAGAGACGGCGTCCCGTTCAAGAGCGCTCCAGTAGCTCGAGCGCCGAGGCGAGGTCCGGCGGAATCGGCGCCTCACAGCGGATTGGCTTGCCCGTTCGCGGATGGGGGAAGACGAGGCGCCACGCGTGGAGCGCTTGCCGCCCGAGGCGAGCCTGCACCGCCTTCACCTTGGCGTCGCCTTTCCGTGTCCCTCCGTACAGGATGTCACCCAGCAGGGGGTGACCCATCTCCGAGAGGTGGACGCGGATCTGGTGAGTGCGGCCGGTCTCGAGGCCAACCTCGACCAGGGCCGCGCCGTGGAGGAGCGTCCGGACCCGCCAGGTGGTGACCGCTGGCTTGCCGGTCTTCGTCCGCCCCGTGAAGCGCTTGCGATCGCGCGGGTGGCGACCATGAAGCGTGGCCAGCCTGCCGGTCGGAGGCGGGTGGCCGTGCACGAGCGCGAGGTAGGTCTTCTCGACGGTGCGCGCCTGGAACTCGCGCTGGAGCGCCTGCAGAGCGGCGTCGTTCTTCGCCACCACGAGGCAGCCCGAGGTCTCCTTGTCGAGGCGGTGGACGATCCCCGGCCGGAGCACGCCTCCCACGCCGGACAGTCCGGACACGTGATGGAGGAGCGCGTTGACCAGGGTGCCCCGGGCATGCCCGGCGCCAGGGTGGACGACGACGCCGGCCGGCTTGTCGAGGACGAGGAGGTCGCGGTCCTCGTGGAGGATGGTGAGCGGGAGATCCTCCGGCTCGGGCAGCGCCGGCTCCGGAGGAGGAACAAAGACCTCCAGCGTCTCGCCACCCTTGAGCCGCAGTGAGGCACGCGCCGGCTTGCCGTCGACCTGAACGCGCCCCGCCCCGAGGAGCGCCTGGACGCGGGAGCGGCTGAGCTGGGGAAGGCTCGAGACAATGGCGCGGTCGAGCCGCTCGCCCCGCAGCGCCGGGCCGACGGTGAACCGGTGCATCTCCCCGCTCGGTGTGCCGCGTTGAGGCTCGGTACCCACGTCGAGCAAACGAGTGTACGCGGGAGCAGCGAGGGCAAACGGGCGGGTGGCCATGCCGCCGCGGGGCGACCGCCCCGTCCCGCGCGCGCGAGAAGCGATCGCGACAACTTCGACGGACCGTGCGACTCGGCCTGACACAAGTCCTTGATTCAGCGACCGCACGATTCACTCACCGTGACAGTTGTGGCTATCATCTCTGCCGTTTCCTCAGGGCGTACGAAGATCCCGGAGACCTCGTCGCGGGCCGGCCGCCCTGTTCAGGCAAACGGCCTCATGCCTCGGGCGGCCCGCAAGAGGGCACCCGGACCTGCGGACAGGGAGGGGCCCGGCGCGGCCCCGGAGCGCCCTCACCAGATCTTCGACCGCACGTGCGCCTTGCCGCGCACGATGATGTCCACCACCGCCCGGTCGAAGAAGTTGGTGGTCGTGTAGACCTCCTGGCTCACCCGGCTCCGGTAGAGGTCCCGTCCCTCGCCGAGCTCCTCCTTGAGGACATCGAAGAGGTTGTCCTGCTCGATCCCCTTGATGATCTTCTGCTCGTTGTAGAGCGAGATGTCGGAGGCAATCGCCCGGGCGAGTCGCAGCGCCTTGGTTCGCTCTTCATCGGTCATCGGTCAGTCCTCCGGCTCCTCACGACCCCCGCGCATGCGAGCGCTGGGTGGCGAGGAGGTAAGTCTTGCTCACCCGGGCCGGATCGAGCCGCAGCTCGCGGGCCAGGTTCACCAGGATGCCACGCAGGTAGACGGTGGCGGGGAGCCGGTCATAGCGGTCCGCCTCCACATTCTCCAGGTGGATGCGGGTGATGCGGGTTCGTTCCGCCACCTGCTGCAGCGACAGCCCGTACGACTCGCGCACCCGGCGCAGCAGCTCGCCGTTGAACTCGGCGTCGGCCGGGATGTCCAGCTTGAGCTTGCCCTCGCGAGGCCGTGTCGGGAGCTCCGGTGGGCGCTCGGGGGCGGCGCTGGCGGGCGGCGGGGCCGGAGGCGGCGGCACCGGCTCGACGAAGACCGGCTCGGCCGGGGGCGGCTGAGGAGCGGGCCTGATCCGGAGCCCGAGCGCTGGAGGCAGCGCGGTGCGTTCCGGCGGGAACTCCTCCTCGATGGGAACGGCGATCTCCTCGGGGACATCCGGCGGAGGCGCAGAGGTCCGTTCGCGCCGGGCGACCGGGGTGGCTGCCTCCGGCACGGGCCGGGTCGCCTGATCGCCGGGAACCGCGGCGGCCCAGTCGCCGCTGAGGAGCGCCTCGGGCTGCGCCGAGCGCCGCGCCGGTTCGCGCGCGCCGCGAGCCGTCTGCTGCCCGGTGGTTCGTCCGAAGAGACCGGAGGCCGCGGGCACCTCGAGCGCGAGGGCGTGCTGCCGGGGCGGCTCCGCTTCCTCCTCTTCCTCCTCCACGTCGTCCGCGTCGTCCGCGTCGTCCGCGTCGAGCCCTTCCGCCCGGGCATGCGGTCCGGGCTCGATCGGCGGAAGCGGCGCGGCGTCCTCGTCGTCCTCGGCCCAGAGCGTCGCCGGGCCGATGCGGCCGATGGACCGGTCGTAGCTGGCCCGGCGCGCGGGATCGAGCAGTACCTCCTCGGCCTCGTCCAGCCTCGCCCGGAGCTCGCCGAGCTGCTCCTCGTCCACCAGGGCGTAGACGGCGAGCGACTGCGTTCCGTACGTCTCGCGGGCCCGCTCCACGGCCGCGCGCAGCTCGTCGATGGACGACGCCGGGTCGACCTCCAGCACGTCGTAGAGCGTCTGCTCCTCCGTGGCGGTCATCGGACGGCGGACCTCGGCCGGTCGAGCGCGACCAGCGCCTCGGCCACCGACGTGACGTTCGACGAAGCCGCCGAACCCGCCGCGTCCACCAGAAGCGGCCGGCGCTTCCGGACCGTCTGCCACGCCGAGTCGTCGTAGGCGATGGCCCCCAGGTAATCCATGTCCAGGCCGAAGAACTTCTTCCACGCTGCCACCACCGCCCGTCCCACGCTCTGGTCCGCCGGGGAGCGGACCTGGTTCACCACCAGCTTCACCCGGAAGTCGCACAGCGAGCGCTCCAGGTGCGCGGCCGCGTCGGCGTTGCTCTCCGCCACCGCCTTGACCACCTCGGCCGGGGTGCGCATCGCGCTCCCCTGGCTCCCGAGCGCTGCCTCCGCCAGGTGGGCCACGCCCACCGCCTGCGCGGTCTGCTGCAACCGCCGGAACAGCGCCGCCTTCAGGAAGCGGTAGGCGTTCTCCACCGAGGTCGGCTCGGGAAGGAGGACCAGCACTCCGTGGTCGGCGAGGAGGAAGAAGTCGATGGTGTGCAGCGACGTTCCGGCCCCGAGATCCAGGACCACGTAGTCCGCGTCCAGGGTCTGCAGCTGCTCCACCAGGCGCCCCCGGGCCTGCGCGCGGGGGTTGGCGGCGTCGAGCGCGTCCATCGCCCCGGAGACCAGGCTCAGGTTCTCGATGCCGGTCGGCGCGGCGAGCAAGTCGATGCGGGTGCCCTTGGTCACCACGTCGGAGAGCGTGCCCTGGGGCTGGGTGATTCCGAGGCAGGTGTGGAGGTTGGCCCCTCCGAGGTCCACGTCCACGAGCGTGACCCGGTGCCCCGCGCGCGCCAGGGCGATTCCCAGGTTGGCCGACACCAGCGACTTCCCGATGCCGCCCTTGCCTCCGCCCACGGCGACGATGCGCCGCGCACGACGCCCCCCGGGCAGCTCGTCTGGTCGTGGCCGGGGCCGGGTCAGCTCCACCACGTTGTTGAGGCCGTAGCGCTTCACGTTTGGCGACGGTCGCCTTCGCGGGATTCTAGTGGGGAGTCCGACCTAGGCGCCAGGAAGGGACGCACGCGCCGCGACCACTGCCTCGGCGAGACGGGCGACGTCCGGGTCATCGATGCACCGGACGTCCAGCACCAGCCGCCCCTCCTCGATGCGGCCCAGCACCGAGGGCTCTCCGGTGCGCAGCCGGGTCGCGAGCGCCTCGGCATCCCCGTCCACGACGCAGGCCCAGGATCGCGGCCGGGCCAGGGGGAGCGTTCCTCCTCCCACCTGTCCCTCCACGTGAACCACCCGGACCTCCACCCCTCCGTCCGCGAGACGTTGCCGGAGCACGTCCGCTCGCGCGCGCAGCACCGGCTCGGAGGCCAGCGCGAGGGCTCGGGCCGGGATCTCGTCGCCCCGACCCTCCTGGACCATCCGCAGGGTGACCTCGAGCGCGGCAACGGTGAGCTTGTCCACCCGCAGGGCCCGGGCCAGCGGATGCGCGCGGAGACGGGAGACCCAGAAGGCACGGCCCACCACGATGCCGGCCTGCGGGCCCCCGAGCAGCTTGTCCCCGGAGAAGGCCACCAGGTCGGCGCCGGCCTCGACGTGCCCTCGCATCGTGGGCTCGGCCGGGGCGCCCGGCAGGTCCAGCGGGGCGAGCAGCCCGCTTCCGGCGTCGACGAAGAGCGGCACCCCGCGCGGCTGGCACAGGCGGGCCAGCTCCTCCACCGTGGTCTCCTCGGTGAAGCCCACCAGGGCGAAGTTGGACCGGTGCACCTTGGCCACCAGCGCCGTGGCCGGCGAGAGCGCCCGCTCGTAGTCGGCGCGGCGGGTGCGGTTGGTCGTCCCGACCTCCACCAGCGTCGCGTGCGACTGGCGCATCACGTCGGGCACGCGGAACCCGCCGCCGATCTCCACCAGCTCGCCCCGGGAGACCACCACCTCCCGTCCCTCGGCGAGCGCGGTGAGCACCAGCAGCGTCGCCGCGGCGCAGTTGTTCACCACCATCGCGTCCTCGGCGCCGGTCAGCGCCCGGAGCGGCTCGAGCAGCGGGGCGAACCGCGAGCCCCGCTCGCCGGACTCCAGATCCACTTCCAGATTCGAGTAGCCCCTGCCCACCGCCTCCACCCGGGCCAGCGCCTCGGGCGCGAGCGGCGCCCGGCCGAGGTTGGTGTGCAGCACCACTCCGGTGGCGTTGAGCACCGGCCGCAGGCCCGGCGTCGCGAGCGCCACCAGCGCCGGTCCGAGCGCGTCGGAGGAGAAGCTCGCCGCCTCCCCCTGGAGGATGCGGCCGCGGAGCACCGCCAGCACCCGCCGGATGGCCTCCACCACCCGCGGACGGGGGTGGATCTGCAGCGCCGCCCGGCCGGCCTCGGAGACCAGCACCGCCTCGACCGAGGGCAGCGCGCGCAGCCGCTCCCGGGTCCCCGCTGGAAGCCCGCCGTCGCTCATCGCTCGCGCTCCGCGCGCGGTGCCGCCGGAGCGGTGGTCTTCACCACGCCCGGCAGCGGGCGGCCGCCGAGCAGCCGGTAGGTGTTCCAGCTGCGCAGCACCCGCTTCACGTAGCCGCGGGTCTCGGAGAGGGGAATCTCCTCCACCCAGCGGTCGAGCTCGGCATCCGGCCGGGCCGCTCGCCAGCGGTTCACCGCGCCCTCGCCTGCGTTGTAGCTGGCCAGCGCCAGCGCCACGTTCCCGTCGAAGCGCTGGAGCAGCCGCCCGAGGTACGCCGCCCCGAGCTGGATGTTGGTCGAGGGGTTCTGCAGCTGCTCGGCGCTGGGGGCGCGGAGGCGCAGCGACTTCGCCACCTCGCGGGCAGTGGGAAGCATCAGCTGGGTGAGGCCCACCGCCCCGGCCCAGGACAGCGCTCGCGGGTCCAGCGCGCTCTCCTCGCGCATGAGGGCCTGGAGCAGCTCCGGCTCCACCGGCGAGCCGCGGGTGTGGCGTACCACCAGCTCGCGGAAGGCATCCGGATAGGCGATGGCCCAGAGGTCTCGCACCCCCGGCGCGACCGGGCCGCTGAGGTCCCGCCGCAGCGCGAGCCGGGCCACCCCGTGGGCAGCGCGGACGTCGCCGGTGCGGGCGAGCGCCTCCACCAACAGCCGCTGGGCCTCGGGCGGCTGGCCGGCGCGGCGGGCCGCGAGCAGCTCGGAGGAGGCGGCGTCGTTGAAGCCCAGCCGGAGCAGCTCCAACCCGGCGAGGAAGTGCACGTCCTCGAGCAGCGAGCCCGCATCGAGCGACGCGGGCGGAGTCGCCAGAGGGAGCGTCGCCAGCTGGGCGGCCACCCGCGAGGCGCGCACCGGGTCCCGCTCGGCGAGCCGCTCGCGGGCCACGAGCCCGTAGTAGGTGCCCGGATGCTCGACCGCCAGCGCCTCCCAGAGGACCAGTGCCTCATCGGTGCGCCTCTGCTGGTCCAGCACGCGGCCGCGCCAGTAACGCGCCCGCTCCACGTCGTAGCTCTCCTCCGCCGAGGCGCGCGCCCTCTCCAGCGCCGCGAGCGCGGCGAGCGCGCCCTTCTCGTCGCGGGCCCGGTACCGGAGCCAGAACGCCTTGAAGAGCGCCTCTCCGAGCTGATCCCCCTCCGGGTACCGCTCGGCGATGCGATCCAGCCGGACGAGCGCCCCGGCGGTGTCGCCGTCCTGCGCGAGCAGGTCCGCGGCCACGAACAGCGCGTCGTCGGCCAGCGGGTTCTCCGGGAACTCCTTCGCCAGCGCGTCGAAGGTCTTCACCGCCGAGGCCGGAGCGACGACCGCCTGCGAGGTACCGAGCAGGTAGAGCGCACGGACCCTGAGGTCCGCGTCGGCGCAGCCGCGAACCACCGGCTGGAGCACCTCCGGGACCTCGGAGTGGCGGCGCTCCTTGCGCAGCGCCCGCCCCTCCGCCAGCCGCGCGCGGCAGGCGAGGGGGTCCGGAATCTTCAGCTTCGGGAGCACCGGCCGGATCATCTCCAGCCCCTGCCGGTTGCGGTGGAGCTCCACGAGCGCCTCGGCGCGCGCGACCGTCGCCGGCACGGTGAGCGCACCCTTTCCCAGCCGGCGCTCCGCCTGCGCCGCCAGCGGTGAGCGGGGGTGGCCGCTCCACAGTGCGAGCAGCGCCTGCCGCTCGGCCTCGCCGTCGCGCCGGGAACGGGCGAGGTCCGCCTGCGTCACCAGCGCCTCCGCGGCCACGTCCCTGCCCCACAGCGGAGAGGTGCCCCGGGCCAGCGGATCGAGCACCTCGGCTGCGGCCCGGAGATCGCCTTTCCGGCGAAGGACGCGGGCCAGGCCGAACCGGGCATCGGGGTAGACGCGCGAGGTGGGCGGGATGGCCGAGAAGAGGCGCCCCGCGGCGTCGAGCTCGCCGAGCTCCTCGCGGGCGAGGCCCGCCTGGAGCCGGCAACGGTCCGCGATCGCCGGCAGCTCGGCGGCGAGGGCCTCCAGCTCCGCCGCCGGGCCCGCCGCCGGTCGCACCCGCACCTGGGCGAGCGCGCGCAGGTACCGGACCGCCGGGGTGCCCTGCGCCTTCGACAGGAACTGGACCGTGCGCTCGTACCGTCCGGCCTCGAACTCCGCGCGCGCCGTCGCCAGCTGGCCGGTGAACACCGGGTCGAGGGTCCGGAGCGCGACGCGGCGGCCGGTCGGCGGGGAGGGCGCCGGACGGGAAGGGAAGGCCGGGTTCCAGACCTCGGCGACGTCGTCGGGGACCAGGCCCTGCTCCACGTCCGGGGCAGGGTCGGTGGGGGTGGCCGGCGAGGTCTCGGGGGCTGCAGCGAGCAGGAGGGCGACGAGCGGGAGGAGCACTGGGGGCCGGGCGAGCCCCCGGAGTGTGAAGGGTCCGCCCACCGCACGCAACCATTGGGGATTAGACTTGCTCCCGGCGTCCGACCGATGGACATCCGCACCCAGACCGCGCTCCTCGCCAGCATCGTGGCCACCGCCCTCGGGCTGTCGCTGGTGCTGCGTTCCGGCCGCGCCCGGGTGCTGACGGCCTACGCGATCTTCGCCTTCGCCGCGGGCGCCTTCTACCTCGCGGACTTCCTGCGGAGCGTCTTCCTCTCCGGCGGGCTCAGCGGGTGGCCGGTGCGGGTGGCGATCGGTGTGCGCTTGCTCTCCGCGGCGATCATGCCCTCGGCGGCCCTGGGCTTCTTCCTCGAGTTCCTCGGCGGCCAGAGCCAGGGGCGACGGACCACGCGGCGGGTGGCAATCTTCTCGGTGGTGCTCGGGCTCGCCGTGGCGGTCACGCCGCTGGCGACCTCGGCGGTCGGCAGGGCGGTGGTGGCGGTCTGGAGCTTCGGGACCATGCTGCTGTCGCTCTCGCTCCTGGTGCGGCGGGTGCGGCGGAGCGACTCCAAGACCGAGCGCGCCCGGCTCACCTACCTGGCCATCGGCGCGGCCGCGGCGCTGCTCTTCACCGCCCTGGACGGGCTCACCACCCTGGGCCTGCCCTTCCCCACCCTGGGGCCGGTGGTGACCACGCTGTACCTCTTCTTCCTCGCCCAGACGCTGCTCCGGCTGCGGCTGATGGACCTGCACGAGCTCCTGGGCAAGGTGGCGAGCCAGACGGTGCTGGCGGTGATGCTGGCCGCGGTGTTCCTGGTGCTCACCGCCTGGGTGAAGGGGAACACCTCGCTCTACCTCTTCAACACGGTGCTCGCCGCGTTCGTCATCGGCATCCTGCTCGAGCCCCTGCGGGCGAAGGTCGAGGCGCAGGTGGTGCAGATCTTCTTCCGTGAGCGGAGCGAGCTGCTCAAGTCGCTCGCCGCGCTCCGCACCCGGCTGGCGAACGTCATCGACCCCGGGGAGGCCTCCGAGATCATCCTCGACGCGCTGGAGGAGACGCGCCGGGTGACCCACGCCTCGGTGTACCTCCTGGCCGAGGACCGCCCGGGGTTCCAGAGGCTCAACTTCCGGGGTCCCGAGCCGGTGCCCTTCCTCGACGCGGCGGCCGCGCGTGGCCTGCTCTCGGCCGCGGCGAGCGGCCAGAAGGCGCTGCTCCAGGAGAACCTCGAGCGGCGGATCATCGAGATGCGCACCCGGACGGCCGAGGGCCGCCGGAGCCGCGAGGAGCTGAAGCGGACGCTCGACACCCGGAACGCGCTGCTCTCGCTCAAGTCCGCCTTCACCGTGCCGCTGGTGGGCGGTGACCGGGTGGTGGGCTTCCTGAACCTCTGGGACGAACGAGTGCCCGAGGCCTTCGCCTCCGACGAGATCGCGATGGTCCTGGAGGTCGCCGAGCGGCTGGCGACCATCGTCGAGAACAGCAAGCTCTACGAGCGAATGCGCGAGCGGGACCGGCTGGCCGCGCTGGGCGAGATGGCGGCGGGCCTGGCGCACGAGATCCGGAATCCGCTCGGGGCGATCAAGGGCGCCGCCCAGTGCCTGGAGCCCCGGCCTCGCGCCGGCGAGGAGGGCGAGTTCCTGGACGTCATCGTCGAGGAGGTGAATCGCCTCAACGGGGTGGTGACCCAGTTCCTCGACTACGCCCGGCCGCTGAAGCAGAGCTTCGGCACGGTGGACATCAACGAGGTCGTGGGCCGCACCATCCGGCTCATCCAGAACGAGATTCCCGGCCGGCTGGCGCTGGTGATGGAGCTGGGCGAGAACCTGCCCGCCGTCGAGGGAGACCCCGAGCAGCTCAAGCAGGTGCTGATCAACCTGGTGCAGAACGCGATCCAGGCGCTGGGGACCGCGCCCGGGACCATCCGGGTCCGGACTCGGGGGCCGGAGCGGTTCGCGGACCTGCGCGCCTCGGGCGAGTTCGTGGAGATCGACGTCGCCGACGACGGGCCGGGCATCCCCCCCGAGCAGCAGCCCAACATCTTCGTCCCCTTCTTCACCACCAAGCAGAAGGGCACCGGCCTCGGGCTCGCCATCTGCCAGCGCATCGTGAAGAGCCACGGGGGGACCATCTCGGTCCAGAGCAAGGTCGGTGAGGGCTCCACGTTCGTGGTGCGGCTCCCGGCCGTGGCCCCCGCCGGCGCGCCCCGGGTGACGGAGCCCGTGCGCGACGGCACGCCCACCCCGAGCGAGCTCGGGCTGCGGCCCACGCGGCGCGAGCGCGCACGCGATCGGCGGCGGCGCTCCCGGGTGTAGGCCCGCCTCTCACTTCGCCCTCCGCCTCGCAAAAGTTGCGTAGAAAGTTTTGCGTCGACCCCGCGTCGGGCCCCGGGGTCGCACGAACCACGCGTGGTCCGTGCCAAAATCAGCCGGCGGAGCCTGGCGTATGGCTTGCTCCCCACACCTCCCCGATGCGTCAGGTCAAGACCGCGTTTCAGCTGTCGGTGATGTGGGTCCTGGTCTTCGTGATGGCCGCCGGACCGCTTCCGCTGGGGATTCCCCGGGCGGAAGCTGCTCCGAGCCCGACCGTCACGGACACTCCGGGCATCCAGAACTTCTTCACCCCCAAGCTCTTCATCATCTTCGACACCAGCCGGTCGATGTCGTTCCGGCCGGCCGACCCCAACAGCGATCCCTCCGCGCAGAACCAGGACTGGGACCCGACCATCACCCACCCGCTGCCGGACGGCGGCGTGGCCGAGGGTCCGCCGGACGATGAGTGCCTCAACAAGTTCTGCATCGGCAAGCGCGCTCTCTCCCAGACGCTGCCTCTCTACACCTCGCGCATCGACATGGGGCTCGCGGGGTACAACCAGTACTACCAGCTGACCACCGAGCCGGAGAACCTCTTCACCGACTGCAATTACGACCTGCTGGCCTACGGGAACACCGACTGGCTCAACCCGGCGTGGAAGTTCACCAGCCTGGACGACCTCAACGGGACCGGAACCGACCCGTTGCTGCTGGGGATCTCCGGGGGCGGGGTTCCGTTCAGCTACCCCCCGCCGCTCACCGTCGCTCCGCACAGCACGCGGAAGTGGAACGTCGCCACCGGAGGCTCCGGCTCGCTCGTCATCATCAACACCGTCGCCCCCGGTGGTTCCGCCGGGAGCACGATCAACAGCGGCGGGTACACCTACGACTGGCTCCTGCGGCGTCAG
>Ga0105104_10000721_pt1 | contig 25506 bp, 16 predicted proteins | sample PPLLaktember2015_3_FD_87034 | JGI IMG/M metagenome (GOLD analysis project Ga0105104, IMG submission 87034) | Freshwater sediment microbial communities from Prairie Pothole Lake near Jamestown, North Dakota, USA - PPLs Lake P7 Core (6) Depth... | ecosystem: Environmental > Aquatic > Freshwater >...
ACTTTATTCGAGACGCGATCTCGTTCCGACAAAGTCGGAACGGACAATATCATAAGCATATTTTTTGACCGTCGACTGCCCCCAACGGTTCAACGAGTATTTGCTTTACAGTTTTAGTTCAGGAGAGCAACTCCTTCACAACTTGGGATTCCTTACTTTTCGTCCTCAACAAGAAGCTGGAAACGAGATTAAGTAATTATCTAAAAATGATTGCAACTAATAATGACAAGGGAAATGTAGACCAAAATAAATAGACACCTGTAACATTCCATCCATATCCAAAAAATAACGATAACACAAGATCAGCTAACAATCCTGACGGACACGATAGAATCAGATATAATAATATTCCTTTTACTCCAAATGCCAGATGAACTTTTTTATTCATTGGATCCTTTTGACGTAACCAATCGATACCGAATATCATAATGATCCATGGAAACGACAACGATAAAAACATCCACCCAAGTCCATCACCGAGATAAAACCTATTCAAACCCGGTATGAACACAGTAATAAAGCATATACATGGATAGCTAAATGACAATAACGCGATTCTTATTTTCCAACTGGTTTTTATTATCAAATGTCACCTTATTATCATTTTGCTCCCAAGCTCTTTTATCCGGCACAATCGTTCGACAATATCATAAGCATATTTTTTGACCGACGACTGCCCCCGACGGTTCAACGAATATTTGCTTTATAAATTTAGTTCAGGAGTGCAACTCCTTCACAACTTGGAGACATACTTGCTCGTTAGTTGTGGATCCATCGGTTGATTGAATACCAATACAATTGAATGATCCAGCTCTATATTACGTTCATTATTCCTTGGTGATGTGTTTTGAATTCGAGGGTGCGGTGTTTCAAACTGCCAGATATATCCCTGTTGAAGTTTTTTCCCGTCAAGTGAGGATGTTCCCGATGGAATCTGTACGTTGTATGCAGTTGCATACGGTAACCGTGTTACAGGAGTAAAGGTCAAAGTCGAAGTTCCCATCCATCTAAATTTTCCGGTGACCGCCGGTTCAATTTTAATAATTCCAGCTCCCTCTTCAGCTGGAACTTGCTGCAATGCGACCATAGGACTACTAAATGCAGCAAGAATGGTATTTGCTTGATCGATGGATTGAAGTTCATTGCGAGGCGATCCAAAGAGAATACTCAATTCTCCCTGTGGTTGTTCCTGACAAAAAAGCAGATTATTCAATAGAATCCAAAAAATAAAATAGAGCTTTCGCATCTAATAGCCTCGTCTCATTAATTATTGGGAATATAGCTTTACAGCTTAAGATCTTCGTGGTGCTCGGGGTAAGTACGTACAATTATTTCTTAGAACATTCAAGTCGGGTCCGCCAGTCATTTAAATATTAGGTCAGGCAAATTTCTACATTTTATTCAGATACAAGATAGATTTTTGCTCCCGAGAATTCATCTTAATTGAAAACAACATGCCCACCTACTGGCTATATCAATCAACCTCTCAAAAATTTCACGCACAAAGGTACATTAGTTTAGACCATAGTCCGTAGAGTATTGGTTACGCTTTGAATTACACGATTGATTAATGGACTTAGAATCCATTCCCCTGCTCATAAGCGACAATAACGACGGCGGTTCTGGAAGTTGAAATTAATTTGTAGACAGGATTGAGAACAAAAATAGGTATCCGAGATCATCGAATACCTAGAGGGTGGACAGGGAGGGAATTGAACCCCCGACACATGGATTTTCAGACCCACCCTGTGCAAAAATTCTATCGAAAATAAAAAGAATTCAACACTTTTTTCACCATTCCATCTGCACATGTTAGCACACTGTTAGCAGACGAATTGTGGATGAGTATAATACTATCTCTAGAATAAGTCAACTATCAATTTTAAAATAATATTTTGAATATTAAATCTCGCTCCCAAGCTCTAATGCCATCATTCTCCATAACCATCCCGATTGAAGGTGATCAATCGGGATGGTTAGTTAATTGTCGCAAAACCCTGCGGGTTGGTATTCACCTCGCTCTCAAGCCCTGCTTGGGTGCAATGATGGCGGAAGCTCCGCTTCCAAAAATAAATAGAGATTGACACCATGTATTATATTCCATCGACTCATCGTATCATTATTTTGCGATATCAGTTCAGGAGTGCATTTATCCGCCGAAGCATTACGCAGGCGGAACTCCTTCACAACCGGTTCCAACAATATTGTGTCTCAGTATAAGTGTGATTCCAACCAAACCCTTTGGGTTTTATATTCCCTAGGCATCCCGACTTCGTCACGATGCCGATGAAATACATTATTCGAATCAGAATTTCGGCACCTAATTAAGGTATGCGTCTTTATCGAAAGCCAGCTTACGTCGGATAGCTATTATACGCTCAAACGGAGTTTGGGAACAAGGAGGTTCAGAGCTTCGCTCCCTTTCGTTCCCAACAAGATGTTGAGAACGAGGTAATAATAATTGTGAACCAGAGAACTTTGAATATATTAATCTAGTAGTTTTCTGATATTGGTGCTAGAGTCCATTTAAAATAGATCGTTATTTAACAAATCCTACTTTCTTATCGAGAATTATTTTTAATTCTGTTATAGCTTTTCTTCTATCAGCATAACCGAGTATAAATGTTGACAAGTGAAATATTTTAAAAAATATATTTCTATTGCATTTAATAATAATGAGGATATCGCCGCCACTATTCCAAAAAAACTGCGGCCACACCTTTATCCATTTAATTTGTTCTCTTGATATTGTAACGACACGAAACGGACACGTAAATATCAGTTTATTTCTTTGGACAACCAATTTATTAGTTACACGATCATATGTTTTTAAAGACAAAAGGGAGATAATAAGAAAGACTGGCCAATACATACCTTCGTAATACTTAATGGTGATGAAACAAAATACAATCATTCCCAGGATAATGAACAAATAAAATATATTCGCTAATCCGGCACGAATAATTGGTAATTCCAGATTGTTCTGTTTAACTATATATGTGTTATTTAAATCATCTTTTGATATTAAAAGTTTCATGACTGTTCTCCTATTGGCACTTACCCATCAACTTTAATGTAAGATCAAGAGCCGCTTTAAGTGATGCCGGTAAACTTTGTTTTGAATAGCTCCCGGTACGCCACGTATATGTTCCCTCTTCACCATATCCAAATCCAGCTCCTAAACTAACACCAACCCCAAAACCATAATAACCAATTGGATAAGAAGCAGGTATTTGACCTGAGATCCCCAGGCCATTTGCAGCACCTATTGTTGTTGACCAACCTAATCCAGTAATACTATTAAGATCATTAACATCAACTATCCCGGCTTCTACAGAAAGAAGTGGAGTACCCATTGATAAACCAACACCAATACCAACATATTTAAAGCCTTCGATTTTTCCAGTTTGAATGTCATACAAATAGAAATTCCCACCTTCACCAATTACCGTAGGTCCCTCGGTCACTCCGGCAGCCACAGATCCACTTACCATAATATATCTTTTTTCACCGGTGGGATCAATCATATTTATCGGGTCGTTTTCTACATATCCATATAGTAAGGTACTACCTCCAGCAAAAACAATCGGATCCTTGCACGTCCATCTTCCAGTCGTCGCCTCATAGTCTCTGGCTCCATATCTCACAAGTCTAGTTTGGGTGTCATACAAACCACCTGCATAGGTGAATGGTTGAAAATCGGGATTAGAGTTGCTCAACACATTTCCGAATTCATCATAATCAATCTTCTGAGAAACATCACCTGTATTAACATCAACGACTATTCTCACACTGCTTAAGTGATCTGTTATTAATTTGTAAGTGTTGCCATCTTTAATCATCATGCTTCCCACAAACCGGGCTATCACATTATCGGCACTGTCCAGCTCAGCAATCGGTGAGAGTTGTCCGGAATATATCCATTTCTTGACTATCACTCCATTCACCTTCTTCCCGATTCTTCTATGCTGCCCATCTATGAGATATTCGATATTATCTCCATTTGGGAAATATACACTCATCAGATTGCCGAAGTCATTATAGACATATTTTGTTGTGTCTGTTCCTTTTATCTTGCATCTCAGTTCACCATTGGATGTATAGAGATATTGAGAGGTGGAGATGGGAGCAGATGAGCCATTAAGCAGATGAGCCGATTAGTATGAAAGCAATCGATCTTGTTCGTCGCATGTTCCGTTGTCGGCTGATATCGGAGTTTTATGCGAAATGCGATTGCCATTGGGATCATACAAGTAAGTCGAGATAAGTGTATCATTACGTCTCAATGTAGCAATGTGAACGATTATACTTGACCATTCTATCCTCGTTATCGTAGTACTCGCTATCAGTTCTTGTCGAAGGTCAATGCAACAATTACTGCGTTACAGTAGAAGGACTATTGGCATTGTTATATCCTACTTCAATGATACGCGTTTTATCTTATACGATACGCTCAATGTTTTCAGATCAGGATTATGTGCTAATAGATCTCCCAAATAGACAACGAAAAAAACTGGTTCGAGCTTTTGTGGCGCTACAAGAGGAATTTCCATATCCTCTTTTGAGAGATATTTATATTCATTACAATATACATCGAAGGTGAGGTACGCCATTCTTGAAGAGCTATTATATACTTCACCGTATGCATATACTGATCTACTATCTATGGTTATTGGTTTTTTTGTTTTATCCCTCAAACGATCTGCAATCTCTTGCCCTGTTAGTAATTGTATTTCAATAGATATAACATTTTTCATCTCTTGTTCACCCATATTATTACAGGATTGATTAATTAATGAAAAGAGGATTAGAATTATATTAAAGATAAAAGTACATAATTGTTTGCTCATATTTTCCCTCCTATGGGCATGGTTTAACGTTGTTCGAATTGTTTAGCCATTTTGCTAGTTCCTTAGGATAACTCCAGCCTACATAAAAGGTTGGATGTGGTATTCCTGCCACATCAAGTGCACCCACAACAAAGTCCACACAATTATTATTTAAGGACCATCCTGGTGCATTCTTTTGAAAATTGCTAATATATTCATTAATTTTTTCATATTGGCCTTGTGTCAACTGCCATTGATGAAAGGCATTCGGGTCATTTCGTAACTTTGTATCATCTTTAAAATTTTTCCCATATGCCTTCCCATAAATTACAAGGGGGTCTAGGTTCTCGGCATGATAAAAACCTACTCCTTCACGATCCCCAGATTTGTTGATTAGGTCAAGCCAAGCATGTCCAAAATCTCCAGTTGAGCTCGAGTTTTTACCAACATGTGTCCAAATTATCAGGCTTTGTAATCCCCAAATGTCTATTGAGTTCATTGGATCGTTTCCACAGTACTCATAAAAGTTCGAAAATCCACCTGCAAACCTCACTGGATCTACCAAGTTCCATCTTCCCACATTGGAATCATAATCTCTCGCTCCAAATCTTGTTAATTTTGTTTGTGTATCATACAAACCACCGGCATATCCGAACGGTTGGAAGTCAGAGTTACTATTGCTCAAGACATTCCCAAACTCATCATAGTCAATCTTCTGAGCAACATCTCCTGTGTTTACCTCGATAACAAGCCGAACAGAACCAAGATGATCTGTAATGAGTTGGTAAGCGTTACCGTTTTTGATCATCAAGCTTCGCACAAATTGTGCGATAACATTGCCAGCGCTATCAAGCTCTGCTATAGGAGATAATTGACCAGAGTATATCCAACGTTTAATAATATTGCCATTCAGTTTTTTCCCTATCCTGCGATTTTGTCCGTCAATAATGTAATCAATGCGATCACCGTTAGGCATGATTACAGTTATCAAGTTTCCAAAGTAGTCATAAGTATAACGAGTGGTATCTGTTCCTTCGGCCTTATTACTCAGCTCTCCATTTCTTGTGTACACATATTGTGCATTGCCATACCGGAGCATCCTATCTTGCGCATCATATGTTCCGCTGTCAGCAAATGTTGGAGTAAGATGTGCAATGCGATTGCCATTGGGATTGTAGGAATAATTCGAGATCAATGTGTCATTTCTCCAAACCCGCCACAATCTTCCGGTCCGTCTCGAACTTTGTTCGAGACGCGATCTCATTCCGACAAAGTCGGAACGGACAATATCATACGCATTTATTTTTTTACAGTTGTCTAGCCTTCCTCCCAAAGCTGGAAGGGCGTTACACTCCCGACCTAGCTTGCTAAATCTTTTATATTCTCCCAACCATTACTCATTCCAGTTCGGGAGATCATTTACCCGCCGTCGGTGTGGCGGGTCTCACTCACAATTGGAAAATGTATTCAATCAGCATGTAATTTTATCTCAAAGTTTCTTGACTGTCCATTTTTACTTTTCAAGCAAACAATATTGTTGAAGTCAAGTATTCTTCCCACGTTTTTAAAATGAAAATCTACCATGCTATTATTTGTCCATAATATTTTGCAAGAGTCGATATGTGTTCCTACTAAGAACTGTCCCGCTGACATTGGCTCCTTTCCTACTGGAACGATATATGCTTGGTAAATAACACTTCCTAATGAACCACCCTCTGATTTTGCTTGATAGACCACTTCATAAAGTGAATCAGGTGAGATCAAACGGATTATTTTCTCGTTTTCTGATCCAGTATAATCCGGTTTAGGATTTATAAAATTATTAAATAATAAAGCCCCAAAATAGAGATTCAATAATATTGAGAGGCCAAAAATAATCCTCATTGTCATTTTACCGTCCTTTTTTATTATTATTTACAATTGGAGTAATTGATCCCGTTTTTTATTTGAATCTGATCATTTGGATCATCACCATAAGGTGGCCCTCCTAATGGATTTCCTGAACCAATTCTACCCGTTAGTTTAAGTTTTGTTAAACCATTTATAAAGCTTTTTATATCTGTCCATACTTGATATACACCTGCTGCTCTTAACAAAGTCTCATCATTAAGACCCATAGCCGCGCCCGTGGCACCATAATTAAAATTTCCGAAATCTTGGTACATTTTCCCACTCGTTTTGTAATCCCAATCTCCACCACTTTCTACTTTACGATAAAACCAAAGTAGGTTTGCAATGTTGTTGTTAAGTATAATCTGGTTGTTTAGAAAGCTCCCTCCCTGAATAAGCGGTAGTATCGGATGTTGCCTTGCTTCTGAGATATTTGAATTTATATCAACTCCTCTGGGTGCATTTGGTATAGTTTGCAGACCCGTAATGTCTATATAGTTTATCGGATCATTTCCTACATAACCATATAAGCTTGTTTCACCACCAGCAAATAAAATTGGATCTTTTACTGTCCAGCGTCCTATTTGCGCATCATAATCCCTAGCCCCAAATCGCATCAGCTTTGTTTGGCTATCGTACAATCCTTTCGAATAAGCGAATGGCTGCAAATCGGGATTGGTATTTTGCGTTACATTACCAAACTCATCGTAATCAATTTGTTGAGCGATTGTTCCCGAGTTGACATCAACAACTAATCTTACGCTGCCAAGATGATCTGTTATCAGTTCATATGTGTTACCATCCTTAATCATCAAGTTTCCAACAAACTGGGCCGTAATATTGTTGGCGCTGTCATGCTCTGCAATTGGAGAGAGTTGCCCGGAGTAAATCCAACGTTTTACAATTACTCCGTTTATTTTCTTACCTATTCTCCTATTCAGCCCATCTATGAGATATTCGATATTATCTCCATTCGGGAATTGTACACTCATCAGATTTCCGAAGTCATCATAGACATATTTTGTCGTGTCTGTTCCTTCTATTTTAGCCTTGAGTTCTCCATTGGGAGTATAGAGATATTGAGCCGATGAGCCAATGAGCCCTTGAGTAGATGAGTAAGAAAGCATTCGATCTTGTTCGTCGTATGTTCCGCTGTCGGCTGATGTCGGAGTTATATGCGAAATGCGATTACCATTGGGATCGTACGAATACGTCGAGACAAGTGTATCATTTCGCCAAACCTGCCACAATCTTCCGGCAATATCATAAGCATATTTTTTGACCGTCGTTTGTCCTTGATTTACTTCGGTCAAAATGCTAATCCGGTTAAGCGAGTCTCTTTCGTAACTCGTCTGGAAAATGGGACTGCCTCCGAAATCCGTTCCATAATAAGATAATGCTCCTCTTGAATCGTAGCTCTGACTTGTTGATACATTGCCCAAGTATGTATTGGTCATCCTGCCGTTTGTCGGATCATACGTGAAGTTCATTGCTGGGGCAATAAAATTCCAGGACTGATCATGCAGATTGATTGCGGTTAATAATCCATCCCGATCATATGAATAATTGGCGGTCATATCATAAATTTGAGAAGCGGTATTGACCACCCGTAACTCCTGGTCGGTAACTCTATAATTTTTTTCGTACTTATATTTTATGCATTGATTGTTCGTACTTCCCCTGGATACCGATGTTAACAAAGATCCGTCATATCCGTACTCCAGTGTATCCTTCGACGGTGAAATAATACGCCGTAAATTATTCGATAAGTACCCATAGTATCCATAGTAATCAAATTTCAATTCACCACGATCAAACATTATTGATTTTGTCTTATTTTCCGGCGAATTCACGAATATTGGAGGTATACATATTGGGCAGATATCAACTAAGGCGCTGTCGTAGTTAAAAACAATAGTATGATTGTCAGGCCGGACTATCCGCTTAAGCATTTTATCCCGATCATATTGGTATGATGTTGTCATCGTGTCGTCATTAATTGCAGGCGGCATATAGTTCTGCACCAGGTCGGTAATCGTATAATCAAATGTGTGTGCAGGACGTCCAGGCGGAGTGAGCGACGAAAGGTTGCTATTTGCATCATAGGAGTAATTGATCGTATTATTATCCGGCAAGTACTGTTTCAGCACGCGCCCGACAGAATCGTGCTCCATGGATACCGTGCGTCCTAACGGATCGGTGACACTTGTGAGCAAGCCTTTTGTGTCATAGGTAAATGACGAAGCTCGCCCGCCCTGCGACACTTGTGTGAGAAATCCCTGAGGATTATAAGTGTAGTACCCTGCATCCACACCGGGGATGGAATCTTTTATGACTCTCCCTTTTTCGTTTATCCAGCTAAAACTTCGCCTTCCCTGCGGAGAAAGGGAGGTGAATTGCTTCGCCGTCCCGTCGTAAATAGATTTATAGGCAGCACCATTAATTATATAAGAATCTGTCATTCCATCTACGATTAAGCCTGACATTTGCGATATTATACGATCCTGATTTATGGTTGTCTTAAGACCAGCCGGCGTGGTGATGGTGATATCATAGAGCGGATTCAGCATGCCGTATCGAGGATCGGGTTTGTATAGCGTCGTGACGTGCGTGCCATCGGACTGGGTCACTTCTCGTTTTCCCGGATGCATGAATATCCATGTGACTTTGCCATTCTCATCTGTGTTGTGATATGATGTCCCCAGATCTTCAGAGATAAATCTTGATTCGTATGTCGCTGTTCTGCCTTCCGAAGTTCTGACCTGTATCGTGATTGTCCCATCATCCACAAAATGCTGTCCAACGGTCCGGGTAAGGATTTTATATCCGCCCGCCGGGTCCTCGTCTTTTATGAGACGCCCTTCAGAATCATACGTAAATTTATGCAAACCTCCTTTAGGATCGCGGAATGTTTTAAGAAGTCCGCCCGAAGAATATGTCATCTGATTTGTTTCATTTGCCGGATTGCTGACAGATGCAAGACAGCCGATTGAATCTACTGTGCAATATGTCCGTTGTCCGAAGGGGGCAATAATGACGACAGGATTCCCCTTATCGTCACGGACGATTAGTGTATTAAGGCTGTCCATATCGGTAATGGATATCAATCGACCGGCCGTATCATATTCAAACGTATACACAGGTGTTCCGGTCAAAGTATTGATTGTCGAAATATGACGCCCCTGAGAATCGAATGTATAAAGTTCATTGCCTTCTTCTGACGGGATTGAAAGCGTGTCATCCGTATATCCCGGGTACATTGGCGCAATCTTGAGCAACCGGGCAAACATACTGCCGGCGATATAAACTGACTTATCGGGACTGACAGCCACCGTAAGAGGATATCCAAGATTCGCACTCAGAGCACCTGTTCCATCACCGTCATAGACCCCCTGATAGTCATCTCCGTTTCCGGCATATGTCGTTATTTTTCCGCCCGGACTGACTCTCCTGATTCTATTATTATTCTGGTCCGCAATAAAAAGCGCGCCGTCTTTTCCCAGAGCGATATCGACGGGATTGTCCAACGTCGCATCAATTGCTTTCATACCATCGCCAATGGATCCGTATGAATAGGGATTGCCCGCATATGTTTCAATTGTCCCGTTGGGCCTTATTACTCTCACGATATTATTATATACATCCGCAAAGAATACGTTTCCGTTCTGGTCAACCGTTATTCCTGCCGGGTTGTTCAGCGTCGTTTCGGTTGCAGGCACTCCATCGCCGCCATCATATCCGCCCCATGATTCTATCCCGGCAACTGTCGTAATAATTCCATCCGGGCGAATACATCGAATGATATTGCTGTACGTATCGGATATATAGATATTTTTATCCGGACCAATTGCAACACCCATGGGCCCATATAACTGTGCAGCTGCCGCGGGACCTCCGTCACCGGAGAATCCGGGCTCACCGGTGCCGGCTATTGTTGTTAAATTACCGTCTGGTGTTACTTTACAAATCCTGCAATTCCAGATGTCTGCAAAATAGACATTTCCCTCATCGTCGACTTTGACCGACGTTGGACCATCGAGCTGAATGTCGGTGGCAACGCCGGACAACCCGTTAAACCCGTACTCCCCTGTACCCGCAATCCTCGTCTGGCTGCCATCGTTCGATATTTTATAGATACCGGCAGAGCCATCAGACGCATAAATCGTACCGTCTTTATCTACAACAATTGATCCGATCCAGCCAATCGGCTCGGGAACTCCATTACTGCTTAGTAATTTTGCACTATTTATTAAAGACTGTGTTTTTAGCGGCCGTATATTTTCTTTCTGAAGATTGTGCCTCCCGTTTTTCATCTGAATATATTTATTGGAGGATCGATTCGGGTTATTCTGATCTTGAGATTTCACCTTCATCTGCAATTGTTTACCGGAGGCCGATTGCTTCCCATATTCCGGCTGTGCATCATCAGCGATTTGTCGATTTAGGCTATTCTGGTTTTGAGATTTAATATTGAGCTGCAATTGACTACCGGCATTTGGTTGTACCCCATATCCCGGGTCCTTTATATTTGACAAATACATTTGTTCAAGAGATCCGGCAATCGTTGATATCGTGGGATTTAATAATACTTCAAGGCTCACACGCCCGCCATCGCCCCGGCGAAGTGTTTTGCTCTCAGGCTCATACGTATGATGAACATTGACAGTCCACCCCCCAATCTCACTGGTATTGGCTGTCCATTTCCCAACGTATTCTTCCGAGATCGGGCCCAAGAAAGAACATTCGCTGCGCGTCGAATCATAAACGGATGTATTGTCATAAAACATTGGTGTGTTACCGATGGATGTAATCTGAAATTCATCCCACCAGCTTCGTATCTGTTCGGGAGTCCAACAATGTCCAATGCTATCACCCAGGACTCCTATGATATAATCGATATCATAAATATAAGCTATCTGAAATGTCGCTTTCTGCCTTCCTGAAACAACTCTCCCGTACGCATCTAATCCGTCCCATTTAAAATTCGTTATGAGATTCGGCTCAGGCTGGAAGGATTGTTTAAATGAACGATCGGCAATTTGTGTATACAGTTCGATTCTCTTTAAACCGGATGGAAGTGAATCTCCCGTCAGCCCGACTACTAATGTTTCACTTTTGTCTGCCGATCGATCGCTCTCGTACCAAAGATGAAAAGGCGTTCCTATCAGAGGTATAGTTTCACAAAGCACCTGACTTTGTATAAAGATAATCGAACCGCCGGCTGGATTATTGCAGGGAATTTTTGGTGTTTTCGCATCATTTCCTTTCGGTGATTTACCGCCCGCAATGCTAATTAATTGACCGTTACAATCAAATGACGAAAAATGATATGTCTCGGTCCACCAGAAAGAATGGCCGATCGGATAGGTCTTCGCGATCGATTGAAAATCACTTTCGGTGAAATGCAGGCTGTCACGCAAAAAGATATTATCAGCGATGTCATCGCCGTTGAGATCGATTATTGCACTGGAGTCCTGCAGGCCGATCACATTCATGACAAAGGCATTTTGCGAAGGCATCCATGCCATCGTTTGACGATCATACCAGCCTACGGGGATAATGCCACCCACAGGAAAATTCAAAAAATTATCCACGAAGAGACGAACGGGCTTGTCAAACGTTACCGATGTTGCATTTTCTGCTATCGCCTCATCGGCGCTTAATTCAACGCAATACGTATAACGCATGTTGGGCGGTAATATTGCAGGCATTGCTGCCCGTCCTGCGGAACCGACGGTATACTCCGTCGCTCTCACGTGAAGCGTATTTAATTCTTTTGTCGTTCCGTCGGGTAAAACCATGCTTGCCTTTGTGCCCTGAGAAAACGACAACGCCGCCTGTCGCGGGCCCGCGGCATCAGTCATGATACTCCCTTTTGCAGTCTGCACCGGTTCAGAAAAATCAATCTTCGTTACAATCGTATCCAATGATATCATGACAACGCTGTCTGCGATCGAATAGTCATGCCAATTGGTACCCACCTGTCGTTGTACGGGCAAGTATCCATCTTTCTGATAACCAAGAGTTAATGAACCGCCGCCATTTGCAGCCATATCGAATACACCATCAGCCCGACTAAGTGTATAACCGAATTCAGGATGATCAAGAATTGTTATTTTCACTCCCGGGAGCGGCTGATGTTCGCGGGTCAATACTTTTCCTCTCAAGACTGCCACCTGTATCGGGTCTATGGTGTCCGGCGTAACTCCGATCTGTATCGGATTTACTCCGGTGTATAAAAATTCCGTTGCGGTATGCATATTGGTCGCCACCGTAGGATTGAGTCTAGGTGCAACCTTGACCGGATCGGACGGCGGTGGAATTCGTGTAATCGTTCTCGTGATTGAAGAAGTATTTCCAATTTGATCGGACGCAGCAACAGTAATGATATTGCTCCCCATCACTGCCTGCAGCTTGCAGCTAAACGTTCCATTACTCGATCTCGATAACGAATTACCGTTCACCATCAACTGAAAAGGCAAAGAATCGTATGCACTCCCCGTAATCGCAATGATACTGTCTGTTGTTATATTTTCCGACGCCGGTGAGAGCAAGTTTATTCTTGGCGGCTGTGTATCACGAATAATCATCCGCTTTATTATGATGTGATTGTTCAGTGCATCGTCGACAGAGATGGTAAAGTAATTTTCCCCCTCGCTGATACTCAGTGTGTCTGCAAATGAACCATCAGGGTTGACGGGAAACACGATGCCATTAATAGTTAATGAAATCGGATTTGTATCGGTGATGAATCCACTGATGACAATGCTTGGTTGTCGGGTAACCAGACTGTCACTTGGTGATAGAAGATTTACGCTCAACGCGTGCGATGCTCGAATTACCCTTCGGGAAACCGTCGTCGTGTTTCCTGCGGCATCCGTTGCCACGACTGTCATCGTATTCAATCCTTCTCCAACCGGCACCTGATAACTGAAAACTCCACCGGCATCGACAGATACAGTATTTCCATTTATGGTCAGCACTACTGCCGTGGAGTCTGTAATCATTCCGCTCACCGTAACGTCTGACTGATCTGTTGTCAGACTGTCGACCGGAGATGTGAGGTTGATCATTGGCGATTGTGAATCACGAATGACAAATCTCGTAAGCGTTGTAATGTTTCCTGCTCTGTCCAAGGCCACAACACTAATATTGTTGCGTCCTTCATTTAAATTCACCTGCGTGGAATAAAATCCATCCGGATTCACAGCAACCAAAGATCCCGCAACTGTGAGCACTGCAAGATGGGAATCCGTAACGGTTCCACTCACCGTCACCGTTGAATTGCTGGTCACGATGCTGTCGAGCGGTGATGTTATATCAATAATGGGCCATTGCGAATCTCGGATGACCAATCTCGAAATTGCGCTCGTATTACCGGCCGCATCGGCAGTTGAAATGGTAATCGTATTCGTGCCTTCCGTTAAGTTAACGGTGGAGCTGAATGATCCATCAAGTCCAATTTCAAGCGGGAAGGGATTTCCACTCCCGGTTTTAACAGTCAATTGCACTGCCGCCGAATCTTTTACCGTTCCTGTAACATTTACGTTTTCGTGATTTGTGATGAGGCTATCGGCCGGAGAGGAGAGGTTAAGGATTGGAGATTGCGTGTCTTTTCTGACAGTCTTCTCTATATGAGTGGAGTTTCCTGCTGCATCTGTTGCAACGATAGCAATGGTGTTTAATCCCTCTATAAGCGCAATAGGAACACTGAACGAACCATTGGTCATCGGAACAATTGCTCCATTCACTGTGACGGTCACCGATGTCGAATCCATCGCTGTTCCATGAACAGTCACAGTGGCTTGGTTTGTGAGAAAATTGTCAATGGGCGATGTGAGATTGACGACCGGAGATTGTGAATCCAAAATTACTCTTCGAACAACGGTTGCGCTGCCTCCTGTTGCATCCATTGCTATAAAATTGACAGTATTACTGCCTTCCACCAATGTCACCAGTCCGCTGACGACACCGTTTGTTTCAACAGTCATTTGCGAACCATTTGCTGTGACCGTTATTGGGGCCGTGCCGCTCACTGTACCGGCAACTGACAATGGAGTTGTTTTTGTAATAAAACCTTCAGTCGGTTGTGTAATGCTCAGCACCGGTATTGTCATGCCACCTTGGCCCGTGATGGTTATGGTGATATACGAGTTGGGGGCGCTTGCCAATTGCACTTCTATCGTATTGCTCGACTTCAGCGATATTGTTCGCCGGATCGTATCGACTTGTTGATTAAAGTCCGATTGTTTGATGATCGTGGTACCATTTATTTTTATGGTCCCGCTCGAAACCCGATTCGAACCATTTGGCGCTCCGTTGACGACATTCAATATAAATGGAGACGTGGCTGCTTGCGGTAGAGTAAAATGATCCTGATAGGTATTCGGTTTCCCCGTTGTGCGGTTGTATCGCTTGGGACCAAAGATACTGACATTGGATGCTTCTGTGCAGAGTATAAAGCTTACGACAAGCAGGATGAGCGAAATGATCCTTGACATAAATCCCCCTATAAAAGATATTGATAGCCGAGTATCTATTATTCTTTGTTCAATGTCAGAGATTGATGATGAGTCTTTATCTATTTACATAGTAACTCCGCGACTCATCGATATATTGGCTGGATAACACACTATGACCTCCCCCAAAACAGTCGAAGACACACCTGTGTTAATTCGATTTACAAAATATGAGAACGGAAATAAATAAAAGAAAGGATTGCTTTACCCTTATAAAACGGTACGAATTCTTTTTCTTTCTGTCAACTAAATAAAGGAATATTAATACTTGCCGTCGGAATTGAGGTGTAAAGCCATCCCGACATCGTCGGGACGGCTAATGATTTTGCAAATCTATTTGGGTATTGTTTTAAATTGAGACAACATTTTATGGAAGCCACCACCTTTCAAGAGTAACGGTCGACTTCTCACAATCGTTCAAGTCGTAACTTAGCCCTAAAATCTGCCCAATCAGTGATGAATCAGATTTTGATTTCACTTCTGAAACTATTTTTGAGATCCCGGTTTGGACGCCATAATCGGCTTTTGCTTTAGCAGCGGCGATTTGGATATTCTGTCTTTGGAAGTATTGTTATGCGAGAATGGAAAGAACAACAAGTGAACGTATCGTAATAAGAAAAAGAACCAAGGGTAGTGCATAATCGCGGTCTCTAAAAAGAGAACCTTTGCAGATCTTGATTGAACGCCGTATAAAGTTGCTCCGTGCTTTTGCATAATTCGGATCTGCTACAATAAAATATTCAATCTTCGATACAAACAATATTGTGATATATAAACGATAGGTTGGTTAAAGATAGGTTATATCGAAAGTATTTGCAGATTTTTATTTGATTCCTGCTAATAAAAACCTGCGTGATACATCTGGAGGGATCAAATGAACGAATATGCACAATGTGGATCAGAAGCTTGATAGGTACATTTGGATTGATTGAGGTTAATGGATGAGTAATCCATGAGTCACCGCCGGGATCTATTTGTTTATTCGGTAATCTAATGTATTCTACGTCAGGACAAGGCATTGCTAACATAGGTGCTAACAGTTCAGTTATGATTCATAATAGGAGAGAAAAATAAAATAAGGCATTCACAAATATGAACGCCTTTCTCTTGGCCAGTGATGGAATTGAACCTCTCAAGCAAGGATATAACGGCCTGCCTAGATTCTAGGTTGAAGAAAATAGATTAAATGAATGTCATCAGGTTATGTTAACATCCTTACAAGGTTTTTTCTTGACTTTCCCAATGCGAATAATGAACGCACAAGTAAATCAACTGATACCGAAGGATCACCGATTTCCATTTTTGCAACTCTTGACTGACTGGACTTTAATAATCGGGCTAATTGTTCTTGTGTCAATTCATTTTCGCGCCGAGTCTCTCGTAGTATCTTACTCAATGCAAGTTTCAACTCTACATAAGCAGATTCTTCGGGTGAAAGATTCAGAAATTCCTCGGCAGTACCGACCTTCCATCCTTTTGATTCAAGACGCTTTCTTTTTGCAGTATTCATACTATTACTCCGTCATTAAGATTCATAGATTCGAATCCGATTTTTACAATTATCAATTACATTTTTAGGTGTCTTTTGAGTTTTCTTTTCAAACACTTCCAAGATCACAATGGCATCTTTATCAATCCTATATACGACACGCCAGATCTTGTTTTCATCATCAATCCGTAATTCATGGCACCGAACACCAATCGAAGGCATTGGACGTGAATGAGGCAATGAGATTTTTGCCCCCATTTGTAATAGACGCAATAAATAGCCGGATTCAATTCTTGCAGATTCAGAGAACGGTGGTGTCTTTATCTCGCTCTGCAACCATACTATTGGTTTATCTCTTAATTTCATTCAAAAACAATATATGTCATATTTGACATATTGTCAAGCGACGATTGACCACCATTACGATGCAAATGATTCAATTACGGGTCATACGAAGATAGTAGAGAATAATATTTGCTTTTATGAATAACAAGTGGATATGGTGTCCATTTGCCCCCTTTAGCAAGCAGGTATTTTACTGAAGTTGGTAGACTTATTTTCAATAAAATCGTTTATTGCTAACAGTAATGCTAACAATTTTACTTATATAATATTGATACGGATGAAAGAGGGATGTAATCTTATGATTCTTCAATTCCCGTTTTCATCTCACCTATGTTTTATCCAATACAAACAAATAATGATGCTCTGGAACCAATGGTTGATCTATCCCTAAATCGACTTCATTTACTAGGTTTAAATTGAGTTGAGAAAATACTTTTTTCCAATTAGAAGGGCTAGTAAAGTTATATGGAACCGGGACATCTGAATGAAGTATTCGATTATAAAACCAATCTACGAACACTGCATATTTAACCTGATCATCAAATGTAATGTCGTAAAGCGGAGACGTTGCTTCATTCGATATATTTGAACGAGAAACCCCTACAACACTTTCAATGATGATGATTCTTTTATTCGAAGCATCTGTTGCTTTTTGGAGTAAAGCAAGGGGATCTTCACAATGGTGAAGAACCGTTAGCAGCAATATTGTGTCATATTTCCGGTTGGATTCAATAACCGAAGTAAAGGGGAATTTCACCCGTACATCGACATAATTAACAACATCCATTAACTGGATATCAAACCTCTTATCGGAAATAAGGTAAGGTACCATGCCATCGCCGCACCCGATATCAAGTATCGAGCTGCCCGCTAGCGAACCGGATATCTCCTCAACAATCTTAGATGCTCGTGTATCAAGCGCCTTTCTTAACCGAGATTGTGATACTTTTGTTTGAACATATTTCCCAAGATCATGTTCAAAAGTTAAAATAGAATTAAATTTATGGGCATTAAGAATTCGTTGAATAATAGAATGATTAACCGTTTTGCCCCAACCAAGACATTCGCCAATATCTGCTAGTTTATTCCTCAGAATATCAACGAGTACCGATTGTTCATTAATAGTATCCGGAAGAGATATGGGATGTTCCCAATAGTTGCGATCAGTTGTTTGCTTCATTTGCTTTTTTCTCTGCTAAACAAACAATTTTTATGTCCAGAGGGGATTCTTCTTCCCTAAATATTTCCCACGCTGGGATCTTACCCGACCGTTCATATACATTAATAGACGAAGTTCCCATGATTCTGTTTTCCCACAGTTTGGAAGATTTATGGGCTCGCATAACGACTATTTTATCTGCTTTTTCTGCATCTTCCCAGTTATGTGTTACCATAATTATTGCTCTTTTTTTATTACCGTTTTGATTTTCTTTTAAATATGAATTTATAACAATATTAACTAAAGTTTGTCTTCTTATTGGATCGAGATTTGCAAAAGCTTCATCAAGTAAAGCAATTGCCGGATCCTTTAGAAGAATTTTTCCAATTGCAATTCTTTGACTCTCTCCTCCAGACATTTTATCAACATTTTCCTTATTACTAAGCTCATTTATACCTAATTGAGAAGGAAGTTCAGCAATTTTCCGACGACGTTGATCTTTATTGATTTTTTTGAATTTAAGTGGAAATTCCAGATTTTCTTGAATCGTCATGTGAGAGTATGTATTAAACCGCTGCATAACAAGGCCAATATCTCTTTCCCATGGTTCATCATTGCTTATATCGTTTCCTTCAAGAAACACATGTCCAGACATCTTTTTCTCGTTTTGCTGTTTAAACAGCCAATACCCAATTTTTCCTGCCAGAGAATTATCTTGTCTAAATGGCTTAATAAAGCCTGCAATAATATTTAATAAGGTAGATTTCCCTGATCCGGAGTCACCGATTATCGCGACTAATTCTCCTGGGTAGACTTCTAATGAAAATCCATCAAAGAGAAGTTCATCTTTATCTTTATTTCCATTTCTTCCAAATGAATGGAATACCAAGGAAATGTTTTGAAGCTTCAAGAGCGGTGCATTATTATCCAAAGGCATTTTCATTATTCCTCAGAATCATTTATTAACTGTTTATCGACTCTCCACTGAATTATACAAAAGAATACGATCGCTATTATTGTCACCATCAAACCACCAGCTGCAATTACTCCGTAATCGGACGTTTCTTGGTTCTCTAATAGCTGAAATACACCTGCAGATAATGTATAGGAATTCTCCTCAGCAAGCCGGAGAGCAAGCACAACATCGTTCCATGATAGTATAAATGAAAAGATAAATACTGCTCCAATACCAGGCATCATTCTCGGTAATATTATTCTAAAAAGTGATTGCCACCAGTTTGCTCCATCAGCAGCGGCAGATCGATCAAAAGAATACGGTACAGCTTTCATAAAATTTATCATCAGCCATGAAGCAAATGGCAAACAAAATGCGACATTCGCAATAACTAAACCATTTGTTGTTCTAATCAAGTCTAACTTCTGTAAAAGAATGGCATAAGGGAATATTAAAATAACCGGGGGGAACAAATACCCCACAAGACTGATTTTATTTATAATATTTTGTCCATGATAGCGAAAGCGAGTTTCAATATAGGCTCCCATAAATGTCACTATGACTACTATAATCGAATTTAGGCTACTGATATATATAGTGTTTACCAAATAAGATTGGAACTCTTTAGCTGAGACTGAATTCTCAAAAAAGAAATGGCCGTAATTAATAAATGTTAAATCCAGAACGCCCAACTTCGATAATCCATTGGTTTGTAAATTGCTGGGTATAAACGTTGCCACTATATAGACCATAAAAGGAATTATGCAAAAAGCCGCAAATACAAATGCACATAATATTAAAGAAAATAACCAAAGAGAACGTTTAATTTTCGACCCTTTATTCGGAAACATATTTTACTTTCAATTTATTTATCAATAATACAGTAGCTAACGCAAGGGCCATTGAACCTGCAAGGATGACAGCGGCTGCTATTCCTTGGTTCCCGGTGAGTTGAAGCGCATCCGCACCTCTTTCAAAAATTAATATAGGCAATGTCATGACTTCTTTACGGAGAACTGTGTTACCGCCAAATAGATAAGCTGTATCAAACTTAGTGAACATAAAAAGAAGTCTTAGTCCAATGATAATAACAATGAGACTTTTTATCTGCGGAAGTGTGATGTAGATGAATTGTTTAATGCTGTTCGCACCATCAATTTGTGCAGACCTATAATATGATCTGGGAATTCTGCGCATCCGGACTAATACAGTTACAAAAACAAACGGGAAAAACTGCCATACACTTACAATAATAAGACGTAAAAATATCCCTTCACCAGTAAGATAATTTGGATCCAAGGATATAATCCGATATAGAGCTTGTGAGTATAATCCTTCAGGCTTTGTAATTAAACTCCACATTTGAAATACAATTATCGATGGCACTGCGTAAGGAAGAAAATATATTAGGAAGAGAATAAAGCGCACAATTTTGTTTCGAATATAATAAACAAGGGTTGCAGCAAGAATTCCTAAACTTAATTGGAAGAAAACAGTTGTAAAGGAATATATAATTGTTAGCCTTATACTGCTTACCAAGTCTTGTGATATTAATAACTCATGATATCCTGAGAAATTAAACCCTTCATTATAAATGCTATTAATTAAAAGCAGTAACGCTGGCCACACAAGGATGACAATAACAATTGTTAAATAAATCAGAAGAAGAAAACTGAATCCCCATATCTTGTTGTTTATAATATTTGATGGAATATTTGGCATAGATCTGTCTTCTTAATGACTATTGCCATGATAACGGCCATTGGACACCAAATTTAATGCACGATCTTGTGCTTGTCTTGCAGCAGAATCTGCGGACATACCATTGCGAATTACATCAGTGACTGCTTGAGTGAGTATTTTATTAGCTTGGAATTGCATCAAAAATGGCATCCTCTGTGCTTCCTTGGTTGTATCGGGCATTAATATAGGCCTGACTCTCCCAGGAGTATTAAGATATTCATTTGAATGAATTTCCCATTTTTTCCACTGTTTCATAACATCATTCTCTGCATAGATAGGATTTTTTGCCATTCTACTAAAGATAGGAGTTAAATGAATCGGGACTTTTGCACAGAACTTGACATAATTATCGGTTTCGTAAAATTTCATCAGAAACCGTTTCCCTAATTCAGCATTATTTGTATTTTTAAATTTTCGTGATAGTGCACTTTTAAAAATCACATAAGGTTCACAATCGATTGTTGCGATAGATGGCCCCTTATAGCTAGGCCCCACGGGTTGATGCATGAGTGCGAAATAGTCAGGAGAAGCAACAAGACCCTGATTTTTTCCAACTTCATTTACTGCTTTGGTTATACCTTTGGAAGCCCTGCCATATAGTACCATAACAATAGACGTTTCTCCTTTTCCCAAACGGGAGAATTGATCAAGATAGGTCTGAGAGGTCCAACTTGGATCGACCATAGGAGCTAAATCTTTGAAGAATTGCAGGGTTTGTATGACAGGTCTGCTCGTTAAGTCCGGTTGTTGGGTCATCGGATCAAAAAGGCGACCGCCATTATTGGCTACCATTTCGCTGAATAGCTGATCTATGAAAAACGGATCTCCGCCGGGAAGAATAATTTTGAGTTTGGAGCCTCGTTCCATTGATCTTGCAAAAGCAAGAAAATCATTCCAAGTCTTTGGTTCTTTCAACCTGAGTCTATCTGCAATATCTTTCCTGTATGCAAATGCAGTTGATCCAACTGCATAAGCAATACCATAGTGTTTACCGTAGTCATATTCTTGAAGGTTTCGCACGTTCGCTAAAATGGTGTCTCCATTTTGAATTTCGATAGAGTCTATCAAATCATCTAAAGGTATCAATAGATTTCTTTCAACAAAAGTAAATGCCATAAATGGTTCAAGATGCGCTACATCCGGCTCACTACCTGACTGAATTGCAGATGCTAATTTCGGAGAAAGCGATCCCCAAGCTACTGATTCAAGCTTTACGGCAACCCCAGGATTCTCCCTTTCAAATTGTTCTTTGACCGAAGCGAGCACTTTAATGGCTTCTCCGTCAGTTTCAGTTTGCCATATTCTCAGAGTGGTTGTCTCCGGCGATTTCTTATCGCAACAGTTAAAAATACATGCAATGACAATTCCCAGGACTCCTGCTAGAACCCAATAATATTTCATATTCATACTTACCTCCCAAAGAATTTATTTATAATTACCTTTCACAATCTGCCTTAAATCTGAAATCATAACTAAAGTTAATAGACTCATAATGAAAAGCATAATAAGATTGAAATGACTATTACTTATCACGAATCCTGATGCGATATATGCCATAATATTTATTATTGGAAGAAGGTATAATTTTGCCCATAATTCCTCCCATAAATATTTATATACTTTTGAGATTCTTGATTCACCCTTACTATATTTACTTTTATTATAATACACGAGATCCATGGGAAAATCTAATATTTTAAATACCTTTGAAGTATTTTCCCTTATTATTTTCAATACCTCTCGTCGATGATTATATCGCATTGATAACAAATGAATAAAAATAGTTAAAATAAAAGGTATGCTGTCAAGAATATAATTCCGGTCTAATGTAATTTTCAAGATCGGCACTTCTAGATAGGTAGACTTGCTATCTGCATCAATTTGATCACGATGAATTATTAAATACGACAATAATTCTTCAACATCGATGACACTGCTTATTTGAAAAGGAGGACCTACTGTAGCGATGATTTGATTCAATTCTTTCAAATATGAATTTTCAATATTACTGCTTGATTGCAGTGAATTATATCCAGGGAAAAGAGATAAGATTCCTTCGCTAATTGGTAAATTTGAGTCTTTCGATGAATTCTTTACAGAAAGGTAACTGCCAATTTTTGCATCAAACGAAGAATCTCTTATTATATAAAGATGATGTATTACCTTCTCGAGTTCTATTAGGTTTGATATCATCGTCCGAGGATCAGAATTGAAATTATTTTTCTCACCAGAAATTGAATGTATCCTTTCTCTTTTAAGTGACTTATCTCTCCATTCATTAAAAGACTTATATATTACAGAGAGCCTTTTAATATCAAGCTCCAAATACTCTACATGATATAAACAATTTTGAATTTCATTTATATTTTCTTTTTCTTTATAATTTGATGACAGCTTTATGAGACTATCAGTGAGAACAGATTTTAGGTGTGGAATAATATTGTCATCAAAAAACGGTATTGGTGTTTTTCCGCTTAATCCCTCGGTTATCATCGAAGACACAAAATGATCATATGCTGTTTGTAGCTCTTCAAGTTGCTGGTGAATAATCCCGAGTTTCTCGATGTATTGTTGTTGTTCTTTTACTCTATTTTGAGCGGAATAAGGTGAAATAAGTATATAGTAGATATAAAAAAGTGAAATCGAGAGGATAAGGAATAGGTAATGGTTTATCCGTTGTTCGCTTCGTCTTTCTCATTCAATAAGCAACGAGAATTGATCTTTCTCATTAAACATACTGTAGAGTCCTTTTAAAAATATCAGGCCACTATTGCGTACTTAAAGGATGGATCAATCTTCCCCAACAGCGTGCTATCCAAAGGCTAACTTAATAAGTGAATATATATATACATTTATCCACTTCCATGCAATCACGTAAATGCGTGATTTTATCATATTAGATACATCAACACGATTATTCTATGAAATATTCGTGAAATTTAGATTTTCAAGATTCTCTTCAATTTAGAAATAGAACTTAGAATCCATTTTTCTCACTCCCAATTTTCCATTTCTGCTCAAATATTTGTCACAGTATTTGACCGAATAATTGTTGCTAAATATTCTGTTAACACTATGAAAAGATTCAAGAATTGACATCTCACAATACTTTACTTGAATTTAGAATTTGAAATATGCACATTAACATTATCGAATGAACTTGCTACTGAATTTTCTCACTATATTTCTCCCTAGAATCCATCAGCAAGTACAACGATGTACGCCACCGAAAGAAAACCGTTGTATTAAAGCGTACAAAAGAAAAATATTTCAAGAATGACATACAATCGGATCGGATAAAGGCGCATTTATTACGCACCCATAACACAAGTGATATTACAAAAACACAATGTGTTATTGTAATAGTTGCCCATATTATTTCACTGCCTTAGACAGAAAAAGCTGCACTCGAGACTAAGAGCACCTACCAAATGCAATTACTTATTAATTCCAGCGCAAAAAAACCAAGTACATTGTTTACTTATGTTAAATAGATTCAATAAAACATCCCAAATTCTATCTTCAATTCTCAAAGAGATAGAGATTGCGGAACAGCGACAAATGGTATCTCCTTCTGATCCAGCAAAGTGGATTGCCAGCCAACTCTCTGGGACTGAGGTGGTTCTTTTTTGCGGAGCTGGGATTTCGATATCACAGCCTGCCGGCGCTCCTTCTTTCTTGGAACTGCGCAACTCCGCAGTACTTTGCGCAATGGATATTCTAGCTGAACGAGGACTCGTTCCCTTAGAACAAGTGGGAATAGTAGAAAAAGCTACAGAGATGCTTGAAATGCGTTGTGATGTCTCATTTCCGCCTGAGTTCGTGTTTGGGAGGTTAAGCAACACATTGGGATTCGATACCGTGCACGATATTCTGAGAACTTGCCTATCTCGGGGAAAACCTAATGAGAATCACTTGGCGATACCCCACCTTGTAACATCAGATTTAGACTGGTCACTTGTTGGTGTAATAACGCCCAACTTCGATAACTACATAGAACATGCATTTGAAGGAATTGTACCTTTATCGCGACGCATTCGGGACGATCTTGTTGGAAATCCTAAAGGGTTCCCTCTATTGAAACCCCATGGTTCGCTGGATATTCCAGACTCGATTTGTATCACAATTGATCGAGTTGCCCGGCCTCTAAAAGGGGCTGCTCGACAAGCTTTCCAAGAACTTGTGACTGGCCGTGTGATACTCGTTATAGGGTACAGTGGTTGGGATTATGATCTTTTACCGTTATTGGCTGCTGCGACAAGGGATTGGGGATCCAGAATATTATGGATTCTTTACGATGAGACGTCGTGGAACGAGCGCGTTGCGTTAGTTAAAATCGCAAATCCCGAGATGTGCCAGATCATCAATTGTAGGCAGATGGATGTAATTCCAAAACTCGGAGGCAAACCTATGCAAGTATATGGTTGTGATCCGATTCGACTTCGCTCCGAGTTTCGGTTGTGCCTCAAAAATAAAGCTGATGAAAATCTGATAGCTGCTGTGATAAGTCTACTTACCCCTATGGGAGTACCAGATTCGACAGGAATAGTCGAAGGATTATGTAAAAAAATGATGAC
>Ga0105104_10000722_pt1 | contig 25497 bp, 19 predicted proteins | sample PPLLaktember2015_3_FD_87034 | JGI IMG/M metagenome (GOLD analysis project Ga0105104, IMG submission 87034) | Freshwater sediment microbial communities from Prairie Pothole Lake near Jamestown, North Dakota, USA - PPLs Lake P7 Core (6) Depth... | ecosystem: Environmental > Aquatic > Freshwater >...
TAAAAAATAAACTCTTTCCCGCCTCCTGTGCCCGTGCCGTCATGCTGCTGCTCCTCTGCGGCGGTCCATTCGGCCTGCTGCGGGCACAATCGGTATCAAATGTCGGCACGACCGCGGCATCGTTTCTCAAAATTGGCGTCGGGGCGCGGGCGCTTGCCATGGGGGAAGCGTACACCACGCTTGCGGAGGATGCCTCGGGGGTATTTTGGAATCCCGGAGGCGCGGCAAACCTTGAAAAAACACAGGCGCAGTATTTCCATCAGAGTTATCTCGCGGATATTGCCTATGATTTTGGCGCGGTCTCCCTGCCGCTCAGCGGATTCGGGACGGTGAGCGCCTTTCTGGGAAATATGAACTTCGGAGAAATAGAGAGAACATCCGTTCAGTATCAGGACGGAACCGGCGAAAAAGCGTCGGCAAATTCATTTGTCTGCGGTCTTTCCTATGCACGCGCCCTGACGGATCGGTTTTCCATCGGCGGCAATATAAAATATGTTCATGAAGGAATCTGGCATTCATCGGCGGACGGTTATGCATTTGATATCGGCCTGCTCTATAAAACGTTCTTCAAGAATATCAGAATCGGCATGTCCATCAGCAATTTCGGCTCGCGTATGAAAATGGAAGGCCGGGATATGCAGGTGCAGCACGACATTGATGCCACCGTTGCAGGAAATAATCCGAATATCAACGCCCATCTGGATACGGATGAATTCCCCATGCCTATTCTTTTTCGAGTGGGACTCTCCGCAAATGTTGCAAAAGATATCCTGGAGATCTCCGGAACGGACTGGATTATTGCGGTGGATGCAGTTCACCCGAGCGATAACAATGAATTTATTAATGCGGGTACCGAACTGGCGCTCTTTAATCGCTTGATCGCTTTGCGCGGAGGGTTCAGGCAGTACCTCCTGGCGGATCGTGAAGGAGGCCCGACGTTTGGCGCAGGCGTGCAATTGGAAAGCGGCGGAAACCAGCTGGGGGTGGATTTTGCGGCGATCAGTTACGGCCGGTTCGGATATAAAAATGTACTGACATTGATTGTTTCATTCTGATTGAATTATTGAGGCTTATTATGAAAAGACGTTTCCTACTTTCCGCTCTCATCGGACTTGTCATTTCCCAGGGACCATTGGCTGCCCAGGATTTTGGATTCGGCAGTTCGATCTATCGTGCCCGGAATACGCATGCCGGCAACCTGGTCAGGATGACATTCAGCAATAACGGGAGACTCGGTTCAGTCAAGGGCGACAATTCCACGACGTATAACGGTGAATGGCCGATCGGCAGCGGGCATGTTCAAATGGGAAATGTCTCGGCGTATGTCATGTCTGAAATCCGAGTGATGAGCATTGATCCGGTCACGCACGATACGTCCTATAAATGGATTACGCCGGCTGTGTGGTGCGAAGGCTGGGATCCGGACCTCTTTCCGCATGCGGCGTCCGGAAGATTTCAGGGATTTGAACCGCTTCCCGGATTTCTGAATACGACACAAAAAGAAAAAAATCCGATGCAGGCCGTGGCCATGAGCCATCAGTCGTTCACGTGGCCGCCATTCTGGCCGGATAAAACTGCGGACGCAATTAATCCGGGCTGGGGTTCGCATTGGAACGGCTATTTCGGCAAAGACCAGCAAAATGCGGACCAGGAAAGTTATTATGTGATGGATGATTATCAGGCGGATATTAAAAGCCAGGGGATTGCGTGGCCAAAGCCGGTATCGGTGGAACCGCTCCGCGGCGGATTAGGACTTCGCATGTCGGTTCGCGGACTGCAATGGTCAAACCCGGATGCCGAGGACTGCATTTTCTTCCTCTATGATATTCATAATTTTGGAAGCCTCAACCTGGACAAATCACTGTTCGGTACGAATGTCGGGGCGTCGAGCGGCGGACTGGTGATGCAGAGCGGAGATTATAATGATGATGCGGCGCAGTTCTACCGGGAAAAAAGCCTGGCGGTGAACCATGAGGACTATTCATCGGATCCGAACAACCCCGGCCTTGGAGGATACACGCCGGTGCCATGGGTCGGTTTTGCCTTTCTCGAAAGTCCCGGAAATCCGTACGACGGAATTGATAATGACGGCGATGGATCTGATGTCATGGAACCCGGCGGAGGGACCGGGAAAATTATTACCACCGCCGATTTTTGGAAGACCTATAACGTCGGCGATACGGTTATCACCATCGACTATAATTCTCCCAACTATACGCGGATCAAACGTGTGATGCCTCACGAGGGAATCAGGGTCCAGTATCGAGGGTTTGACCGGGTGATGAAGCCGAATGTCCCTCTGCAGGAAGTGGAGCGCGACGGAGTGGATAATAATCTGAACGGATTGATCGATGAAAATGACGGTGCGGTCGGCCAGGATTCGGTAGAATTTTATTTATACATCCGCTCTGCGAGCAACAACCGGGATTATTTATCAAAAGATTATTTTACAGGAGACGGGTTATCAAATCTCATGATTGATGAACGCCGGGATGACGGGCTGGATAACGACGGCGACTGGAATCCGCAGTACGATGATGTCGGCATGGACGGCAAACCGGGAACCGGGGATAAAGGCGAAGGCGACGGAGCTCCCACGAGCGGCGCGGGGACGGATCTGCCGGGTGAATCGAATGTCGATAAAACCGATGTCGATGAATCGGACCAGATCGGATTAACCAGCTTTAAGTTCTATGAATACAGCAAGCTCACGTACAGCAGCGAAGAACAAATGTGGACCTATTCCCAGCCCGGGTACTTTGACAACAAAACGACAACGATCGGCGACTATGATTATGTGTTCTCTTCGGGATATTTCCCGCTTCGTTCGGGCACCCGGGAATTTTTATCGATGGCTCTGGTCTACGGCATTGATGAAATAGATATCATCCGCAATAAGGATGTGGTGCAGACGATATACAATGCAAATTATAATTTCGCCATCGCACCGATAAAGCCCACCGTCAAAGCGGTGGCAGGCAATAAACAGGTCATCCTCACATGGGACGATAATGCGGAGATGAGCTTTGACCGGTTCCTCCGGGAGTACGATTTTGAAGGATATAAAATATATAAATCGACGGATTATACTTTTGCCGATGCGGGCACCATTACCGACGGACTGGGATACGACCGGTTTAAAAAGCCGCTTGCGATCTATGATAAAATTGACAGCATGTACGGATATTTCCCGAAGGATATTGGAAACAAGGGAGTCCTGTTTAATTTGGGAAATGAAAGCGGCCTGGCGCATAAATTTGTTGATGGTGATGTCACGAACGGGATGAGATATTTCTATGCCGTGACCGCATACGACCGGGGGAACATCCTCAAGAATATTGCGCCCAGTGAATGTTCCATTACGGTGAACGCCGACGCCAACGGCGAAATTCAGTACAGCGAAAATGTCATCTCGGTGATCCCCCATGCGCCTACGAGCGGATATGTCAATGCGGGATTTGATATCACGCCAACGCTTATGGGTGATGCAATCACCAAGGGAACGGTGGGGGTGAGTGTCGTGAATCCCGAGCTTATCCGGGACGGCGATGAATATGAAATTCAGTTCCTGGACCAGTCCATGGATCACCACGATAACAATGGTAACGGTTTAGTCGACGGTGCAGACCCGCTGGAATGGCTCCCCACACTGACAACGGGGTTTGTCCTGAAAAATCTGAGCGCGCCCAGGAACGATACGACGTGGTTCTATAATTATATTGAATTAAAAAAAGATTCGGTGAACAAGCGCCTGACGGATTCCACGTATTTACTTCAGAACCTTTACGATGATAACGACAAGGACTCGCGCACCGTCACCCAGATGATCGGCGGACTTGAAATTTCTGTCTACAATCCCCCCGGCAGCGTCATCAGCGATTCCATCAGGGATATTGTGCAGGGGACGCATTGGGGAAACGCTTTGACCGTGGCGCAGTCTTATCCCATAGCGTTCGGGCCTTTTACAGTGCCTGGTTATAAACCGGGTATATCGTTCCCGCGTCAGTATAAAATCGTATTCTATAATAACCCCGTGGATACTTCGCTCTCCATAAAATTGCCGTTGTTGAACGGATCGACGGTACCTATGCCTGCCGTGCGAGATGTGAAATTCCATGTGTTTGACCTGTTGACCGGGGAGAAGGTAAAATTCGCATTCGCGGATACCAGAAAAACAGGATCTGCAACCGCCGGCCAGTTTTCAGCAGGAGATCGTATTATTTTATTTGAAAAACTGCCGAACGATTCTACGGTCATTACCTATCAAATCTATAACGCGGCGATCCAGGATACCAGTTTCTTCAGCCGGTACGGGCGGTTATTGGGCGATGGGGATACGCTCTATCTCTATTCCGATAATCCGTTCACCTCTCAGATACGATATCACTTCAAATTACGCGGTCAGAAGATTGACCAGGCAGCTGCGAGTAATGAATTATCACGCATCCGCGTTGTCCCGAATCCCTATGCAGGCACCGCCGTGTGGGAAACGCGAAATGCGTATTCCTCCGGCAGAGGACCGCGAAAAGTAGAGTTTATCCATCTGCCGCACCAATGCACCATCCGTATTTATACCGTTGACGGGACATTAGTCCGGACGCTGGAGCATAATACGGTCATGGCAGACGGCGCCGAACCATGGGACCTGATGTCAAAAGAAAATATGAGCATATCGTACGGTGTCTATCTCTATCATATAGATGCACCGGGTATTGGCGAACATATCGGTAAAATCTTTATCATAAAATAAACTATGGAAGAATATTGCCGGGACGTTTGCGGTAAAGATTATGATGAGATGGTTCAACGCGTTATTATTCCTCCTCAGTGGTGTTGGAATCCTTTTTGGGCAGAAGGATCCTGACACCACCGCTGTGGTCGCTGCATTCGGAGAGCACCGGATCACGCTGAACGAATTCCGGATCGCATACCTCCAGATCCTAAAAAATCCAAAGACCTTTGATTCCAGGGAACTTCGCAGGGAGTTCCTTGACGAACTTCTCCAAAGGCGAATCCTGGCGAAGGAAGCAGAACGCCGCGGATTTTCGAGAAGCGATATCTTTCAGAATAAAATAGAAGCCTACCGTAATAAACTTCTCCGTACCCGGCACTTCGAAAAAGTGATCAGGCCAAAGTTTCACATCGCGGAAGACGAGATTGAAGAATCGTATATGTTTACCCAGGAAAGCCGGAAGATAAAACATCTCTTTTACCGCACCAAGGATCAGGCAGAACGGGCTTACGCCGCGTTAGGCCGTGGCGCCAGTTTTGACAGCCTTGCCCGAATTTGTTTCAAAGATTCGGCACTCGCTTCCCAGGGCGGTGATCTCGGGTGGGTGGAATGGGATCAACTGGAATATGACATGGCCCGGGCGGCATTCCATCAGCCGGTCGGTATGGTTTCCGGGCCGATCCGATCGTCATTCGGGTACCATCTTCTTGAGGTCACGGATTTCAAAAAGAAACCTCTGATTACCCGATATGAATATATGGTACACAAACGAAAGGTAAAATATCTGCTCGAATATAAACTGGGTGAGAAATATGCGTTTGAATATATCAACCAGTTGATGTCCCACGTTCGCCTGAACTATAATCCGGAAGTGATGGAATTTGTCGATAATAAATCGAGAGACTTTTTTAAAAGAAAACCATCAACCCTAGATCAGACCTCCGAATTCCAATTGACCGATCATGAATTGCAGAATGTTGAACTTTCGTTATGGAATACCCGCAGCGAGGTGATGGCGGTGATCAACGGTAAAAACTACACCGTGGGAATGTTTCTTGGCGATCTCAACTATATTCCCTACGATGCATTGTATAAAAGTTTTCGGTGGACGTTCGATTATGCCCTCCGGGATTATCTCCTGACGCAGGAGGCACTCGCGATGGGATTGGAGAAGAATCAGCAAGTACGATTGAAGACTACCTTGTTTCAGGAATATCTGCTGGAACAGCCGCTCCGTCAGGAAATTATTCGGCAAGTGACCGTCGATGAAAAAGAAATGAAATCTTATTTTGAGAACCATCCGAAAGAATGCAAGGGTGCGACTTACGAACAGATGAAAGAAATTATCCGCAATGAACTCCTGATGGAAAAAAAACAAAAGGCCGTTCCCAATCTGGTCAGGAAACTGACGCGCGGCATCGCGGTGAAGAAGAATCTGAAGCCCATTGATGATTATTACGATAGAGTAAAAAAAGACGAAATTGAATAATACGAAGCAGAACAATGTCGATGTTCAAAATGAGTAAGAGACGCATAATGATCCCGGACCTGCTGCGCCATCGTACAGGTAAAAATATTATCCTGACCCTCTTGTTGGCCTTCACACCGTGCCTGGTATATCCGCAGGGAACCGGTTATTATCAATCATTTGACGGCAGCGACCTCCGTTATTGGGGGGTTGATCTTAATGCCCGGGATACTACCTTCCTGCTATCTGCAGACAATAATACCATGAAGATTCAGTACAGCCGGACTGCAACCAGCGCATGGGATAACGTGCATTTTTATCCGTCGTCACCAATTAATGTCCTCTCAAATCCGATGATCACGCTCCGGTTACGGTCAACCGTGAATACGAGTTTTGCCGCCAAAATGGTTTTTGACGACGGCACCGATACGGGGCTCAGGATTGTCAGTATTGTCGGTGATGACACGTGGAAAACCGTCAGTCTTCAATATCCTGTCACCGGCAGTCCGCGGTTGGCACGGATGTACTTTTATTTTGATGGAGGGACGTCTCTGCCCAAATCGGGGATCATCCATCTGGATGATTTTAGAGTCGGCGATTCCGCGTATTTTGTTCCGGATTATGCGAACCTGGAACGTGCACGGACATCGGTTCAAAACCTTCTGCTTCATTCCGCCGAAGGATCGGGAGAAGGAATGTTCCCCGCAGGATCAAAATCTGTGCTCCAATCAGCATTGAACCAGGCGTCGGGAGTATTGAATAGTGGGAGTAAGTCACAAAGTGAAGTCGATAATGCGATATGGAATCTTTACGATGCGTGCGCCACCTTCGAACGAAGTGTGAACTCTGTTCGGCTCGCGCTGGTCGACCCCCTGACGACAAAACAGACGCGCTATCTCTACTTGAATCTGAATCGTCTTGCGCACAATTCATTATTATTCGGCATGCAGAATGCAACGGGATTTGGATACGGCTGGAGCGGCGATGATGACAGGAGCGATATCAAGGATGTCTGCGGCGATTATCCGGCCGTCTTTTCTGAGGATATCAATCAGGTAGAGCTGAATCAGGACCTCGACCGGTTGCGTTACCGTCTGACCAGCGCTTACAATAGGGGCGCGGTTATTACGCTGGTCTGGCATCAGTATGACCCGGGCGGACGCGGTTTCTACAGTACCGATGTGAACAATGAACGCATCGTGTCCACGATTCTTCCGGGCGGCGCTCATCATCAGCAATACAAAGACAAGCTTAAAAAAATCTCTCTGTTTCTGAAATCCCTGCGCGGAGTGGATGGCGAATCCATCCCGGTCATATTCCGGCCTTACCACGAGCATGTCGGAGACTGGTTCTGGTGGGGGCCGGCTTCTACCACCACACAGGAATACAATGATCTTTGGAGGTTTACGGCGAGATATTTTATTGATTCGCTGAATGTCCATAATATGCTCTGGGCACTCTCACCGTCGCTTGAGATGATTGCCCAGGATACCGCCCATGAGAATTATTTTACCGTCTATCCGGGGAATGACTACGTTGATTTATTCGGCGCTGATTATTATTTCGAATCGAAAGCATCTCCGCTGACATCAGCCGATGTACGAATTTTTTCGGGATATATGAACGTTCTGGCTGCCGGTGCGAACCGCCGGGATAAACTTACGGCGATTACGGAAGTCGGGCAGGAATTTATTCCGACCCCAAATTGGTTCACCGATTGTATCCTGGCGCCGATAAAAAATGATACGCTAAACTCCAGTATGAGCTATGCAGCGCTCTGGTTTAATTACGATGCCACGCAATACTGGGCGCCTTTTCCGGGGCAATCCAGCGTACCGAATTTTCTGCAATTTTATAATGACCCGTACACGCTGTTTACCAGCGATCTTCCGCCGATGTATCAGATGCCGCTGCCCGATACGCTTCCGCCTCTCATCGTTTCCCATCATGATTCGGTCTATGTCTCGGTGACGTCCGCGGTGAGCATCTCCGTCGTGACCAACGAGCGTGCCTATGCACGGTACAGCGGATCGGATGAACCGTATGAACAAATGCCGCATCAGTTTGTATCCGGCGAAGGCGGGTTTACACACGAGATCGTCATTCCCTCGCAGCAAGGCCAGTCCGGCACAATCTATGTGCGGGCGAAAGATATAGCCGGGAATACGATGAAACAGTCTACCATGATCCGGTTCAGGGTTGACACACTTGAAGCGCCTGTTCCTTGGTATGCGCTGAATTATCCTGTAACGTCATGGGGCTCGGGGAAAACGCCGCTCGGGACAAGCCTGACCGATTCAACCCGCACCCAGAATGTGCGCACCGTCTATACCCGAAAACAATTTCCGCTTTCAGAATTGCCGACTGCCGCTGCAATCGTTGTCAAAGGATACGGCGGATGTGCCGTTTATCTGAATGACCGTGAAATTTCCAGGTATAATCTTCCGACGGGAAGTGCAGTAGAATACACCGCAGATCCTCTCAGCGGATCCTCTTATACGAAGCAATTGGTTCTCGATTCCACCGCATTACGGTCTTTCAGAATCGGTGATAATATTTTTGCCGTCGAAACTCATGCGCTTCCTCCGGCATATGTCCAGGGGTTCGACGCGTACGTCATCAATCAAAATAACGTAAAAATATTTGCCCTGGGTTCAGTCTGGACCTATTTTGACAAGGGATACCGGCCCTCTGATATTAAAACGAAGGATATCGTTTCGGTGTCTGATGCCCCGTCTCTCTTGCCGCGCTCGAACAGGTTATATCAGAATTATCCCAATCCGTTCAACCCGGCGACGTCCATTCAGTTTGATCTCGTGCGGTCGACATTCGTAAAAATTGAGGTCTTTGATATCCTGGGCAGACGCATCGCGGTTCTCAGTGACGAAGTCCAGGCCGCCGGAACCCACATTGTTCCATTCGACGGGCGGCGCCTGACGAGCGGTATTTATTTTGTCCGAATGCATGCAGGGGACTATATCAAAACAAATAAAATGGTATTATTAAAATAATCCGGAAGAATCTACCGCGAAGAATATGAATAAACACAAGCAGCTCATAGGCCTTGGGATATTTTCAATCGCCGCCCTGTTCTATATTCTTATCGTCTATTTCATTTCTCATCGTGCGCCCAAATCGGTTACGGAAATATATTTTGCCGACCGGATGACTGAAGCGCATTATATTCTGATCGACCGGTACAATGCAGCCCATGCAGGATCGGTCAAGGTGATTCCGGTGAATTTCCCCATCTCCGATTTCAGTACCGATGCGAGAAAGGAAATCCTGGCCCGGTCGCTGCGAGGCGAGGACGACGCCATTGATCTCCTTGCGGTGGATGTCATCTGGGTGCATCGATTTGCAAAATGGTGCGAACCGCTTGGTAAATATTTCAACGACCAGGAACGCAGGCGCATCACGGAGATCGCGCTGGAAACCTGTTACCATGAAGGCGAACTCGTTGCGGTCCCCCTCGATCTTGTTCAGGGCGTGATGTACTACCGTGAAGACCTCTTAAAAAAATTTCCCGGAGGTCCGGCCGTTATTGAACAGGTGAAAAAGGGGATGACGTGGGAACAGTTCCTTGAGCTGCAGAAAAAAATGAACTGGAAGGGACCGTATTACATCTATACCGCTGCCGATTATGAGGGCCTCATTTGCAGCTATATTGAAATTCTGATGAGTCTTCGCCCTGATTATTTTGAAACCGTGGGATTCCGGTTCGATACGCCGGAGGCAAAAGAAGCGCTCCAGTTGCTGGTCGACCTGATCCACCGTTATCACGTCACACCTCCTATTGTGAGCAATTTTACCGAAGGCCCCAGTTATGAATATTATATCAAGAATGATGGATTATTTATCCACGGGTGGACGAGCTACGAGAAGGATTTTACCTCCTATCCTTTGAAAGAACAATATCTGCGAAAAGCACCGATCCCGTACCTGGCGAGCGGAAAACCGACATCGATGTTCGGCGGTTGGAACCTCATGATGTCAAAAGCGACGACAAAAAAAGAAGAGGTGATCGATTTCGTAAAGTACCTGCTCAGCGACGAAGCCCAGGAAATTTTTTACTCGCAGAGCAGATTTTATCCCGTCATTAAATCGTTTTATTCCGACTCGCTCTACCTGAACCGCTATCCTGAAATTCAAATGATACGGGAACTGATGAGCCATGGGGTTCATCGTCCGGTGCAGGAGAATTACACGAAATATTCAAAGATTATGGCAAGATATTTTAGTCTGGCGATTCTGGGGAAAATCACTGTGGACCAGGCGTTACAACGAGTGCACGCGTCCATCGAATCGGAAGGGACCCAGACGGTCGGCCGGTAACCCCTATGATGAAATTACCCGTTAAATTTTCCGATAAGGCAAAAGAAAAGCTCTCGCGCTATCAGTTTGAAATCCGTCATATCATTATCATTTTCCTGATCCTCATCTCCTTCCAGATTATTCTTATTTATTCGCAGAAGGGGATGCTGAATAATTTTCTTAAGGATACACAGAGCTGGTTCCAGAAATACTATGCGGAACGCCTCGCCCTGGTCACGACGACGAATGTCGAACTTCTCTACGAACAACAGCAGCGGATTTTTGCGACCCAGGACAGTGCGGAGACTAAAATTTCACATTCGTTAAATATTATTTTCAAACAGCAGCTGATTCATCGAAGCGTGGAGGATATCTGTCTTATCCTGGTAAAAAATCACCGGGTCTATATTGTCGATAATGGGCCGAAATTGACCACGTTTTTCAACGGGACACTTGCACCATACGATGGGGACAGCACTTCGCTGCATCAGGGCGGAATTCACCTGTTCTTCAATGCCCGTGATGAAATCCGGAGGAACGAGAAAATTCTCAGCACGGTGGTGAATGGAAAGACATTCGATGTCCTGGTGCCGTTCGTCCCCGACGGTGAGTATTTGGGAGTTCTCTATTTTAGGATTTCCCCGGACTTCTCTTTCCTGACGGCGGAAATTCAATCGGGTTTCGATAAAGTGTCGGTCATTGTGACGGCGCTTATTCTCATCGGCTTGATCGCCATCTTCATTGTCTCGTCGCGGGCGGTGCAGGAGAGGAATAAAGTTCAGGAAGAACTGTTTGTGGAGCATGAAGACAACCTGGAAAAGCAGATCCGCCTGGAGAAAGAATCGCTGTTTACCAAGCGGATCTATCATACACATCACAAAGCTGAAAAAATCATGGGATTCATCAAGGACGATGTCCGGAAAATGAATCCGGAAAACCTTGGAGAGCTGAAGCAGCGGGTGATCACGTATTCAAATTTCATATCACGGATCATCTATGATATGAAATGGTACGACCAGGATATTAATACGATTGTGAATACCATGTTCAGGACGAACGTCAATTCCGTCATCGAATTCATCGTTCAGAACATCTTCCTCCGGATATCGAGTAAAAACGAAATGTTCGAGCTGAAGCTCGATCTCGATCCGGCGCTTCCGCCGGTGCGCGTGAATGAATTCACCGTCTGGGAAATTCTGGAGCCGCTGATTCAGAACAGTATCGACCATTGTGAAATGGATTTCGTCACCATTTCTCTCCAGACGAGATATGACCGGAAGGAGAATGTTTCGTACATTGAGATATCGGATAACGGAAAAGGGATCGCCCCGGAACTGCTGGAACCGGGCCCCCGGGATGTCAAAAAAATATTTCTTGAACATGAGACGACGAAGAAGCATAATGAATCGCATTCCGGATACGGCTGTTATATCGCGCACCAGCTTGCCGTGGGCAAATGCGGGTGGAAGCTCGATGTGGAAAATTCCGCAGCAGGCGGATGTAAATTTACCATCATCATGAATCACTAGGGCCGTTTCCATTGAATCATATTGTGCGTAAATAAATTGAAATGACAAATGGAAACGATCCCTGCTGCCTTATTGATAAACAATGAAACAAAACACAAAAATACTTTTTAGAAGTGGCACCAGGGAAGAAGTATGACCAATACCAATGCCATAAAAGTGATGCTGGTAGATGACGAGGATTTTGATGTCGCCCGTGTCAAGAATACCATCAGCCTCTCTTCGACAAAAATTCAGGTCGACTGTGTCGTCTCCAACGGGAAAGCCGCGCTGGAAAATATCCAGCAGCACCCTGACAGCGTTGATGTGGTTATTCTCGATTATCAGATATCAGGCGGACTGCGCGGTGAAGAATTGATCCGCAAAATGAAAGAAGCCGATCCATTTATTCAAATCATCGTCATCACGAAAATGACGACGAACACGACGGATTTTGATTTCGCCAACAACCTGTTGAAAGCGGGAGCGTTCTGGTATTGCACGAAATATCCAGGAAACATTGAAGATTACATCTATCAGCCGACCGATTTTATTTTAAGCATCGTCAACGCATTTGAGAAGAAACGCCTGGAGAAACAAAAATTAAAGTCCGATAAACGCCTTCTCCAGAGCCTCGAAAATATGCTGGAGGCAAAAAATATTATCGGTGACTCAAAACCAATGCTGTTGCTGCGAGAGATGATTGAAAAGTACGCGAAGAGCGAGGCCAATATCCTGATCACGGGCGGCTCGGGCACCGGGAAAGAACTGGTCGCATGGAATATCCATCTTAAAAGCCGGCGGCGGTATGAAAAGTTTGTGCCCATCAACTGCGGCAGCATCCCTCACGAATTAATCGAGAGCGAGTTATTCGGTTATGAAAAAGGCGCCTTTACCGGCGCGCACGGAACAAAAGCAGGGTTGTTCGAAATCGCGAACAACGGGACGGTCTTCCTCGATGAAGTATCGGAATTATCTCTTTCGGCGCAGGTGAAGCTGCTCCGGGTGCTCCAGGAAGGGGAAATTGAAAAAATCGGCCGGACGGGCAGGCTTGCCGTCAACGTGCGTATCATCGCGGCGACCAATAAAAATCTCTCCACCGAATTGAATGAAGGAAGGTTCCGGGAAGACCTGTATTACCGTCTGAATGTTATTCCAATCGATATTGTTCCCCTGCGCCAGCGGGGAAATGATATCCTCCTGCTGTTCAAATATTATCTGGAATTTTTCAGCAAGGACATGGGCATATCCCCGCCCTCGATCGATCCGAAGGCCCAGGAGATCCTGCTGAACTATAAATGGCCGGGAAATGTCCGTGAACTTCGTAATGTAGCCCAGCGCCTCGTGCTCAACAGTACCGATCATATCGGCGTGAAAGATGTCAGCAACCCGATGATCTTAAAAAATTCGGTTCTCTCAAAAGATAATTCTATAGATGAACTCACGACCGGTCAGGTCCTGACGCTCCGGGAAATGGAAAAGACGTTCCGGCTGAAATATTTTAAGTACGTCCGGAGCATTTCCAGCTCCGATGCAAATGCCGCCGAAAAACTGGGGATTGCCCCGTCAAATTTCTACCGGATGTGTAAAGAACTGGGATTGAAATAGCGCGCTGGATTGTTGGACGACGGTGGTCTGCATGAAGAAGATCTCTTTGCTGTACTTGGTCGCCATTGCCGCGTTGATCCCACCCGAATCTGCGGCACAGACAAAAGAACTCCAGGATACACTCATCCTGCAAGCCCGCTGCGTGTTGTTTTATTCATGCTCTCAGCTGGAATATGATTCCCTCTTCAGGAAATGACGTTTCGGCTGGATTCGCTCGTTCAGCAGCACGAACGGACAAAAAAGAGATTGATCCCCTTCCTGAATAAAATGAATATTCCCTATCTCTCAACCGTCGCATCAACAGTTCTGTTTTATGGGAAGGACACGGCGAAGTATTTCCGTCGGCCATTCCATGACCTGGCAGGGATCATCCTGTTCTCGCCTGCGAAGAGGCCGGAGTTCCTGCCGCATCACTCTTCGCCGGTGTGCGCTCTTGGGAGAATCCAAAACTATTTTCTGCTGCACAGAAATTCTCTGCCGAAACCGGCAGGTTTAGATTGAGATCTGAAATTTTCTCAGAGATCAGCCAACGCTGGACTTCGCCAATATCCGTTTTCTTGTGTAAGAGATTAATCCTCCTGCTTCGACGATTGCCTGCCGCGCACTGGGCATGGGGATAATCCGGAACGTTTTTCTCGAAGTGGCGTTGAGGACTGCGGTGGGAGTGATCTCCAGGATGTCTCCTGCCGCCGCTTCCAGATCCGGACAGGTGACCGTCCGCAATCCCAGGTTGATGCTGTTTTGCAGAAAGATGCGGGCAAAATTCTTTGCTACAATGATCAGGTCGTACCCATTCAACGCAGAAACCGCCTGTTCGCGTGATGACCCGCAGCCAAAGTTTTTTCCGCCGACGATGACGCTTCCCGGCGGCTCCTGTTGAGCCCGTAATAATTCGTTTAGCTCTTTGATATCCGCAAATGCATATTGAGGGGTTTCCGTCGGGAGAACCGTGGCCATATGCCGGCCGGGGTAAATAATGTCGGTGGAAATATCGTTCCCGAGCGCATAAATAACTTTTGCCATATTATTTTTTCCCTCCTTTCCTCGATCTCGGATCGGTAATAACGCCTGTGATTGCCGATGCCGCTGCGACGGCGGGAGAACAGAGGTATACTTCGGAATTGGGATTGCCCATGCGGCCTTTGAAATTCCTGTTCGTTGTGGATAACGCTACTTCACCATCTCCCAGCGCACCTTCATGAACGCCGAGACAGGGCCCGCAGCCGGAATTCATGACGACTGCTCCTGCTTTCATAAATGTGCCAATATAGCCTTTCGCCAATGCTTGATTGTATATCCGGCCGGAGGCGGGAAAGACCAGCATCCGGGCGCCCGGAGCAACCTTTTTTTCTTTCAGGATTTTTGCCGCGATTGCCAGGTCGTCCAGACGGCCGTTGGTGCAGGACCCAATGACAATCTGATTCACTCTGGTCCCGAGGACTGCGTCGATCGGCCTGACGTTGTCGACGGTATGCGGGCATGCGATCTGCGGTTCCAGAGAGGTGACATCGATATCGATGACACGTTCGTAATCCGCATCCTTGTCCGGTTTGACCGATTCGATCTTTCCCTTCACATGCGCTTCTTCGCGGAGATAACGTATCGTCTCCCTGTCCGCCGGGACAATACCGCTTGTTGCTCCCGCTTCCACTGCCATATTGCAAATGACCAGTCGCCCGGATGTCGTCATGGCTTTTATCGATGCGCCGTGGAATTCGATCACTTTAAAATTTGCCCCTTCAGCCGTCAACAGCCCGATGAGGTTCAAGATGAGGTCTTTGGGCCCGACAAATTTTTTAAACGTACCGGTGACATTGACTTTTATGGTCGCCGGGACTTCAACATTCACCACGGCCCCGAGCGCCCAAACACTTGCCATTTCCGTTGCACCGATGCCGAAGGCGAATGCCCCGAGGGCGCCGTGACTGGTGGTATGACTATCCGTTCCCACAACGACTGCGCCGGGGCGCACATATCCGTTTTCCGGCAGCACCTGGTGACAAATACCTCCAATATCTCCGCGGATATCGTGAAATTTTGTAATTGAATTTGCCGCGACAAACTCCCGGATTTTTTTTTGGTTCGACGCGGTTTTGGGCGATTCAGCCGGAACACGATGGTCAAAAATAATGCCGATCTTCATCGGATCCCAAAGTCTGGGAACCATCCCCGTCCCCTGATAAATTTCCAGAAACTGGTTCATCACTAATGCCGCATTTTCATGCGACATTGCAAAATCCACCCTCGGTTCAACAACATCTCCCGCCCTGACCGATTTCAGGCCGGATGCGCGGGCGAGTATTTTCTCAACGACGGTCATGCCCATAGAGAACTCCTTATAACCTTGATGATATTCATATACAATGTTCTTCCTTTAATTTATTTATTTCTTCAACGGTGTATCCGGCGTGTTCGAGGATTGCAACCGTGTGCTCACCGAGCGTCGGCGGCGGCGATTCAACAACACCGGGCGTTTTGGAAAATTTTGCCGTTAAATTAAATAATTCAAGTTCGCCAATGCCGCTGACCGAGGTTTTTCCGAATGAATTCCGGTGCTTCAGCTGTGCCTGGCTCATCGCTTGATCGAGCGGGAGAATAGCGCCGGCGGGAACGTCCTGTTTATTCAAGAGATCCACCCACTCGGAGGTTTCCCGCTTCATCAGTTGACGTTCGATGAAGGGTGTTAATTCCTTCCGGTTTTTTTTCCGTGTGTCACGTTCTTGAAAACGTGGATCGTTCTTTAATTCCGGCACTCCGAGAATATCCGCTGCTGCCTCCCATTGTTCCTGCTTATTTGCAGCAATATTGATGAATCCATCTTTCGTTCGAAAGACGCCGGACGGTGCAGCGGTGAAATTATCATTCCCCATTAAGACGGGCTGTTGATTGCCGATCATCAAATTAGCGACGACCCAGCCCATGAACGGCATGATGGAGTCCAGTAAAGCGACATCGATAAACTGGCCTTCCCCGGTTCGTTCTCTATAATACAGTGCGGCCATGATTGCAAATGCTGCATTCAAACCGCCGACGGTATCGCAGACGGGAAACCCGGTACGAAGCGGATTGAGCCGTTCATCGCCGTTGATCGCCATCTCACCGCTCAGGCCCTGTATAATCTGATCATAGGCGGGTTTCAATGCGTCGGGTCCGGTCTGGCCGAATCCTGAAATCGCGCAATAAATGAGTTTCGTATTTATACTTTTGAGCGTTTCGTAGGAGAGCCCCAGCCGCGACATCACATCGGGGCGGAAATTTTCAACGACCACATCGGACGTTTGAACAAGTTTTTTAAATACTTCCTTGCCTCCCGGTGTTTTCAAATTTAAGGTGAGAGATTTTTTATTCGCGTTTTGTGCGAGGAAACTCGTCCCCATAAGCATTTGATTGTATTTCGGAACGCATCCCAGTTTGCGCGCGAGGTCGCCGCCATTGGGATTTTCAATTTTTATCACTTCCGCACCGGCAAGCGCCAGATGGAGAGTTGCAAAAGGACCGGAGAGAACGTTGGTCAGATCGAGTACGCGGATACCTTCCAGCAGTTTCATAAATACTCACTTTTTTAAATGTTCTGAGAGAAGCCCCGATTTATAGACTAATCCGGGCATCTCACGGTTAAAGAATGCCGCGAGCTCTTTTGCGAGAACAATCAACGCATCCACATGGATATCTGTCCGGCTGCCTGAGCGCTGCAGCGAATGCACGAAATCTTCCGTGGAAACATTCCCGGACGGGACTTTTGTGAACGGACATCCGCCAAGCCCGCCGGTGGAAGATTCGAAATACTTCACGCCGGCATTCATCGCCGCATAACAATTTGCCAGGCCCAATCCGTACGTATTATGGAAATGACAGGTGCATTCGATTGCCGGATCGATGTCGAACACCGCCTCGAACATTCTGGTGACCTGTTCCGGATAGGCATGACCTGCAGTATCTGCAAGGCTGATTGTTTTAAATCCTGCCTCGACATATTTCCGAATAATGCCCAGCACCCGTTCCTGGGGAACTGCACCTTCGAATCCGCATCCAAATGCCGACTGCACAGAGACCTGAACGCGTTTCCCTGCGCGAACAGCCTGAGCGGCTGCGCTGATGATCCGTTCCGTTGCGTCTTGAGTGGACATTCCGGTATTTTTACGGCTGTGCGTGTCGCTGGCAGAGACGCCCATGCAATACATCTCCACACCGCATGCTTCGCCCCGTTCCAAACCCTTTTCGTTTAAGACGAGTCCGGAGAGTATCACATTCTTCGGCCGATGTTCCTCTTCATGAAAATAATTGAACAGGGCATCCGTGTCCGACATCTGGGGTACTTTTTCCGGATGCACAAACGAGCCGAGCTGAACGATATCCACACCTGCCGCGATCAGTTCTTCCGCCCACCGGATTTTCTTTTCGAATGGAACGATCTGCTGTTCCGACTGAAGGCCGTCCCGTAAACACACATCATGGATAATGATATTGTTCATGGACTCACTTAGAATTTATCTGCGATTGCTTTTGCCATATCCAGCGTGCTCGCGTTTCCGCCCATATCGTACGTCCGGACGCTGCCTTCTTTTATCACTGCGGCGACGGCATCTTCCAGCCGGCTCCCTCTTGTTGTCTCTCCCAGCCAATCGAGCATCATTTTCACGGCAAGAATGGTGGCGATAGGATTCACTTTGTACTGGCCGGCATATTTCGGGGCAGACCCATGCGTCGGTTCAAACACCGCGAGTTTTATTCCGATGTTGCCGGAACACCCGAATCCGAGTCCGCCCACCATCTGTGCACAGAGATCGGAGATAATGTCGCCGTATAAATTCGGGGCGACAAGAACATCGTACTGAAAAGGGTTTTTCAACAACCACATGGTCATGGCATCGATATTCGCGTCGTCCATCTTAATTTCCGGATACTGTCCAGCCACCTCTTTTGCCGCTTCGAAGAATAGCCCATCGGTGGCCCGAACCACGTTGGCTTTGTGGACAACGGTGACCTTCTTCCGGTGAAACTTGCGCGCAAAATCGAATGCCGCCCGGATAATCCGTTCACTTCCTGACTTCGTGTTGATTTTACAGGAGACTGCATACTGATCCAGGGGGAGGCTGGCGAACGGCGCAAACGGTTTTGAGATTTTTGTCAGGAGGTCTGCAAGCTCCCGCGGCACCGGATTAAATTCCACGCCGGAATAAAGATCTTCCGTGTTTTCGCGGAAAACCACCAGGTTGATCCCTTCCTTGAAATTTAAAGGATTGCCCGGATACGCTTTGCACGGACGGAGGCAATTATACAGATCGAACATCTGGCGCATCCGGACAATGGGGGACCGGTACACTAAATTTTTCGACTGCAATTCAGGAGCAAGCTCTGCCTGAGCGGCCTTGACCGGTTTGGAGGTAATTGCTCCGAAGAGCGCCGCATCGACATTCTTTAATAACTTGACCGTCCGCTCCGGAAATGCGTCGCCTTCCTTGCACCAGAACTCCCAGCCAATATCTCCATGAATATATTCCGCATCCAGATTTATTTTATCGAGAACAATTTTTGCAGCCTCCAGGACGTCGATCCCAATCCCGTCGCCGGGAAGCCATGCAATACGATATTTTGCCATAGGTAACCTTTCTTCATAATGGAACATCTGCACATGTACATCCGGCAGAGGCGCAGAGTTCTCATTACTGATTTCGATTATGAGCGGCGTCAGTGTACTCCATCATTCGCAATTTCCTTCAGGCAGCGTCGGATGATAGAGATGCCTTCGTCAATCTCCGCTTTTGAAATATTCAGGGGCGGCCGGAAGCGCACCGTCCGTTCGCCGCAGCCGATAAGAATCAATCCGTTATCATAGGCCTTCGTTTTTAATATCTCACGCCGGTCCTTCGAATCTATATCGATTGCGCAAAAGAGGCCGAGACCCCGGGCATTGCTGATGAGCGACGGAAATTCATTCTCCAGTGTTGTCAGTTGTTCCAGGAGATAGCTGCCGCACGCCTGCGCGTTTTCCACGAGCCGTTCTTCCTGAATAATCTCGAGCATCCGTGCTGCGCGCACCATATCGACGAGATTGCCGCCGAAGGTCGAATTAATACGGCTGGGAACTTGAAAAACATTTTCAGGGACTTCATCCACCCGCTTGCTGCAGACGAATCCGCAGACTTGCATTTTCTTGCCGAACGACATCATATCCGGTTCGGCATAATACTCGTGCGCCCACATTTTTCCCGTCATCCCGACGCCGGTCTGCACTTCGTCGATAATAAACATGATATCGTTTTCGCTGCAGATTGTCCGGAGGCTGACGAAGAATTCCTTCCGGAAAAAATTATCTCCTCCTTCGCCCTGGATCGGTTCGATAATAAGCGCGGCAATGTCATCCGGATTATCAACGATCGCCTGTTGAATTTGCCGAATGGCCAGTTCCTCCTCTTTTTTTACTTTCTCCAGATGTTCCTCGGTGAGAGGAAACGTCAGGATGGGATTATGAATGCGGGGCCATGAGAATTTGGGAAAGTGCCTGATCTTGACCGGGTCGGTATTCGTGAGGGACAGGGTGTAGCCGCTTCTTCCGTGAAATGCATTGCGGAAATGAATCACCTGCAGGCCGACTTCCCGGGAGTATCCCTTTTTAAAATTTTTCTGCACTTTCCAGTCGAACGCCGTTTTCAGTGCATTCTCATTGCCCAGGGTGCCGCCGTCAATGAAGAATGCGTACGGGAGGTACGACGGCTGTGCGATGCGGGCAAAGGTTTCGACAAATTCCGCCATCTCCACCGTGTACGCATCCGAATTGGAAGTTTTATTGACGGCGATTTTTCCCAGCTTCTCAACAAAGGCGGGCTCGCGCAATTTGGGATGATTCATTCCCAGCGCGCCGGATGCAAAAAAAGTGAAATAATCCAGCAGGGTGCGGTTGGTGCGTGAGTCGTAGACGTACGTCCCGTGACTCTTCTCCAGATCGAACACGATGGCAAAGCCATCTGCAAGCATATGGCTGCTGAGTACGGAGTGAACTTCAGACGGCGGGATTATGACCGGACGGTGTGTCCCGGGTTTTTCAATCTTGTTCGCGAACATAGAACACCTCGAAATTCTTTTGTGAATGGATTATGGAAGACCATGATGCGATTCCATTCCCTCAGAAGAATTCCTGATGTTCATATAAAGAAACGATATAGAGGCGGATCAGTGACACGGCTGAAATTGTGTTATTATAGGTCAATACTCTTTTTTATCTTATGATCCGGATTCATAATTATCTATTTGAGCGCGCTGCAATCGGCCGCTGTAATCGATATAGACCGATTTCCATTCTGTAAAGAAATCATAAACCGCCCAGCCGCCTTCTCGATGGCCGTTGCCGGTTTGTTTCACTCCTCCAAACGGCAGGTGGGCTTCTGCGCCGATCGTGGGCACGTTAATATACGTGATCCCCGCTTTGATATCGCGGATGGCCCGGAATGCATTGTTCACATCGCGTGTATACATGGAAGAGGAAAGCCCGTAGACGGTATCGTTGAGTATTGTCACGGCGTCGTCCAACGAGTTTGTTTTAAGAACCGAAAGAACGGGCCCGAAGATTTCTTCTCTTGCGATACGCATGGAAGGGAGGACGCCGTCGAAGATCGTCGGTTCATAAAACCATCCGTTCGCCAGTTCTCCGCCCGATGCAATACTTCCTCCGCACCGCAGACGGGCGCCTTCGGCTTTCCCGATGGTCACATACGAGTCGACAATTTTTCTCTGCCCTTCATTGATGCATGGGCCGACTTCCGATCCCTGAAGAAGGCCGTCCCCCAGCCGAAGCTTCCGTGTTCGATCGACCAGCATGGTCATAAACGGGTCGTAAATTTTTTCATGGAGGATGAGCCGGCTGGTTGCCGTGCACCGCTGGCCGGTCGTTCCGAACGCTCCCCAGAGAATGCCGTCGAGTGCTAGGTCGAGGTCGGCATCGTCCATGACGATTTGAGCGTTCTTGCCCCCCAGTTCCAGCGAAATGCGCTTCAAGGTGCTGCTTCCGTCGCGCAATATTTGTTTGCCGATTTCCGTCGAACCGGTGAAAAGGACGAGATCGACATCGGGATGAGACACGATGGCATTCCCTACTTCTCCTCCTCCGCCGAAGATGAGATTAACGACACCCTCCGGAATGCCCGCCTCCATCATAATTTCAACAAGGCGTACTGCCGTCTTCGGCGTATCGCTCGCCGGTTTGAAGACGACGGTATTGCCGGAGAGGATTGCCGGGAAAATTCCCCAGGTGGGAATGGCCATCGGAAAATTCCAGGGGGTAATGATTCCCGCGACACCGACCGGGATACGAATGGCCATTGCAAACTTGTCGGGAAGTTCGGAGGGCACGGTATGTCCGAACAGCCGGCGGCCTTCCGTCGCAGCATAGTACGCGGTGTCGATGCCCTCTTGAACATCGCCGCGGGTTTCGGTCAGCACTTTACCCATTTCCCGCGTCATCTCGCGGGCAATTTCTTCCTTCGATTTTACCAGCAGGTCGCCGATCTTCCGTAACATATCTCCGCGTGCCGGGGCAGGAACCAGGCGCCACTTCTCGAATGCGGCCCGCGCGGCCCTGACGGCATCAGCGACATCTTCCGGTCCTGACTTTGGAAAGAGGCCGATGACTTCATTCCAATGAGCCGGATTTCTGTTCTCAAAAGTCCTGCCGGATTTTGCTTCAATCCATTTTCCATTAATAAAATTTCGAAATTGCTGCGGCATATTCTTGCTGCTTTCCCGGTCAATAATAATTATTCACCCGTTCATTTGTTGTGCAGCCTGTCTCTCTCGATGAATAATTTTATTATCGTCTGGTGGGAAAGATAAGAGAAAAGACTGAAAAACAAAACCGTCTCACTCTCTTGTGATTGAGAGGTTGTTCTTGAATACTCATCCATCATTCAATCGAGCGTATCATTACCAGCATTGCACGTTTGGATGGGTGTACTAACGCCGCTTTTCGGATCAAAATCATTGATATTTTTGAAGAAAAATGCAGTCTTACTTTGATGCGAAAATTCAAAATTTTAGCGGAGAGAAACGAGTGTTTTTCGCTGATTACTGGTTTACCGGTGATGTCTTCTTTGTGATATTTGTCATAGGAAGATTGAACAGTTAGGTGTAAATAGCAAACAACATCTGCTGAAATCTGCCTCCGGTGTTTTTCACCGACACTCTTTTTCATCAATCGCCAACAATAAGGATTCGATCGACAGCAGTCAGGTAAACAATTCATTTTCAAAAATACTACAGCGGGGAGCTTCACCACCTTTCTCTAGAGCATCCCCGATACCTGAAAAAAGTACTGCATGACACGAATGCAGATCATTCGCTGCCGCAATTAAAATTTCAACGTCATGGTAATAAGACGGTCCGATTTCCGAGGCCGCCGAAATGGATCCGTGATGGAGATGCATAATCTGGCGGGAAAGACTGAGCCCAATGTCCGATCCTCCCGGTTTCGTCGTAAATAATGGAATAAATATTATTTTCAGCGCCTCTTTTTGAATTCCCGGTCGATTATCAACTATTTGGCTCTCAAGAGAATTAATCACTCTTTCATCCTTCCGGGCTATTACCTCTCAAAGCAGATTTCGGTATATATGTTCATAACTCAACGATTGTTTTTGTCTCTATAATGATGAACGATATGAAAACAAAGACAACCAAACCAACCCGCCTGTTCAGCATGCGGACAAGTTATTTAATTGAAAGAAGTAAATTTCTATGCAAGAATCGTTGAAGAAGTTTTCGCCAGCGCTATTTGGCATCATTCTGATTTGCTTCGCGCTTCCCTGGGTAAACTTGTCATGCGAGGGTCATAACGCAGCGGCCTTCTCAGGCCTTCAGCTTGTTACTGGTACGACCGTTGAGCAGCAGAATCAAAAAGTCAAGTCTGAACCATTAGCCGTTGCTGTTTTAGTCCTTACTATTCTCGGATTTGCCTTGAGTTTTCTCAAGGACAAAAAGTCGTCGGTCATACCAGGCATCATTGGCGCAGCTGCTTTCATCCTGCTTCTCATGCTCAAATCAAAGATAGATACCGATGCAAGCAGCCAAAGCATTCAAGTTCAGTATGCCATCGGATTTTGGTCCGTACTCGTATTGCTCGTTGGAACGATTGTCTTAAACGGCTATTTATATTTCTCTTCAAAGAAGCAAGTTTAGTAATTGTCGCCGCAAACATAAACAACGGCGCTTCATATCCCCATGCGGTTCAGGCGTCTCAGTCGAGTGGAATGATGACCTCATCTCAAAACATAAAGGCGTAGTAAAGTTATGAAAAAACATAGCAACCAAACCAACCTGTTTACTCAGCAGTCGGACAAAAAAGGGAAAAGAGATCTTCCGGGATACCCGCTGTATCCTGCCCGCGAGGATATTTTCAACAACTCCAAAGAAGAGGAGAATATAAATCCTGAGGATATTTCCAAAACAAAGGAATTAAATGAAAATGTGAAGGCGGGGAAAAATAACGAGAAAGATTTTGCTGAAGATAAATCCGGGAGCGACTTGGATGTACCGGGATCGGAATTGGATGACGCACAAGAAAAAATTGGAAGTGAAGATGAAGAGAATAACTATTACAGCTTGGGAGGAGATGACCATAACGATCTGGATGAAAACAAGGGAGGCTGAAATATCGCCAGATGTTCGTTCTCGTGCATGATATGGCCGCCGCAAAAAATCCACAATAAATAAAAATATAAAACTTCACTAGGGAACATCAATGCCGCAGGGCGATAAATCCAGCTACACGGACAAACAAAAACGCCAGGCAAGACACATCGAAGCCGGCTATGAGAAAAAGGGGCTAAGCACAACAACCTCGGAAGCACGGGCTTGGGCCACCGTAAATAAAATTACTGGCGGAGGCAATAAAAGTGGCTCCGGCCGTAAACATTCCCAATCTGTGCCTCGGCGCAAGAGCTCATAAAAAATCCTGCCATTCGTACGGACAACGAGGAAATGCACCTGAGGAGACGTGCAATGTGGCTGCGTGCCGCGGTGTGTGGGTCGGACGACGAAATGGTGTCGAGTGGCCTCGCCTCCCGGGCGAGGTTGTCTTCATGGAATTCGGTATAGTTCCGATTGTGATTGCAGCATGAAAGGCAGTCAAGCACCTCGGGAATAAAAGCCAGGATAAATGAAGACATCTGTCTGGGATGTGGACTGTGTCTAAAGAATTGTTCAAAAAATGCGATGACGATGAAAGAATGAAAGAACCGGGTTATCACTCCTCTCAACTCAGCGATCAAAGCGGTCATGATGGCGATTGAACGGGGTATGCTGCAAAATCTGATTTTTGATAACAGGACGTTGTGGAACCATCGTGCCATGGCGGCTGTCTTTGGAGTTATCCTGTCGCTTCCTCCAGTGAAGAAAGCGATGGCAAGCAGACAGATCAAATCACGATACATGGAATGGCTGATACGGAAAAGAAAATAAAAAACGCGGGCTTGATGCACCTCCAGCAGCTTTTAGTGTAAGATACTTTATTGATTACTTCACCACACATCCAAAATAAAAATGCCCCGGATTAGCCACGGTATTAAATCTTATAATCTCAAATTCTCAAAATCTTCATTCTTCACTCTTCATTCTTAAATCCTACTTCTCCACCTATCTAAAACGAAAATGCCCCGGATATACCAGGGCAATTAAATCTTCAATCTTCAATCTTAAAATCTTCCATCTTTTGTAGCGGGTAAACAGGATGGCGCTTCCAGCGCCACGTCTCCTGTCGCACTTCGTGTGTCGGGATCCGCTTGAACCTGCATCCCGACGGAGTCGGGATATGAGCCCGACGACCAATTCTGCTCATCTAAAATAAAAATGCCCCGGATAAACCAGGGCAATTAAATCTTCAA
>Ga0105104_10000723_pt1 | contig 25496 bp, 20 predicted proteins | sample PPLLaktember2015_3_FD_87034 | JGI IMG/M metagenome (GOLD analysis project Ga0105104, IMG submission 87034) | Freshwater sediment microbial communities from Prairie Pothole Lake near Jamestown, North Dakota, USA - PPLs Lake P7 Core (6) Depth... | ecosystem: Environmental > Aquatic > Freshwater >...
GGTAGTCTACTACGGTCGCCCGATGCTCCTGTTCCGCTGGGAATCCGAGTACTATGTGACCCGCACCCCCACCCCCGCGGTCACCGACACCCCCGTTCCCCCCGCCGAACCGGCCGTGACTGACACCCCCACCCCCTAAATCCTGCCGACTGACCCCAGACACCGGGTGTTTTCTTCAACACCCGGTGTCTTATATAGAATCAGACAGGGCGCTCGTGGGGCTGCGATCCAGCCACACCAACGCCCAGGTTTCCACGTTCTCCCGGCCAAAGATCCGGGGATTGCGAGCCGTGTCCGCTCTAGAATGACTGTTTTATATCGGGGTGTGTCATCCCCGGGTTAGAAGATACTGCGTACCGTCAATAGGAAGCCGACGATGGCCAGGGGAATTCCGATGATTGCGCCGATGATCGTCAGACTGACCAGGATCCCCGCCAGCATCAGCACAAGACCCAGGATAGCGCCAACCAGCCGGCCGGTCAGCTCGAGGATCAACGCCACCAGCCGCCAGATCGCCCAGAAGGGCCACAAAAACCAGGGTACGTGTTTGGATTCAGACATTTTGAATAACCTCCAGTTTCATAATCATATACGCTGGTTCGTAAAAAAAGTTGCACAACTTGCATATTTCCCCTTTCCGTTATAAGATAAACCAGATTGTTATTGGGGAATGGCTTTTAATGGTAGCGAATGGATGGCTCCCCGGGGTGCGCAAGATCGCTGTCTTGCGTGCGAACGCCCTGGGGGATTTTATTTTTACCCTGCCTGCCCTGGATGCGATCCGCGCGGTCTATCCGCAGGCTGAAATCGTGCTTCTGGGCCGTGGCTGGCACGCGGACTTTCTACGCGGCCGGCCGGGAGCGGTCGACCGGGTGGAGCCGGTCCCGGGTGAGATCCGTTTCGACCGGGCTTTGGAAGAAAACCCTGCGCAAGTTCTGGGGTCCTTCTTGGAAGCCCAGGCAGACCAGTGTTATGATCTGGTGCTCCAGTTCCACGGCGGCGGGCGAACATCTAACCCATTTGTGCTGGGTTTGGGCGCACGCGTCACGGCCGGCTTGAAAGCGGCAGACGCGCCGCCGCTCGATCGCTGGATCCCCTATGTGTTCCTTCAAAATGAAGTGCTGCGCTACCTGGAAGTGGCCGGCCTGGTTGGCGCGCCGCCCGTACGGTTGGAGCCCTCTCTGGCGGTCACCCCGGCGGATCTGGCCGAAGCGCACGCCTGGTTACCGGATACCGCCCGGCCGCTGGTTGCCCTCCACCCGGGCGTGGGAGATGTGATGCGCCGCTGGTCGCCGGATAAATTTTCCGCCCTGGGGGATGCGCTGGTCCGCGCCGGTGCGCGGGTCGTGTTGACGGGCACACACCCCGAACGTGACCTGGTCGCGCGCGTGCAGGCGGGGATGAAGAGCCCTGCCCTCGACCTGTGCGGCCGTCTCTCATTGGGCGGTCTGGCCGGGCTGCTCTCGCGCTGCCGGCTGGTGGTCTCCAACGACTCGGGCCCGCTGCACCTGGCGCGAGCGGTGGGAGCGGCGACGGTGGGGATCTATTGGTGCGTGAATCTGGTGACGGCCGGTTCCCTGTTTAGCGCCCGGCACCGCCCGGTGCTCTCCTGGCGGCTGGACTGCCCGGTGTGCGGCCGGGATAAAATCAGCGATCCTTGCGCCCATCCTGTCTCATTTGTCGAGGATATCCCACTCGACGAGGTCCTCGCTCACGCGCTGGACCTGTTCAACCAGGGTTGAAGGGTGCTTTCAAATCTATGCTCCCAGGCCTGCTGAACCGCCTTCCCAGCTCACCCCGCAAGGTTGCCATCCTGCGCGCCTCTCGGGTGGGAGATTTTATTTGCGCCACCCCGGCCTTGCGCGCTTTGCGTAAAGCCTTACCCGAAGCGGAGATCACCCTGATCAGTCTGCCCATGCTGCGCGATCTGGTCGAACGCCTTCCGAGCGTCGACCGCTTTGCGGCTTTTCCCGGCTACCCGGGGGTTGCCGAACAGCTTTTTGACGCGCGCGCTGCCGCTGATTTCTTCAAGGCCATGCAGGCTCACCGCTTTGACCTGGCCATCCAGATGCAGGAATCCGGGGTGAATTCTAACCCTTTTACTTTGATGCTTGGCGCGCGCCTGACGGCCGGTTTTATCCGCGCCGGCGACCCTCCTGGCCGGTTAGACGCGGCCTTCCCCATCCCCAGGCAGGGTCACGAAATCCGGCGCATCCTGGCTCTCGCCGAATTTCTGGGGGCCGCCCCGGATGGCGAGCATACCGATTTTCCGCTCCTGCCTGCGGAGAGGGCCGCGGCGCGCAAGCTTCTGGTTGGATTGCCCCCACCCTGGATCGGTCTGCATTTTGCCGCGCGGGATAATTCGCGGCGCTGGTCGCTGGATCGTTTTGCTGCCGCAGGGCGCAAGCTGGCCCGGCGCTTTGGGGGTACCCTGGTGCTGTTGGGCGAAGCCGCGGAATGCGTTCAGGCCGCTGTCCTCATGGAGCAGATTGGCCCTGCGGTCCCCACCCTCGATCTGGTTGGAAAAACCTCGCTTCCCGGTTTGGGCGCGCTGATCGCCAGCCTATCGCTGCTGGTAACCAATGACAGCGGGCCGGCGCATGTAGCCTATGCCCTTTCGACGCCCACGGTGACCATTTTCGGCGGAGCCGACCCGCGCCGCTATGCCCCACTACTGCCCGGGCCCTTTCGACCCCTCACTCACCCGGTGCTGTGCAGGCCGTGCGGCTACGCGGACTGCCCGATCGGCGCGCCTTGCCTGGAGCATATTTCTGTCGAACAGGTTGTAGCCGCGGCGGCAGAAATCGTCAGAAAGGATTGATCCTCCCTTATCGCTCGATCATGGGCAGGTAGATTGAACTGGCGGGCACCCATAATTCATAGGCCCCGATATCGCAGGTGAGCACCCCGTTCTTATCACCATCGATCGGGCGGTGCTGCCCGCTGATATCTCTGGAAGGGCAGTACTGCAGGTCCCCGGCGTCGATGGCCGGGCTCGCGAGACTGGGCTGTGGGTTGAAACCGTTGAGACTGGCGTTCTCGATCTCCGGTGCAGCGCACAGGCTGTGGTCTCCGGCCGGGCAGAAGTCACCCTGCATGCCGTGGACCAGGTTGTAGTTGATATCGAAAGGAAAGCGGGGAAAACCGACCGAGCTGTACAGGCAGCTGCGCGCCGAGGGGCTCGGAAAAATCACCTGCCCCTCGAAGAGATTGTTGCGCACCAGGATTCCCTCGGATCCATCGCACGCTCCGCGGGCTGGATCGCAGGCCGCGCTCATCTGGCAGGCGCCTTCACCCGTCAGGCTGTTGTTTGCCAGCCAGACCTTGCTTCCCCGGCGGAGCTGCATCGCCAGGGTGTTCCCGTTTCTGGCGCAGTCTCCAACCTGGAAATTGAACGGTTGGCCGTTAAAAAAACTGCACGATCCAACCAGGATGGAATTCTCGATCCGCGTGTTTCCGGCCACCTGGATTTGTTCGCCGGCGTTTCCAATCGCCAGCGCGCCCCGGATCTCGACCACGGCATTATCTGCCAGTAGGGAGAGATCCAGACCGCGCGAGGTATTGTACTGGAAAGTCGAGGCTTCAAAAACCCAATGCCCGCGAGTTTCCTGGCTGTTCAGGCCGTCGCCCAGGCCTGCTTCCCCAGACCGGCAGCCGGTAGGCTCTGTGCCCGGGTACGTCTCGCTGCAGCCATTCCATTCGGCCAGGATCATCTCAAAGGCCAGGGTCCCGTCGTTCGAATCATCCCCCTCGATGTTCCCCTCCCATCCCGCCCAGCCATTTGCCGCCATGCGCACCCCACTCACCAGCCAGTTGGTCAGGCGGCCGGCCTGGATCCCGCTGACGGCCAGCCCGTGGATGTTCATGTCTCGCAGGGTGACCTGGGACGAATCGGATGCGTAGACACCGTGCTGCGCCCAATCTCCAAAAGGATATCCCGAGCGGTCGCAAGCCAGTCCTCCAGTGTGCAGGTCCGCGCAGTTCAGGTGATCGGTGATTTCAAAGCAGGCCACCTCGACGTTGTTTGACCCTTGGAGGTTGATCACCCGTTGGGTTTGTTCGGTCCCCCACAGCTCAGGAGGGCTGCTGCATCTCCCTTCCTGGCCGATGCCGATTACCCGCGTGGGAGTATCCGGGCTGGGGCCGCTGGGTATGGCGGCCATAAAACAGTTTTGGGAGTTCTCGGGCAGGCAGTTGTTTGCCCCGGGCGCGCCAATTCCCATCCGGTAGCTGCCGTAATGGATCAGAAGGGTATCTCCAGCGAGGATGCGCGGGCTGCCCCTTGGCGGGAGAGCGCGAAAGGGATGGTCCCACGCGCAAGGTTGGTTGAAACCGATTCCGGGGTATGCGGCGTCGGCGCGTCCGTTACATTGACTGTTGGATCCTCCGTCTGGGCGGATGTGGTAAGTGGTATAGGGCGTGACGGGGGTGGGGATTTCTGACGGGATCGGAGCAGGCGTTTCGGTGATCGCGGGCTGGGGAGTTGAGCTGGGCCCGCCGTCCGGCAAGCGAGTGACGGTGCTGCTGGTGGGAAGCGTGCCCTCCGGGGTTTGCGGGGTTGGCGGGGTTGGAGTGGACTGCGTTGCGGTGATATCGGGTGATAGGGTAGCTGTGGGAAGCTCTCCGATGACCTGGGTCGGTGTGGTGGTGACCGGGGTGGGGATGAGGGTGCAGCCAGCCAGGATAATCCAAAGGCTGGCGATTAGCAACAGGGCAGGTAATCGAGCGGATACCATGAGGGACTGCCTCCCCTAAAAGGAGTCCTGGAAGATCGGCGGAGATTCAACCCTAATCGTACCATAAAAGGAATGAGCAAACCTCATCATATTTCCTTTTATGTTATACTTTTACCACACAGTAACCCAGATTGCATTGTAGTGTTATACCCGGATGATGGCATTGACATCTGCCGGTCCGAGGAACCACCCATCTAAGCCTATTTCCAAGTGATCCTACAGCTGGAAGGGTATCGGGGATTAAATGGGGATAGCTTTTGCCGGATACCTCCCCGTGGGATGAGTTTAGATTGGCGCGTAGCTGGCCTGCGGTAGGTAGTCTCCCGGCGATGCAGATGGGATATTTATTATTGGCGGTAGGAAGGTCTGGCGGACTGCCAGCGTGATAAGGTCGTTTGGTTCAATGATGGCTGAGGGTGAGGGTCATTTCAATTCGGCGGATAATGGGGCCTTATTTCGGATACTGGCTGAGACCACTTCCGCAGCCATTTTGATTGTACAGGAAAATAAGATCCGCTACGCCAACCCAACGGCCCGGATGATCACCGGGTACAGTCCGGAAGAGCTGCAAGGTATGGAATTCTGGCAGCTGGCCGCCCCGGGATACCAGGAAGTCATCCAGAAGTATGGGATGGGCAACCCCTGGGCAGCCAACATCCCCATTCGCTATGAATTGAAGCTTCTTAACCGCAGCGGCGACGAGCGCTGGGTGGATATTACCGCGGCTCCCATCTCTCTGGCTGGTGAAGAGGCCATGCTGGTGACGGCCTTTGACATTACCGATCGCGATATGGCCGAGAAGGCCCTGCGCCTATCGAAGGAAGAGAAGGAAGACCAGGCAAAGACCGAACGCACCATCGCGCGAGCGCAGATGCTGGCCCATCTGTCACAGGCGTTTGCCGAAGCCGGGCTGCATTACCCATCCGTTTTGAATACGATCGTCCAGCAGATCTCCGAACTATCCGGGGATGCCTGCATCATCTATTTGTTGGGTGAAGAGGGCTATACCCTCGAACCGGCTGCCTTTCACCATCCCAACCAGGAGGCCCTCGAATCGTTCCGCAAGATTTCACGTTCCATTCGCATGCGCTTTGATGAGGGCGCGGTGGGTTCTGTTTTCCAGACCGGCGAGCCGTTGGTGATGATGGACGTTCCCATCGACCAGATGAACCGCGTGGTCCGCTCGGAGTATTTGCCCTGGCTGGCGCAGTTCCCGGTGCGCTGCGGTCTTTTTGTCCCCCTGCGCACGCAGGGTCGCAAGCTGGGTGTGCTCAACCTGCTGAGGTACCAGGCTGGCGAATCGTATTCGCTGGAAGACCAGAATTTTTACCAGGACCTGGCGGACCGGGCTGCCCTGGCGATCGAAAACGCCCGCCTGTATGCCCAGGAAACCAGCCGGGCACGCGAGCTGGAGGCCCTCCACCGGGCCACCACTGCCATGCTAACCACGCTCGACCTGGATACCTTGCTCAGCCAGATCCTCGATGCCGCACAGCACGCCATACCCTCCGCGGAGCAGGGCACGCTCCACCTCATCGAGCGCCAGACCGGTCACCTGGAAGTGCGCGCCCAGTCGGTCTTCCGTGATCAGCGCATCCATAAGGTCAGCCTGTCGCGCATCGAGGGGCACATCGCCCGCGCGGTGAGCGAAAAGAAACCCCTGCTCATCCACGATAACCTGGCGACACCGGCCTCGTCGGTGGAAGGAGAGACTACCGGCGCCCGTTCGGTCCGTTCTGCCATTATCGCGCCTTTGTTGCTGGGCGATCACGTATTGGGCGTGCTGTCGCTGATCCATTCCATGCCAGGCCAGTTTACCCTGGCTGATCTGCGCCTTCTGGTGAGTTTTGCCGCGACTGCTACAGCGGCTATCCAAAATGCGACCTTGTACGCCGAAGTCCAGCGTCTGGCGACCACGGATACGTTGACGGGTCTGCTCAACCGGCGCCGTTTTTTCGAGCTGGGTGGGCTGGAGATCGATCGTTTCCAGCGTTTTGGCCGTCCGCTCTCAGCGATCATGCTGGATGTGGATAACTTGAAGCAGACCAATGATACCTATGGGCATGCCACCGGGGACCGGCTGCTCCAATCTCTGGCCGACCGCTGCCGGGCCAATCTGCGCCGGGTAGATATCCTCGGGCGCTACGGCGGTGACGAATTTGCCATACTGCTCCCTGAAACAGGGGTTGATTTGGCCCACGATGTGGCCGAGCGCATCCGCCAATCGCTAGAAAATGATAAAATTTGGACCGAGCAAGGCTTGGTGACGACTTCAGCCAGCCTGGGAGTTGCCACCGCCATGCCAAAGACGATCAATCTGGCCGAGCTGCTGGCCAGGGCAGACACTGCCCTGTATTTGGCCAAGCAAAGGGGCCGCAACCGGGTGGAAATTGTATAAACATGGATGATTCACGGACGCGCCGGCTGCTGGAAGACGTTCGCAGCGGAACGGTGACAATTGATAACGCGCTTGAAGAAATGCGCCGTCTGCCTTACGAGCGGATTGGCGATTATGCTCGCCTGGACCACCACCGCGTCTTGCGCTGTGGCTTTCCCGAAGTGGTCATGGGCCAGGGGAAAACCCCCGAACAGATCCTGGAAATTATGCTGCACCTCTCAGCGCGTAACCCGCGAGTGCTGGCTACGCGCGTAGCGCCTGAAGCCTATCACGCCATCCACGAGCGCCTGCCCGAGGCGGTCTATCACCCGCTGTCGCGCTGCCTGGTGATCGACCGCGAGGATAACCCGCAGCGCCGCCCGGGGGTCCTGGTAATGACCGCCGGGACCGCCGACTTGTCGGTCGCGGAAGAGGCCAGCCTGACCGCCGGTTTGATGGGCAGCCAGGTGGACCGCCTGGTCGATGTGGGTGTGGCCGGTCTGCACCGCCTGCTGTCCCACCTCGAACGCATCCAGAGAGCGCGCGTCATCGTGGTGGTGGCCGGGATGGATGGTGCTCTGGCCAGCGTGGTCGGCGGTCTGGTCTCAGCGCCGGTGATTGCCGTACCTACCAGCGTGGGCTACGGAGCCAGCTTCCAGGGGGTGGCGACCCTGCTGGCCATGCTCAATTCCTGCGCCAATGGGGTGGCGGTGGTCAATATCGATAACGGTTTCGGAGCGGGGTACATGGCCGCTCTGATCAACCGCCTGGAGCCTTGCGCGGATGAAGCGGCCGGGGAATGACAGATCGAGCCTCTGTTCCATCCGATCTTGAATTGGGACCGGTGCTGGCAGGCAAATGGCGGGCACTCCTGGCGCTGCTGGAAGAGCTTGGACCGGTCGGGGTAGCGTTTTCTGGCGGGGTTGACAGCGGTCTGCTGTGCGCGGCCGCCTACCTGGCGCTGGGGGTGCGCATGCTGGCTTTTACCGTGCGGTCCCCGGTAGAGAGCCCTGGTGATTCCATTTCGGCGCAGGCGCTGGCAGCTCAATTGGGCTTTTCCCACCGCCTGGTTGATTTTGACGATTTCGATAACCCTGCTTTTGTAGCCAACCCGCCCGACCGCTGTTACCACTGTAAGCTGGCCCGCTTCCGTTTCGTCCAGAGCCTGGCGGCGCCGCTCGGGATCCGTACCCTGGTGGAAGGCAGCAATGCCGACGACGAGGGCGATTATCGTCCCGGGGTGCGCGCGGTAGCCGAGTTGGGCATGCGCAGCCCACTGGCCGAGGTGGGGTTGAGCAAGGCGGAGATCCGCGGCCTGGCGCGCGCGCTGGGGCTTGACCTGTGGGACCGTCCCAGCTCTCCCTGCCTGGCAACCCGATTTCCTTATAACACCCCCATTACCCGCGCGGCCCTGCGCCAGGTGGCCCAGGCCGAAAGCTTCCTGATCGAACGGGGTTTCCGCCTGGTGCGCGTGCGCTCCTACGGCGACCTGGCGCGCATCGAGGTCGAACCGGGCGCCATCCCGCGCCTGGTGGAGCTTCGTGAGCAGGTCGTGGCGGCGGTGAAATCGTTTGGCTTTGTCTACGTGGATGTGGACCTGGCGGGATACCGCATGGGCAGCCTGAACGAGACCCTCGGCCGGTAAAATAGTAAGCTTTACACTCCGTTCTCAGCGTCTCTGGGGTGATTCGAGTTAAGTTCTATCCTATTCCGGACAAGGATGTCTGAATGAAAATTGCTTACGTGGATGCATTCTCGGGGATTTCCGGCGATATGTTCCTGGGGGCGTTGATCGATGCGGGTCTTTCCCTGGACGAGCTGCGCGGGCAGTTGGCCCGGCTGACCCTGCCCGATCGGTATGAGCTGGAAGTTACCCAGACGAAGAAAGGCGCGCTGCGCGCCAGCCAGTTCCAGGTACGGGTGGAGCAGGCTGCTCATACCCATCACCGGCACTACTCGGAAATCGCCGAGATGATCGAAGCCAGCCCGCTTTCCACGCGTGTCCGGCAGGCCAGCCTGGCGATTTTCCGGCTGCTGGCCGAAGCCGAGGGCCGCGTGCACGGGACGCCGCCCGAAGAGGTCCATTTTCATGAGGTGGGAGCGGTCGATTCGATCGTGGATATCGTCGGCGCGGCGGTCGGGCTGGAGCAGCTCGAGATCGAGCGGCTGTATGCCTCGCCCTTACCCATGGGCAGCGGGATGGTGCAAAGCCAGCATGGGCCGCTGCCTCTACCGGCCCCCGCCACCCTGCAGGTGCTGGTTGCCGTGCACGCCCCCACCGTCCCCTCGCCGGCCAGCGTCGAGCTGGTAACCCCCACCGGTGCAGCCCTCCTGGGCGCTCTGGCGACATTCGAGCAGCCTTCCCTGCGCCTGTTGGGGGTGGGGGTGGGTGCGGGGCAGCGCGATCTGCCCTGGCCGAACGTGCTGCGCCTGATGCTGGGTGAAGTGGAGAGCCCCGGCGGTCCGCCGCTGGTGCTGATCGAGACCAATATCGATGACATGAACCCGCAGGTATTTGGTCACGTGATGGGCCGCCTGCTGGAAGCCGGCGCCCTGGACGTATACCTGACCCCCATTTACATGAAGAAGAACCGCCCGGCGACCTTGCTGGGGATCATCGCCCGTAAAGCGGACGAACACCACCTGGCCCGCCTGGTGCTGGCGGAGACGACCACCCTGGGGCTGCGCGTCCAGCCGATCTACCGCTACGAGGCCCAGCGCACAGAGCGCCTTGTGGCCACGCCCTACGGTGACGTCCCGCTCAAGCTCAAACTGCTGGATGGGCAGGTAGTCCAGGCCGCCCCCGAATACGACGTGTGCGCCCGCCTGGCCGACGAACACCAGGTCCCCCTGATGGTGATCTACCAGGCCGCGCTAAACGCAGCTTAAGCCTCGGAGCCGGATTTCCTCCAATTGAGCTAGATTGCGCCCCTCTACCCCGTCTGGGCTGGCTGGACAAGTCCAGCACCGCTGGGGGCGAACGGCCCAACCTACGCCTCAGCCCAAAGAGACGAAGACCCCAAAGGTTAATGAAAACCTTCGTGCTCTTCGTCTCTTCGTGTTTAAATTTTTTCCCTTATTTATTCAGGTCTCTTAGCGTTCTTCGCGTCTTCGCGGTTAAGTTGGCCGTTCGCCCCCCGGCCCGCTCACCAAATAAGCGAAACCCAACTCCATTCGTTTTACGGCTGGCTGTCTACCACCTGTTCGTCATAGGTCATGCACACCTGCTGCCCGGGCTGGACCACCAGGAAATCCGTCTGCCAGTCCCCGTCCAACAGGCGCCGGACGAGCACCATGTCCCCGGCCAGCTTTTCAAAGGTCCACCCGCGTCGGGCTGCCTCGAGCTGCGTCTGGTTTTCCACCGCCTGGCCATCCCCGATCTGCATATCGATATAGGCTGCCCGGCTGTAGTGGCTCCGCCAGGCTCCCATGACTTCCATCAAGTAATCGGCGTTCTCCTGGCCGTACTTTTCCACATACTCGCCGTAGACGGCCTGTAGATCCTCTTCGAAGGCCGATCCAAGGGCCAGGCTGGATCCCGGCTCGTCGTTGCGCTCGATATAATCCAGCGTGTACCAGTACGTCCCCGGGCAGGCGGTGAACTGTTCCTGGTAGCGGGCGCGGCTGCCCAGGAAAAGGGTGATGCAGTCGTGAGCGCGCGGCAGCACCAGCGGGGTTTGGCGGGCGACCAGCCCGGCGGTGGCCTGACCGCACAGCCCGTAGGCCAGCGCCACGGCATCGTATCCCTCTCCTTCGGCGGCATCGATCTCGGCCTGCAGCCGGTCGCGCAGGTTGTTGGGGTGGTTATGCAGCCCGCGCTGGACGAGCAGGATATCGACGATATGCGGTGATTGGGCGGCGCACCAGTACAACGGGCGGGCCAGGACTTCACAGGCGATACATTTAATGCGCATATTATTTTCTGTGTCCTCTGCGTCTCCGCGGTTAGTTTTTTGGCCTTCACTATTCGTGAAATTCGCGCCATTCGCGGATAATCTTCCCATCTCTAAAAATACATGGCTTCCACAAACCGGTTGGTAAAGTCCGGGTGAGTGGTCAGCTCGATGTAATCGAGCTGCGCGAGAACCCGGTTGGCTTCGTCGCGCGCCGCGCGAGAAATCAACATCTGTTTAGCGCCCACTCCGGCGGCATTCCCCACCTGATGGAAGCGTTCCAACGGCTGCGTGGGAAACATGCCTACCCGCTGGGCGCTGGCCAGGTCCAGGTATGTCCCAAACGCTCCGGCGATTACCCAATCGTCCACTGCGCCGGCCGAGATGCCGGTCTTGTCGAGTAAGATTTCGATCCCTGCGCGGATTGCGCCTTTGGCAAGCTGGATCTCGTGGACGTCTGCGCGCGTGACCAGGATATCGCGACCGTGCCCGCTCTCTTCCGCCGGCACCAGCACGAACTCGGCCCGCCCGTGGGAGCCGCCGGAGACCGGCCGCACGCGAGGATGACCTCCAGAGCGGAATACACCGCGCGCATCCATGATCCCACTGCGGTACAGCTCGGCGACTGCCTGGAGGATGCCCGAACCGCAGATTCCGACCGGGGGCTGGCCGGCAATGGTCGATACCCGGGTCTGCCCATCCTGGATCAGGACGCGCTCGATGGCCCCTGGAGAAGCGCGCATGCCATCTCGGATGTGGGCGCCTTCGAAAGCCGGGCCGGATGCGCACGAGCAGGTGACAATCCGTCCCTGATAGTGCAGGCTGATCTCGGTATTGGTCCCGATATCCGCGACCAGCCAGGTACGCGCGGGAGACAGCGCCTGGCTGGTGAGCAGTGCGGCGGTGTGATCGCCGCCCACGTAGCCGGCAATATTGGCCGGCAGGTAGATCTGCGCGCCGGCAGCCAGCTCCAGACCCACCTCAGCCGCGCGCACTTCCAGCGGCTGGCTGACGGCCGGGACGTAAGGCGCTGCGCCCAGCTGCTCGACGGGCAGTCCCAGGAAGAAATGGTGCATGGCGGTGTTGCCCACCACCACCGCATCCACCACCTGGCGGGGAGAAGCGCCCGCTTCGGCGCACAGCTCGCGCACGGCCTGGTTGAGCGTATCGACCAGGCGGGTTTGCAGGAGACGGCGCTGTTCGGGAGATTGGTTGGCGTATGCGATGCGGCTGACTACATCCTCACCATAGCCGATCTGCGGGTTCATCACCCCACAGCGCGCCAGGGTGGCTGCGCTGCCCAGGTCCACCAGGTAAACGGCCAGCTTGGTTGATCCCAGGTCCACTGCCAGACCCAGCAGGGGAGTGCCGGTCGGGAGCGCCGCGGCCAGGTGCGTGCGGCTGCCCTCATCGCGCAGCGCCAGACGGGCTTTCCATTGGCCGCCGCGCAGAGACCCAGACAGCTCGCGCAGCGCGGCCAGGTCGCCGGTCAAAGGCGGCCAGCCCGCCGCGGATACCGCCTGTCCGGCGCGAGCCAGGTCGGCGGACAGGTCGTAAAGGTTGGGACCGGTCAGCTCTACATCCAGCGGGTGGACTGCCGGATCCAATGTCCCGCTCGTCTCCTGACCGTCCAGCTGCATCTGCTGCACGGCCGGCAGCGACTCGCGCGGGATTTCCAGGCGGATATCGCTCAGGGGTTCGGCCTGGCAGGCCAGCCGGTAACCCTGCGCCAGATCGGCCTGGGTAAGTTGTTCTTGCTCCGTAAGGGAGATGGCGGACAATTCGCCCTGGATCAGCCGGACGCGGCAGGTCCCGCAAATACCTACCCCGCCGCAGGCGGCCACCAGGTCGATCCCCGCCAGCTGCGCCGCGGACAGGATATTAATGCCCGGATCTACCTCGATGCGCCGCCCGACCGGCTCCAGGTCTACCTGAAATTTTTGGGGCATGCGCTTATGCCGGTCTGGCTGCCAGAGCGATTTGACGCAGGTGAGCCGGGCTTGTCCCGCAGCAGCCGCCTATCACGCGGGCTCCGCTGGCGACCCATTCCGCGGCCTGGGCGCCCATCGCCTCGGGGGTGAGGTCGTAAAGGGTGTGATCATCATCATCCGTATGCGGCAGGCCGGCGTTGGGTTTGAACCAGATAGGCAGCCGGGTGGCCTGGCGCAGTTCTTGTAAAGCCTTCAGGTTTTCCTCCGGGCTGCGCCCGCAGTTGATCCCCAGCAGATCCACCCCCAGGGCTTCCATTTCCTTTGCCATCTGGGTGGGGCGTACCCCCATCATCGTGCGCGTCCCGCGGTCGTAACTGAAGGACACCACGATGGGCAGCCGGCTGGCGGAGCGCGCTCCTTCTACTGCCGCGCGCGCCTCGCCCAGATCGAACTGGGTCTCGATCACCAGGGCATCCACCCCGGCTTCGCTCAAGGTGCGCGCCTGTTCGGCAAAGGCTGCCTGGGCGTCTCCGGCCGAGAGCGGGCCAAAGGGTTCCAGCAGCTCCCCGGTAGGTCCCATCGAACCGGCAACCAATACCTGTGTCCCCTGGGCTGCCTGGCGGGCCAGATCAACCGCCCGGCGGTTGATCGCACCTGCCTGCTCGGCCAGACCGCTGGCCTTCAGCCGGGGGTGCGTCCCCCCAAAAGTGCAGGTTAGCAAGATGTCGGCCCCGGCTTCGATAAAATCGCGATGCAGCGCCAGGATTTGGTCGGGACGCTCCAGGACCCAGGTGTCGCTTGGCACGCCGCGCGGAAGTCCGCGGGATTGCAGGTTTGTTCCGGTGGCGCCATCCGCGATCAGCACAGCGTTCGATTCGAGGCGGGAAAGAAAAAGCGAATCAGTCATGTTGTTTTCTCCGGTGGATTTGCTCTGATTCTATCAGAAAATAGATAAAGAGCAGGCCTTCTATCTGCCTGCTCTTTATCTTACTACTCAAACTACCAATAAAAAGGATGATCTTTTGGGTCTATACAGGTGACCGGCCGGGTAAAGCTCGTACAATCGCGACCACAATCACCGCACCCAGGAATGCTACCAGGAGTGTCGTGAAATTGATCCCGCTTACGGGGTCCGCTACACCGAACAACTGGGAGGCCAGGAAACCGCCAACCAGGGCGCCAACGACACCTAGGACCATATTCCCGATAACACCATATCCGCCGCCGCGCATCACCAGGCCGGCTAACCAGCCCGCGATAATGCCGACGATAATCCAACTCAAAATACCCATAACAAACTCTCCTTTCCGATAACATAATTCGGATCGACGACCCGTGGTCGTCTTTTCAAACGTAATCCTGCAAGAATATATAAAATCAATTCTTGGCCTCAGTATATGATTTACAGAGTAGATATACAATGGGGGAATATCATACCCCTGGGGTAGGATTTTCCCTACCTTAAAATAAAATGAAAGCGATTGGATCAGGCTGCGGGTTATCCGTCTGGCAGGCTTGGGTCAGTCTCTTGAAGCTCGGCCTGGGATTCTGGCTGTGTGCTTTTCCAGGGGACCAGCACTCTGGCTCGGGTGCCTTGACTTTCGGTGGAGATGATTTCAAATATCCCCCCGACCGATTCGGCCCGCTCGACTGCCCCCACCAGGCCCAGGTGGCCCTGGCGCGCCAGTTCCAGCCCATCCGATAGGGCTGTGAAACCCCGGCCGTCGTCTTCAATCTCTAAAACAGCGTGGCCATTGTTCAAGCGAAAACGCACAATGACCTGGTCGGCCTGCGCGTGTTTGACCACATTGGTGAGCATCTCTTTATAGATTTGGAAGAAAGCCAGGCGAACGGGCTCGGGGAGGGTCTGACCATCGGCGTCCAGATCCAGCTGGATCGCCAAATCCGGGTGAGCGGCGGTAAAACTGTCGGTGTGAGAACGCACCGCTTTTTCCAGGCCAAAGGGTGCCAGTGCGGGCGGGCGAAGCTCATTGCAGAAGGTGCGCAGATCGCGGATGCGCGTTTGCAGATTGGCCTGGATTTCCCGGAGCAGTTCTACCAGATAGCCCTCCTTCACCTGTCCGACCGCCTGGCTGAGATCCATATTCAATACGATCAGGTCTTGCAGCGGCCCATCATGCAGGTCTTGGGCGATCCGCAGCCTTTCTTTTTCCCGGTACTGGGTCAGATAGTGCTGGACCTCCATCCGGGAAGCATTCTGGCGCATCTCCTCTTCGGTTTTCTTGCGCGCGGTTATATCCATCGATACCCCGATCATGCGCAGTGGGGTGTCATCTTCTGCGTAAAATCCGCGCCCGACAGATAGGATCCAATGGATGCTGTCGTCTGACCAGACTGCCCGATATTCTGCCTCAAACTTGGTTTGTTTTTGCAGCGCATCTTTGATGGCGCGATCGGTGCGCTCCCGATCCTCGGGGTGGAGCAGGTCCAGAAAAACCTCATAGGTGATCATCTGGTTGGCCGGCAGCCCGAACAGGTCCTTACACAGTTTGTTCCAGATCAGGTCATCCCGCACCAGATCCCAATGCCAGCGCCCGAGCTCGGCGGCTTCGGTGGTGACCAGCAGCTGCTCCTGGCTTTCGCGCAGTTGTTCTTCGGCCTTTCTACGCTCGAAGAGCTCGTAGCGCAGCTGCAAGTTGGCCTCCTGGAGCTCCTGAGTGCGCTCTTCCACCCGGTTTTCCAGATCCTGTTTGGAGAGCAGGAGAGCCTTCTCTGCTTGTTCTCGTTCTGCCGTCCTCTGCTCCAGCCGGTCGCGCAGCAGACCGAACAGGTTGGCCAGGTTTTGGATTTCCAGAACCCGGCTGGAGGGCAGAGGCGCATTCGGATTCCCGGCGGCCAGTTCGTTGACCGCGTATGCCAGCGACAGGAGCGGAGCAGCCAGCACCCTTGCCAGGGCAATCCCACCGGCTGTAGTCAGGAACAGGAAGATTAACAGGATCCCGAAAGCGAGATCGCGCCCAACCCGCACGCCATCCATGGCCGATTCGGCAGTCCGTTCTGAAATAATCCCCCAACCGAGATCCTTGAGCCGGGCGTATCCGGCCAGGATCGTATCGCCTTCCGTACGATAAGCCAGGAATCCCCAATCTTCCCGGCTGTACAGCATCCCGGCTACGGGCGGCCAGGCTGAGATGTCCTGGAAACTGCTGGTCAGGCTGGGGTTTGGATGGGAAATCACCCGGCCGTACGAGTCAACCAGATACACGGTTTGTGCTTGGGAGGTGGCCTGGTTGGACAGGAAGCTGACCACATTTTCAGTCAGGATACCGATAGTAACCAGCCCTTTAAAGTCCCCAATCGGCCCCATAACCGGCGCGCCAAACCCAAACACAGGTTTTTGCAATTGCGGAGAGATCAAAATATCCGCAGAGGGGCTCCCGGTAATTTTGGCAATCTCGTAGATCGGAAACCCGACTGCCGATCTCAATAGGTTGTTATCACTGCGTGAAATCGGGTTGCCCGCTGCATCAAAGAGATTAAACGCGGTTGCGTTTGGATAGGCGCGGGCGTAGGTGCGCAGCAGCTCCCTTTGTTGGGCCAGCGGCATATCCATTAAATTTGGGTGCTGAGATAAAGCCAGAAGGGCTGTGCGGTGCAGCCGGATAAAATCGTCCAGGGACCGGGCCAGCGCAATGGCGTTGTTTTCCTGTCGGGCCAGGGTTTCATCTTCAACCGAGTTTTCCACCTGCCCGCTGACCAGGGCAACGGTCATGATCAAGGGGATCGACGTAGACACAGCCAGGATTAGTGCGATGCGCGATTGCAGCGTGGTGGGGGTATCGTGGGTCAGGCGGGTAGATAACCAGGGCAGCAGCCACAGGATTATCCCCAGCCCGCCAAAATAGACGATCGACGGCCAGATGGCCTGTGGGATGACCGCCCAGGCCAGGTAACCCATAAAGACGGCTCCGGTCAGCAAGTGCGCAATCCAGTATAAAACACGAAGGATGAGGGGGATGGCGCTCTTCTGGAAATAGTGGATCAATGAGAGCTGGATGAAGACCAGCAAAAGACCCCCTACACATAGGGGAATCCAAAGCAGCGGCGAAACTGACCTGGCAGGTAGGTTCGCTGAGATAACAGTGATTAGCCCAATTGAAAAGGCGCTCAGGCCCAGGATGATATCCAACAGGTCCAGGCGCAGGGGCAGCTCGCGGGTGTAAGGGCCGCCCAGGGTGCGCAGCCCGGCGATCAAAGTGCCCAACCCCATCAGGCCGTAGCTGGCGGCTCCAATCCATACCTCCTGGGTGACAAACCCATAGGCCAGGAAGACAAGCAGGAAACTTCCCAATAGGTGAATGGCCGCGGCAACCCAAACTGGCGGAACCAGTACGGCGATGCTGATGAGAGAAAACCCGGCAGTTAAGAACAACAACCCCCAGCCGGAGAGTTGGTTTTGTATGGCTGCGAACGCGGGATCCTGGAATTGGTGGGGGACGACCAGCATCATTGCCCCCAGCACAGTGCACAACGCGCCGGATACCCATTGTAAACTGCTTACCCTCAAACGAACCATCCAGGGTGATCTGATCATCATAAGGATTTAAAGTATCTGCTCAATCATTGTAGGGATATCCCCCAATCTTTGAGATGTTGCGATTAACTATTGTGACATGGAAAGCAGGGATTGTCTAGTAAAACGATCTGGATTATGAAAAAGCTCTAACGTCTTTAGGGGTGATTTTTTCGAAAAAGAGCCCACCTTTCAAAATTATATGTTGACTTATCGGGGGGTTATTCTCTATACTATACCATAGGTCTGGGGTTATAATTTTGTTCTGTTGCCTGTGATGCGCTTGAAAATATATCTATCGCACATCCTTCTTTGTCTGCTCCTCGTAGCCTGTTCCCTGCCATTCTTTGATGTGCAGGGAGCGCAGTCTCCATGGATTTCCGTCGGCCCCGGGATCGATTACCAGCATTTCAGCCTGCCCGGTCCCGTGGAAACCTACGTGGCTCGGATGGACCGCCACAACCAGGGTGTAACCCTGGAGAGTGTGGTTGCCAATGGCAAGCTGGCCAGTGGGGGTGAGACCGTTTCGAGCATGGCCAGCCGCATAGACCAGTCGATCAGCCAGTGGAGCCCCACCTCCGGAAACCGCAACCGGGTGGTTGTCGCGATCAATGGCTCCGGGTATACCGCCAATGCCGAGCCCAAGAGCGGCATGATCGTATCCGGGTTCTACGCGAAGCGCTTTGACGACCTTGGGGGCGGGAGCGGTTTTGGCTGGCGTCTCGATCGGTCTGCATTTATTGGAAAATGCGTCAGCCACGAGCCGGACCAGCAGTTCGTCTCTTTCCCCGATTCGAGTACCGGAGAGACGCTGAAAATCGACGGCGTCAATGTTGGGCGAGGTCCGAACCAGCTCATCATTTATACCCCACAGTATGGTGAAAATACACGCACCTCGACGGGTGAGCTGGAAGTCGTGATAGAGCTCGGCCAACCTCTGCTGCCCCAGTCGAACCCGGGGGTACTGGGCAACGTGCGCGAAATCCGCGATGGGGCCGGGTCGACGCCTATTCCTTTCGACACCGTGGTGCTGTCTGCCTCGGGCTCCGCCCGCCAGATCCTGCTCAACAACCTTGCCATCAATGCCCGGGTTGAAATCAACCAGCGCATCCAACATTCGGACTGGGATTGCAACGGAGAAAATACCTTTAGTTGGGCAGGTACCTATGCCAGTATGCACGGTGATTATGCCGTGCTCCGCGAGGGGGAGGTCTATCCAAAGAGCGAGGATGCAGGCGCTACCAACCGGCAGCCGCGCACGGCAATTGCCTATAACCAGGACTTCATCTTCTTCATCGTGGTGGATGGCCGCTCCGATTATAGCGTCGGGATGTCTTTCGAAGAACTGGCGGTTTTCTCCCGCGATACCCTGGGCGCCACCTCTGCCATCGCACAGGACGGCGGCGGATCGACCGATATGGTGATCAATGGGGCGGTCATGAACCACCCGGTATCGAAGTGCACCATCTCTGCCCAAACTTATTTGCCTTTAGTGACCCAGGCCAGCTCTCCGGTCTCTACTCCTCAGGCAGTTCCGACCCCCGCCGGTTCACCCACTCCAGTGCCGGATGTGTTTGCCTGCGAACGGGCTGTGGCGAATTCCATGATGATGGTTTACCTCGAACCGGGTGTGCGCTCGGGGAGCTATTATAACTTTGACCAGATAATCACCAGCCAGGCCGCCGATATCCGCCTGGGACCGGGAACAAATTTTGGCCTGCTGCAGAGCGTGCCGGCCGGGTCCACTGGTATCATCCTGCCGCACCTTGGCAACCTCAGCGGAATCCTGGCCAAAGGTGCGTATTGGTGGAAGGTCGATCTGAACGGTGTGGTTGGCTGGATATCCGAAAACAATCTCAGCTACATCAACTCTCCACCGGTTGGTTTGGATCTTAATATGGAATTCGTAGATATCGAACCTTAGCCCCATCCCACCGGTTTCACCCATTAAATCCCCTGCCGTTCCCCTGTGTTTCCCCCTTGGCGGCAGGGGATTATCTATTAAAATCATGGATAGATAGAACAAAAGTTCTATCTATCCATTCAGCAAGCCGTGAGACTGGAGTCAGCGCAGCTTTCTTCCGGTTTTGCGTTTTTCTGGCTGCCAGATCCTATGACCATCATCCTCTTTGTTTACGACGAGCACACCCTGAGTGTTTATACGGATCCCGCGCCGCCAGACCAGGTAGCCGAAGCGATCAATACGGGCCGGTCCAGCCTGGATCCGGGCTGGATCCCAGGCTGCCGCTGGCATGCAGTCTGCCAGGCGGATCTGGTCCTGGTAACGGCCGTACCTCAAGACAAACCCGTTTCCCCGGGTGAAGTGATCCAGCTTTCTCCGCGCGAGTATGACACCCTGGTTGGGCTGGCTGCCGGTCTGAGCATCAAACAAATCGCGGCATCCCTGGGGCTCCAACCCCGTACCATCACCCAATACACCTGGTCGATCAAACGCAAGCTCGGCGCACGCACGCGCGAGCAGACCGTCATCCGGGCTATGTCTATGGGTCTGGTCAATCCCAAAGACCTCCCCAAGAAATAAATCGACTGGGTTCGGGCCGCAGTCGCCTGAGCAAAACCCCATTAAAATTAACCGGTGAAACTGGTCCAGATCCGTTTTCACCCGGCATTCAATCCCCTGCTTCCGCGCCTGAAACGAGAGGTCTGGTTTTCCATCCCGGTTGAGGAGAACCAGACCATCAAACACGTGGTGGAGTCGCTGGGTGTCCCGCACACCGAGATCGGCCAGATCCGGGTCGATGGCAAGCCGGCCGGTTTGGATACCCGGGTGCTGAACGGCGACCGCCTGGAGGTCGACCCGGTTCTGTCTTCCCCATCCCCGGTTTTAGCGGGCTTTGTCCTGGACACCCATTTGGGAAGGCTGGCAGCCTATCTGCGTATGTTGGGGTTCGACAGTATTTATCACACCCAGGCGGATGACGCGGACCTGGCGCGGATCTCCAGCCAGGAGGGCCGGATCCTGCTGACCCGCGACCGGGGACTGCTAAAGCGCAGCCAGGTCACCCAGGGATTTTTGGTGATCGACGATGACCCACACCGGCAGATCGTGGCGGTGCTGCGCCGCTATTCTTTATCTTCGCTCATCCGGCCGTTCGAGCGCTGCATGCGCTGCAACGGTGTCCTCGTCCCGGTCGAAAAACACCAGGTGGAACACCTCCTCCCGGACCAGACCCGCCGCTGGTACGATGAATTTCATCGTTGCCCCGACTGCGGCGGCATTTATTGGAAGGGTGCCCATTACCATCGGATGAAGGCGCTGATCGATCAGATCCTGGGGGATAAATAAAAAGCTATAGGCTGTACACCGCGGAGCGGATCTTCTGGCGGCGCGCCGGGCCGCCAAACAAACCTGCCAGGGCGGCCGTTAGTTCCGTCAGGATAAAGAGCGGCAGGGTGGCGAACAGCCGCAGCATGACGCCCCGGTAGCTGATCTTGTCGGAAAGCAGGTCCATAAAGGCCTGGTTGGCAAATGGGTTGTGGACGCCGAACAGGAAGGCCAGTTCTGTCAAATAATAGAAGACCGGGATCAATACCATCCCCAGGCTCTGGCTCGCGCCGATCTCGTGTAGGACCCGCCCCGGATAGCGTTCCGGATGGCCTTCCAATAAGGCCCGCGCCGCCATGTGCCCGCTCTTGATGGCCATCCGGATGCCTTCTCCGGACAGCGGGTCGACCAACCCGGCCGCATCGCCCACCAGTAGGGTTCGGGCGGAGGCGATCTTCTCCCGCCGGGTATAGACCGGGATGGGGTGGCCGTGGATCTTGCAGCCGTCCAGGGAGACGCCGAAGCGGGTCATAACCCGCTTCAGGGCGGCCTGCAGCTCGCCGGGTCTGGGATGGTAAGCCCCCACCCCGACTGAAAGATGGTCGGATTTCGGGAAGATCCACAGATAGCCAAGCCTGATCTCGCCAAAAATGAAGACCGCGCCGCCTGAAAAACGGCTCATCACTTCCGGAGAAGCAGCCGCCTCGACCTCGATAGCTGCCACCAGGGGTTTCTTGCGCCGCAGCCCAAGGCTGCGCGCTACCACCGAGCTGGCCCCGTCCGCGCCGATCAGATACCGGGCTTCGTAAGTGGCTCCGTTTTTATCTTCAACCACCACCCGGTCGGCCTGCTCGCTGACTTTGTGGATATGGACGCCCTGGCACACCTCCACGGGCGCCTGGGAGAGGATGTAAGCATCGAAGCGGTCGCGCATTACCATCCCCATCTGGTTATCGGGGAGCGGGTGGGTAACCATGTTCTTTCCCAGTGCGTATGAGATCGATTGGCAGCGCGATTCGATCACCGCATCGAACGAAAATGGGAAATATTTACGCAGCATATGGAATGACAACCCGCCCCCACAGGTTTTGTAGCGCGGGACGTTTTCCTTCTCCACCACCAGGACTTTCCAGCCGGCGCTACCCAGTACGTAAGCGGCGCTCGACCCGCCCGGCCCTGCACCCACAATAATCGCGTCGTATATCACCGGTTTATTTTTCCTCCACTCGAACCAATATTTTTGTATGTACTATATAGTATTCAATTATGGTCTGGATTTCAAGTTGTTGGTTGCATTGGGATGCATTTCAACACAGTGGCAAGGTCATGTTGAAAGCAAGGTGCACCCTCGCCTCTGCGGGCAGGACCTACGGCCGTCCGCGGCGGGGCTTTCTTAAATTCGCAGACAGAGCCCTCACCCCCGTCCGGGCCTGTGGGGACGTGCGCCAGACTCGCTGACATCATCGGGAGTGACCAGGAGCCACAATCGGTCTGAAGGCCCCATCCATGCTCACCGCTCCCTCGTCGTCCACGACGAGGGAGTGCGCCAGACTCGCCGACCATTCCCACCGGCCGGCTCACCTCGTGTACGACGCCGCCGTCCGCGGCGAGGGCGTGCACCGACGCAAACTAAAGTTTGCGCTATATGTAGAACAAACTTTAGTTTGTTCAGCGGCCGGTCTGGAATCCAGCCGATCCAGGCAGGATCAAGTAGGCTTACAGCGGCGCAAACTTTAGTTTGCGCAACATGTAAAACAAACTGTTAGCCTGCCCTGCGACCGGAGGGAGAAGGGTTTGTTCCACTGGCTCACCCGACTCATTTCCCATCTACTACCCGATTGAAATGCACCCGTTGCTTTGGGGCGACTTGGCTCATGTCATCCTAGGAGCGTTCTTTGCGACTGAAGGATCTCGCCCCGAATGGATGCACCGTCTGCGCGGCCCAAACAGGCAATCGCTGTGGTCTCACCTTCAGGGTTGATTAACTTCCTGCAGGTCGAGCAGTTCGACCACCTCGGTACGCGGGGGAATACTGTACATCGATGGGCGGGTACGCACCACACGTGGGAAGAACCCCAGGCGTTTATACAGGGCTGCCACCACCAGCGCGGCATGCACGTTGTGGTTGGGCAGGTTGACCACAAAGATCTCTTGTGCGATTTCCTCAGGTGTCAGGCTCAGTTTCTCCATCAAGCGCAGCAGCTGCCGCGCGATCGGCATGTCGCTCTCCGTCACGATGCGGAAGCGGAAGGTGCGCCCCAGCGATTCGCCGGCCAGTATCTCCAGCTCGCGCACCTGGTAAGCGTTGAAAGCGTTGGCAAAGTTGATCAGGATCATCGTTCACCCGCCAGGGGTTCGGCCTCACAAACACCCCAACCCCAATTTTTGGATAGAGACGAACAGATTTAATTATAAGGGGAGACAGGGCTGTCCGGGTAGTAGAAGGCCGGCAATGTTTCGTATTGACAAATCCGTCATTGGGATGAATAATCAAAACACAGCGTCCGCGCAATTACCTATGGAACGCGGGGTTCCCCTATGAACGTCCTAAATTATCCTCCCTCTATCATTAGAAAACTTCGTTGGGCCATGCCCGCGCTGATTATCTTTCTAGGGATAAGTTTTATCATTTATATCAGCTTGCCGCCGTTAGCCTGGGTTTATTCGACAAGGCAGTTTATCCTGGTCATTCTTGGGGTTTGCGCGGCCTGCGCGGTCCTCATCGGGTTTACTCTGGTCTGGTTCAAGAAAATTGAGATTTCTTGGAATGAAACAGGCTTGAGGCTCAACACGATGGAGGCGTTTTATGCGATCGCATTGGATATCGTGTCGCAGTTGGATCAAGAACAGGTATTAGCATCTATTGCCCAGCGCGCCGCGACCTATCTTGGGTCGGAGAGCTGTTATTTGAGCCAGTATGATCAGGATCGGAATGTGATCCGGGTTGTAGCTCAATCGAATTGCTTGCCCAACCTGATCGGGCTGGAGTTCCCGCGTGGGGAAGGGGTAGCCGGCGCGGTGATCGATACGGGGCAGCCATTGATCATGAACAATTATCAAAATTGGGATAAGCACCTCCCCCAGTTGAATTCTTATTACGATGCGTTTGTGGGCGTCCCGCTCCTGTGGAAAGGAAATATTATCGGCACTTTATCCATTGGGGATCACGCAAAAAGACGCACGTTTACCGATTTCGATGCCTGGCTGCTGCACCCATTTGCCGACCTGGCTTCGATTGCAATCAACAATGCTCGCATGTTCAGTGAATTGAAGCGCTTCAGCGAAGAGTTGGCGCGGCGGGATGCCATCAAGACCAACCAATTAGCCGCAACCGAGGATGAATTGATCCAAAAAGCGGACCAGCTCCGCGGTCTGGTGAAGCGTATGACCCAGTTGCAGGAGGCGGAACGCGCGCGGATTGCCCGAGACATGCATGACAGTATCACCCAAATCATCTTGGGAGCCATGTATGCCACCCAGGCCGCCGTTCAAGGAGTAGACAGCAACGCGCAGTTGGCCAAGGAAAATATGCGCATGGTTCAATATTTCCTGCGCCAGATTGAGGGGGAGATCCGTGAGACGATCCAGAACTTGCGCCCGTTGATCCTGGATAACCAGGGAGTAGTCCAGGCGCTGAAACAACATGTGGAGCATATTACGGATCTCACCGGGATCGAATGTACATTTGATTTAAAGGGTTTGCCCGTACAATTTATCGAAGATGTGGAGGTGGCCATCTACCGGATCGTCCAGGAAGCCTTGCAGAATGTGGTGGCCCACGCAAATGCCGGTAAAGTTGCCGTAAGAATGGATTTTTCTTCAGACAACGTTCTTATAGAAGTAGCGGATGATGGACTCGGGTTTACCCTCTCGGACGTCTATGCGCGCTCCAAAGACCAATTTGGGCTGATCGGTATGCGGGAACGGGCCGAAAGTATTGGCGCATCCTTCGAGATCCATACCCGGCCGGGGGAAGGAACCAAAATGATCCTGGTTGTCCCAATTTCTGCCATCCGCGAAACGGTGGAGTAATACCAATCTATGGATACCATTCGAGTTCTGATTGTCGACGATCATCCTGTTTTCCGGTATGGACTACGCAGCCTGCTGGCGCAGGATTCTTGCATCGAAGTGGTGGGTGAGGCGGAAAATGCCGCGGAGGCGCTCTCGCTTTTGGAAAGAACCAGGCCGGAGATCGTACTCCTGGATATTCGCATGCCGGGGGCCAATGGCATCCATCTGTCTCAACGAATCCGCAGCATACACCCTGAAACAAAGATTATCATCCTGACCGCTTTTGAAGATGAAGATTATTTGTTGGAGGCTCTGGGCGCTGGAGTACATGGCTATCTGCTAAAAAATAACTCGAGCGAGATCATAACCAGTGCTATTCGTACCGTGCACGGCGGCCAGAAATTATTGAATCCGGACCAGGTCAACTTGGTTTTAGCCGAGATGGAAGAGCAAAACCGCAAACAAAAGCGGGACAGATACGAGCTGAACGATCTTGAGCTGAAGATCCTCGGGCATCTGGCTGAAGGGGATACTTATGAGGATATCGGCAAACAGTTGTTTATGAGCGAACCGACCATTAAACGTATGGTTTGTGCGATCCTCAATAAACTGGGCGCCAATAATCGCACGCAAGCCGTAGCCGAGGCTATCCGCGCTGGGCTGATATAAATCGTTACAAAATAAATTAATTTTTACCAAATCACCCGCAGGTCGCTGCTCAGACC
>Ga0105104_10000724_pt1 | contig 25490 bp, 12 predicted proteins | sample PPLLaktember2015_3_FD_87034 | JGI IMG/M metagenome (GOLD analysis project Ga0105104, IMG submission 87034) | Freshwater sediment microbial communities from Prairie Pothole Lake near Jamestown, North Dakota, USA - PPLs Lake P7 Core (6) Depth... | ecosystem: Environmental > Aquatic > Freshwater >...
AGCGTGATCGCCCAGGGCGGAGCCCGGATGGATCTCTATCCGGATATCCAGGCAGCTGCCGCGCACGTCCGCAAGGTGTATGACCTTGGCATCACGTACTTCGATTGTGCGCGCCTTTACTGGGACGGGCGTTCTGAAGACGCTTACGGGATCGGTCTCCAGGGTACCAACCTACTGATTACAAATCAGATCGGGGCCGAAAGGCCCCGATCCCCGTCCTGCTTGAGTTTCGGGCTGAAAACCGCGTCAAGCGAGGCTTTGCAGCGATTTCCAAGGTTTACAGGAATTACGGCCAGAAAACTCAATATCAGTCATCTGCGACGAAAAAACTGACACAAAAAGTGACACAGCCGAATTCATTCTCCGCCTGGGCAACAGGAGTCCGATGACGTCCAGCCGAAGACAGGCGGAGGGTAGTCAGGCTTGGCAATCGGTGACCAGCCAAAGCGGTGATCGATGAGAAGTCCAGATCATGGCTAATGACTATTGACTAATCCGCACTGTCGGTCATGAACGACATCGGCTTGATCCGAATCTTCAGACGCCCTTTCCCATTGCTGCCTCACCGCTACTGGCTCGCCGTTTTCATCGGTGTCTTTTGGCCTGTAGGCAGAGCCCGAATAATTGGCGACGCCGAAACCTCGACAACTCGGTATCCGTCGAAATCCGTCCGGGCCTTCCCTACCGCGCGAGCCATGCGCGTACGGCGTCCCAGTCGAGCGTGTCCACCAACTCGCGATTGACCACACAGCCGCCCCGCGCCAGGTACTGGCTCCGGAAAGGGCGGTCTGGAATCCCGACGCCACCCCCGCCCTCACCCTCGATCAACTGGGCGCCGCACCGACTATGCACCGATCGCCATAGAAATTGCTTTTTCTTTTGATATGTATCGTTTAGAGTCTATTTGGTCATATTATCGGTAGCGGATGTTTTCGTTGTGGAAGCGAGAAAGAACGAAGAGACGACGTGCGAGCGATGGGCGGCACGCGGTTCGGGGCAACTATGAGAAAACTCGTTCTTGCAGCCTTCATATCCTTCCACGTTGCCGGTTCTGCTTTACCGGCTGACGTGTTTATTCTTCCTGAGTTCCAACGCCCAACTCCCTTCAACGGAGTTGTGGCAGCGGATGCCACTCCAGATTTCCCGGGACATCGCGACACCAAGACACCTTATCGGGCCGCGACAGCCCGCAATGCGTTTGTGTCGTTCCACCTGGTTGTTGATCTGCCGGCCGGCGGTGACTTCGAGGTGTCGGTGAAGATTACGGACGCAACGCGCGAGCTTGAGGTCGACCTTTTCCGGGAGTGGTTCCACTTGACGGAATCCAATCGAAATTACTATCCAGATGCCCTGGTCCCCGTTTCGATGCCCTACAAAGCCCGTCTTCCGGACCCCGACAACCGAATTGAGAAGCAGACTTCTTCCGCCTTCTGGGTGGACGTTTGGGTGCCAAAGGAGGCTACGCCCGGTGTCTACCGCGGAGTGGCGCTCCTGCGCACCGGGCACAAGCGAACCACGGTCCCGTTTGAGATCAGTGTTGTGGAAGCCACGGTGCCGGAGAAAGACGTCGTTACCATCGATCACAATTCTTACGGTAGCTCCTGGCTCGCAGACTACTACGGCGGGATCGAGGTCCCTAGTGAACAATCGTTCCGGGTGACCCACCTCTACCATCGGCTTTTCTACGAACACCGCGGGGTCTTTCACCAGCTCGGCTACGGCCATGGGGGAAAGGTCATTGCCGAATTCGCGCCCGAGATTGAGGGGTCAGGTCGGACCAGGCGCATCAAAAACTGGGGCTTGTACGACCGGCACTATGGCCCGCTGCTGGACGGGTCCGCGTTTGCGGGCTCGCGCCGCGGCCCGCGGCCTATCCCCTTCGTCTACCTTCCGATTAATCCCGAATGGCCGGCATCCTTTCTCTGGTGGGGAGAGCCCGGCTACGAGACGGAATTCGTTAATGTTGTCAGCCAGATGGAACAGCACTTCCGCCAGAAAGGATGGACCCAGACTCGTTTCGAAATGTTCTTCAATCACAAGAAGCGCTACAAGGCCTTTCCCTGGGACGGTGACGAAACACGCTTCCCGGAGGACGACAACTACTTCCGCGAGTACAGAGGGTTACTTAGAAAAGCTTTACCGCCTGAAACCCCGGTGAAGTTCGTCTTCCGCAACGATTCCAGCTGGGCGATGGAACGCCAGTTCGAGTCCCTCGCCGGAGTCGTCGATTTCTGGGTATGCGGCGGATCGGTTTTCGCCTGGTACCCGCAGGCGCCAAGGCTTCTGAAAGGGCGCGGAGACATCGTGTGGCTGTATGGAGGGGCACCGGATGTGACGAAGGTCTCGACCGCAATTACCGAGAATCCTTTGCGCGTCTGGCTCTACGGAGTGGATGGCTGGGTGCACTGGCAGACGACAAACCCGGGGGAAGATCCCTGGTTCGCCTTCAACGGGGGAGCTGAAGTACTGGCTTACCCGGGTGAGCGTTTCGGGATCCGTGGGCCTATTCCCAGCGTCCGTTTGAAGCTGCAGCGAAACTGCGTTCAGGACCTGGCGCTGCTCGACAGCTTCAAGGCCCGGGTTTCGATCGAGACTCTGAAGGCCGCCGCCGCCCGGCAATACAACAACTCAGAACCGGAGGCCTGGTGGACTCCTCGGCCACCGCTCGCCGACCAGCCGCCGTACGATTGGACCAATGCCACGATAGACGATGCGGTCACTGCCGCAGGTCAGCAGAAGTTCAATTCGTCCAGCTGGGACAACGTCCGCCGGTATATCCTGCAGTTGGCAAGGGAGGAGAAATGAGAAAACGTCTCGTCCTGACGGTCCTGGTGGGCTTGTGCGGAAGCGTCCTCCTTCCTATTCCCATACAGGCCGAGGACCAGGCTAAGAAGGAGTCGGAAGGTGTCGTTCGAGACCTGAATGAGATAGCCCGAGTCGCAAGCGTGATGCTCGACGGCGACGTCTGCCGGCGGATCATGACAGAACGCGCGATCGGCTACCTGTCCAAGATCGATCCGCGCGACCCCTGGGTCGCCAGTGACAACTTCGACGTCTACCACGAGGCCTACATTGAAACGAAGAAGACGCTGATTCGACTTTCCCGGTTGGTCCCCTATGCCTGTGATGTCAACCTCTGGATGCCGGTGCCAGGCGACTCCGGCAAGATTCAGGTCCTGATCCGCAACGTTAACGAATGGAGTCAGTTTTGGACGTGGGGTGCGTTGACGCAGGAAACTCCGACAGTCATGAAACAGGTGCTGCAGGCGGGACGCAGTGAGATTGTTCGGCAGAAACCAGGAATGATCTCCGTTCTCGCCCCGGTCTTCGACAGCCTGGGGGATACGGTCGGCCTGGTCGAGGTTGTGGCCTTCGAGCCGAATGCTGCGCCTCCACAGGTCCACGCTCACAGGGTTGGTGGGCCGATAAGCGTTGCCCCGCCCGCTCTGGAATGAGAGAAACATGATCGCCCTGGCCTCTTTCTTAACGATCCTCGCCCTTGTGCAAGGCGGACTGCCGAACCGGCCATTTCATGACCTCACGCACCACTCCGAGGTCTTCGGCGAATCCCGCAACTACCGGATCATCCTGCCTCCCCAGTATGAATCCAGCGGGAAGAGCTACCCGGTCGTCTACTTCTTTCATGGCCACAGCGATCGCTACACGCTGGAACACTACGACGACGGCAAGGACTTCATTCCCAAGATGGTCGACTATGTCCGTCGGAACGATATCATCGTGGTGCTGGTCGATGGCTATGTGGCACGTGACTACACCGGCTTCTATGGCGGCTCTCCCTGGGATATCCGGGAGGAGGGTGGAGACCGTGATTTCGGACCCTACTTTCAAGAGTTAGTCGCGCATATCGACGGCCACTTTCGGACGCTGACTGATCGAGGTCACCGAGCCGTCTCGGGACTCAGCATGGGCGGATTCATGAGCCTGTGGCTCAGCGCTCGCTATCCGGACCTCATCGGCAGTACGTCGGCGTTCAATCCAGGACCGGAGTTCTTCGCGGGAGATCCCGGCCGCAGGTCGCTTTGGCGACCCAAGGACCATGTCGCCAACCACGCCCAGTCAATGGTCCGGCTGATAAGGGCCAGCGGTGACTACATCAGCCAGTATCACGAAGAAACACGAGAAGCATACGCAAACGCCGACCAAGTGGATTTTGAGTACAGGGTCGACGAGTATCACAGGCACTGGATCACGTCGATCGCCGAGACTCTGGATTTCCATCGGAGGGCCTTCGCCAACCCGGTCCTGAACAATGTCCCAGTGTCGTGGAGTCATAGCAACCCCTACCTGGGTTTCTCGGTCCGGGGATACGAAGTCAACATTGATGCGCGCGACAAGGGATTCACCTACCTCGAGGACGTGCGGCAGGGAGGTTTCCGCGTCACCACCCGGCGGTGGGCCCCGGACGGACCGCCGAATCCCGGCGCTCGGATCACCATCAAGACGGCGCCGCTCTATGAACCGGGCAGGCGCTACCGACTCCTCGATCACAGCCTGGCGAACGGCCAGACTGCGACACAGGATATGGAAGCTGGCAGCGACGGGAGACTAACGATCGTGGTCGATGGCGCCGGACACCAGATCAGTTTCGCGGGGTCGGGAACCGGCGCCCTGCCCCCCGTCCTCCTGCCTCTGACAGTTCAGGACCGATTGAGACTCGCGCCGGGCAAGGACATCACTCTTCCGATCCGGATCTACAATCCACGGGGAGAAGAGATGAAGGAGGTGACAGTCGAGCTGACGACCGATTATCCGACTGTCCAGCTGCTTTCGGGATCGATCCAGGTTCAGACGATTAAGTCCGGAAGTTTCGCGGATCTTTCTAAAGACATGCGGGTCCGAGTCGTGGGTGGAGGAGGATATTTCGCCCCGACGAGGCTGCAGCTTCGCATGGTTTACGACGGTTGGTACAGCGTCAGCGTTCCCGTTGACGTGCTCGTCGTCCCCGAACAGATTCCGCGACCGGCTGAGGTCCAGGTTCTCGACGGCCGAAAGATGACCTTCAAGGTTTTCCGCCAGAAGGGGAACCAGGGCGGAGGAGGGCCGGTAGATGTGGATATTGCGGAGGGCAAGGGTAACGGGAATGGCATCCTCGAGCCAGGTGAAGAGGCAACCTTCTGGGTTCGAATGGAGCAGGGCATGGACCCCTTCGATAAAAACACCTGGCACCGCTGTAAAGTCCACACCGACTCGTCTTGGCTAGTGGAAACAGGAGACATTCAGAATCCAAAGCAGCGGGAGTGGACCAGTGCTATGGAGCGAGCCAGCCTGATACGGCTTCTGCCGGATGTGCCGCCGAAAACGACGATTCCGGTCCTGCTCGACAACGAGACGTGGAGCTTTCACTACACGCCGGACGTGCGATACGGCGACGAAATGCTCTACCAGGCGTTCCAGCTTCACACCAGGCACCTGCACCGGTACGAGGTGAAAGTGCCGTAGGCTGGCCTACCGTGGGTTGTGGAGGCGGTAAGATTTCAACCCTGAAAGGGCGGCGTATCGGGCTCGTTACGCAAACCCTTCAGGGCACATGCGCTCAAATAAGGGAGCTGGTAAAGGCTTTTTTACCCGAAGGGGTTACGTAGCAGAGCCCAGGGTTGGCCGCGTTTTTTTGCGGCCTACCCTGGGTGGCGTCCCGCAACATCCCAACCCTGAAGGGGTTGCGTATCGAGCACCATACGCAACCCCTTCAGGGTTGTGACGGGTGGTGGCTGGTACCCAGGGTAGGCCGCAAAAAACGCGGCCGACCCTGGGCTCTGCTACGTAACCCCTTCGGGGTAAAAAGCCGTCACACATTGCCCGACGTCAATACAGGAGGCCGCATGGTTTCAGTCAGAGTTTTGCTCCTGGTCATGCTCGGCGTGTCAGTCCCGGCCACGCTCCAAGCGGCCGAGATCACGCATAAGAATCTTCGCTTTGTCGAGTATCCCGATTTCCCGGAGGCTCATTCCACCTGGGGTTCGATTGGCTACAGCAAGGTCCATCGCAAGGTGTTCGTGGGCGTCACGAATCACAGGGACCGCGTCGGGCTTTTCGAGTACGACGTGACGACCGAGCGGATGCGCCTGTGCGGCTTCGTTCCAGACCTGGCGAACCTGCGAGCCTTCCAGTGGCAGGGGAAAGTCCACTCGCAGATAGTCGAAGGACCCGGGGGGGCCATGTACTTCACAACCGACGGGGGAGAAAGCCGCGAGGAGTACCTGATGGACCACCCGCACGGCTACTCCGGTGGCTTTGTGATGAAATGGGATCCGGCCGTGAATCGGCTCACCAACCTGGGTCTCGGCCTGCAGTATGAGAGCATCAAGGATTTGCAGGTGGATCCCACCACGGGCCTCATCTGCCTGGTTACGTACCCCCAAGTCCGGTTCCTCGCATATGAGCCGTCGAACAACGATCTGAGGGACCTCGGCCGGCTCGGCAGCGATCATGTGCCGCGGGTCATGTTCAGTGACTGGTGGGGCAACGTCTACTATGTCGATTGGCGTCAGCGGCTGGTCAAGTACGACTCTGAGCAGCGCCGACTGCTTTTTGCCCGCGAGAGCCTCCCGGCCTTTCCCGGCACGCCGGGCGAATACATCGTCACGGGGATCACGGCTTATGCCGTGGACCGGCAGGCCGGCGTGATCTACCTGGTGACCTACGGCGCGAAAATGCTGGCGTTTCGCCCCTCCAAAGAGGGACTGGGTCCGGTGGAGGATTTGGGCGGGATCTTTGATGCTCCCGGGCAGCCGCCTTGGCGGTACTACTGTCCGAACCTGGCCTTGGGATCCAATGGGAAGCTCTATTATTTCATCGGTGGTCATGGAATGTACGCCGTGAAGGGGGAGAACATTGCGCTAATGGAGTTCGATCCGAAAACGCGCTCTAAGAGGATCGTCCTCACGACTCCGCTGAAAGAGATCAGTGAGGTTACGGGATCCGACGTCAGGGATCCGGCCGGAAACATCTATTTTGCCGGCCGTCGGGATGATCCGGATGCAGCCGAGCGCGGAGAATCAGGAGCCAGCCGGCCTTTCATGATTATCCTTAACCCCCAAAGGAGTCTCCGATGAAACCGCTTCTTATCGGTCTTTTGGTATTCGTGGCAATCGCGGTTGCGCTTCACGGCGAGTATGTTTTCTTCACTCCAAAAGGCAGCTTCACAGCGGAAGTTTCACTGGAGAACTCTGCTTTACCGCGCCTGCCAATTTACCGAAATGCAATCACGTCGCTCGAGGTGGTCGGCGCCTATGCGGTGGGCGGCACGTCCTCCAGGCCTGGCCTCAGCCCCTACCTGTTCGCGGTCTCCCTTTCAACAAGGAAACTCGAATTCGTGCGGGATCTCAATGAACTGATACCAGGCCAAAGGGCCATCCAGAGCGGTTTCGGCCGAGGGCAACAAGGCGTCTTGTTCGCCGGGACGATGCCGGACCAGGCAGGCGGCTCCGGGCACCTGCTGCAGATCAGGGTGGGCAAAGAAGGCATAGAGGCGGTAGACCTTGGGACGCCGATAAAGGGGGAGGGAGTTTTCGCCCTGGCCGCGAGTCGCGGGCGAGAGGAGCTTTATGGGATTGCTCATCCTTCTGGGCGATTCTTCGTGCATGAGCTCCGCACTTCCCGCACTCAAGTTTTCCCCGAGACAGCGGCGTCTCGAAAGCAACTGGAGCTCCTTGCCAACTACGCCCTGACACCCAGCGACTTCCTGACTCGCCGGCTCGTTGTGGACCGCGAGGGACGGGTTTTCGGGAGCATGCCGGTAAACCGGCTCTTTCGCTTTGATCCAGGGTCCAGACGCGTGGATGTGCTTAGCGATGAGCTCCCCGAAGTGTGGGGAAGGCGCCCGCTCGGACGTGTTGATGCCTGGGCACAAGGACCTGATGGAATGCTCTACGGCGGGAATGCGGGAGACGGCCAGCTCTTCAGGCTCGACCCGAATACCGGGCGTGTCACCAACCTTGGGAAGCCGATCATGATGCCCAGGATCAAGGGGCTCGCTTTCGGGGCGGACGGCACGCTTTATGGAGTCGCCGGTGGCGAGCCCGGGTACACTCATCTGTTCCTCTACGATCCTGCCGATCGCGGATTTGTGGACCTCGGCAACCCCCGCTTCCCGATGACGGCGCCGGGAATTGAACAAGGAATCGCCTGGCGGGGATTCCAGATCGGGTCCATGGCGGCAAGCGAAGACGGAAAGTGGATCGTGCTCGGGGAAGAGGAGGCGTTGAGTCATCTGATGGTGTTCCCCGCCCTCGAGTAAAGGCTATGCGTTTCACGCTGAAAATTGCACTCTTGGTGCCCCTGCTCTCGCTCGCGGGATCATGCCGCTCAGCCCGAGAGCCGCAGGCGCTTCTCCTAGCGCTCGCCACTTTTCAGAAATCGGCTTCGCCGCCGGTTGCTAATCCCGCACGGCTCGGCTTCCTAACCTATGGCGGCGAGAAATGGAGCTATCGGCAGATCGAGGATCCGCAGAGCCGCGTTTTCCACAAAGCTATGGTTTATGAGATCAGCCCCGGCAAACGCGGCATCCTGACTGCCGGAGGCACCCGAGCGATCTTGAAGCTGTGGCGTCGGGGAGAGGCGCCCGAAACCATCTGGGAAGCCGACTTTGGCGGCGATTTCAGCCGGATGCGCGACGTGGAAGCAGCCGACCTGTTCCAGGACGGCCGGCCGTCTCTAGTCGTCGCCACGCATGACCAGGGCGTGGTGGCGATCGTGCGTCCGCGTCCCCAGGGAGGATTCTCGGTTCAGGAACTGGACCGGCGGCCGCAAACCATCGTACATGAGGTCGAGACAGGCGACCTGGACGGAGACGGGGTCCTCGAGGTTTATGCGACCCCGAGCCGGCCTAACTTCTTGGATGGAACACCGCAACCGGGGGAAGTCTTACGTTACGTTCCGCGGTGCGGGTTCAAGAGCGAGGTCGTTGCCGCGCTCGGCAGCCGTCATGCCAAGGAGATTCTCTGTGAGGACGTGGATGGCGACGGGCGCGACGAGCTGTACGTTTCGGTCGAAGCAGTGGAGGGCGGCCAGGTGGAAATCATGCGCTACGACGCACGCACCCCACCCGCTGACGGGATTCCAGTTGCCACCCTCGAGGACAGCCTGTGCCGGTTCCTGACGGCGGGCGACATGGACGGTGACGGCAGGCGGGAGCTGGTTGCGGCGACTCACCGCAGCGGGCTCTGGCTGTTGCGACCCGGCAAAGATCCCCGATCGAAATGGCACGTGGAGGCAGTTGACCGAGCGTCGTCGGGATTCGAACATGCGGCGTTGCTGGCCGATCTGGATGGAGACCGGACGGACGAGTTATACGTGGCCAACGATAAGGCAGGCGAGGTAGACCGGTACAAGTGGCGTAACGGACGCTTCCACAAGATCCGCCTTCACCGGTACCCGGTCGACCTGTCGGTGATCACGTGGAATATCATGCCGGCCCCGGCGAATTTGCTGCCATAGCGGGCGGCTCTTGATGACCCCAACGGGGTCATGTAGCAGAGCCCAGGGTTGGCCGCGCCTTTTGCGGCCTACCCTGGGTTCGTTGTGAGGCGGGATCCAACCCTGAAAGGGTTGCGTAACGAACTCGATACGCAACCCTTTCAGGGTTGGATCCCCTACCGGCCCCAAACCCAGGGTAGGCCGCAGAGAGCGCGGCCAACCCTGGGCTTTGCTACGTAACGCCTTCGGCGTAAGAAGCAGGACGGGCCACCAAACCAGGAGGTAAATAATGTTCCGCGTTCTCTTGCTTATCCTCGTGTTCTCCCCCTGCACTATGGCTGAACCGGTCACCTTCACACACGGGAAACTCGAGGTCCCTACTTATTCGTTTCGCAGATCGGAGATCGTCGCGCCGCTTTTCAAGTCGATCGAGAATGCAGGACACTATCCGTACACCATACTCGACTGGAGTTCGCGCCTCGAGAAGCCGGAACCGGTCGAATTTGAATCCCTGGTGCTGGAAAACGAATACCTGCGCGTCGAACTCCTCCCCGAACTGGGCGGGCGGATCTATTCGGCATTTGACAAGGTAGCCAAGCGTGAGCTTTTCTATCATCCCAGCGTAATCAAGCCCGGCCGCTACAACCAACGGGGAGGCTGGCCGGTCGGCAACCTCGAATTGTACGGACCATTTGATGCCCATATGCTCACCTGGCCCGGCGAACCCTGGGCATGGGCCTGCACACGCCACCCGGACGGAAGCGCTACCGTTGTTCTCAGCCACATCGACCATTTTTTCAGGGACAAGATATCCCTGTCCGTTACTTTGCGGCCCGGGCGCGCCTTCCTGGAAACCACCATCCGACTCTACAACAAGAACCTGCTTCCCAATCGTTACCTGATATGGACAAACGCCGGCGTAGGTGTCACCGAAGGGAGCCGCTTTGTATATCCAATGACCAGAACGATCGGGCACGACAGTTCCGCCCTCAGCACCTGGCCAATCATCAATGGAGAGGATCTCAGCTGGAACAAGAACAACAAGAACATGCTCGGGGTCTTCGGTCTCGATATCTTCGACAACTTCATGTCGATTTATGACTACAAAACCGACTACGGGACTGTCTGCTTTACCAACAGGCTGCTGGCACGTGGCATGAAGACGTGGACGTTCGGCTCGGGTCTGACGGCACTTCGGCACATGGCTCTGTACACTGACAAAGATGGGCTTTACATGGAGACCCAGAGCGGGCGTTTTATTTGGGACGGTAACTACGAGTTCATTGACCCGGGCCAAACCGACGGCTGGACTGAGTACTGGTTTGGAGCGGGACAACTCGGGGGCCTGACCACCGCAACGCAGCACGTTGCGGTTTACCTCGATTTGCCGGTGCAACTTCCGGGGACCGCAAACTTCACCGCAACCGCGACCGGCGTTTTCCCGCAGGCCAACCTCGAACTGTACGTGGGTGACAAGGCGATTTGGTCGGCCAAAGAAAACCTGGCAGTCGGTGCTGTTTTCCGTTCGTCCATTGCACTTCCTGCGAACGCGAAACAATCCACACTGACTCTTCGCATCCGTGCTTGCGACGGGCAGTTATTGCTCGATCACACCATCTACCCGGATGGCGCCCATCCCAACGCGGAGTATGCCGGCGATTCGATACCTCGCAAGTTCGGGCCGTTCGAGACACTCCAAGTCGAGGAGCTGTACCAGAAGGGTCTGAGTCACGAAAAATTCGGGCAGACGGATGATGCGGAAGAAGCCTATCGAGCAGCACTCGCCAGGGATCCGCTTTTTTCTCCCGTTCATTTACGTCTTGGCTTGCTGGCTATGGACCGCTTCGAGTATGGAAAAGCCCTGGCTTACTTCGAGAAAGTACTGGAGCGAGATCCAAGCAATGGCGATGCTCATTACTTCCTCGGAATTATCTCGGCCGAAACCGGGAAGCTTCTGGAGGCTCGGCGTCACTTCTACCGGCTGCTCCCGTCTTCATCGAAATTTGGACGCCGTGACTACATGCTGTCCTGGCTGGCTTTAAGGGACAACGACTGGCCGGAAGCGACCGCTAGTCTGGCGCGCGCGTCAACCGTCACTCCCCTCGACCTCTCCGCCAGACAGGCTTACGCTTACGTTTTAAGGAAAACCGGGCGGCGCGATGAAGCCCAAAAGGAACGGGATGCGATCCTGAAGTTAGATCCTACGAACTCTTTCGCTCGAAGCGAACAGTGGTTTGCGGAAACAGGCAGCGCAGACGACAAGTCGGCGATGGAGGCCATGGACGAGGCCTGCGCTCATCATCCCCAGGGTTATCTCGAATTGTCGACGGAATACATGCGGCTGTCCGCCTGGAGGGAGGCAGGCGCGGTCCTCAACCGGGGAATTGCAGTCGCGCAGTCTTCCGGTCAGGCGCCCTACCCACTGCTCCTGTACTACCGAGCGCATGTCGCAGTTCAGGAAGAAGACAACGAGGTGGCCACACGCTTGCTTGGCCAGGCGCGTCGGCAGGAGCTCGCGATTGACATCTTCCCTTTCCGATACGAAGACACGCAGGTGCTGGCCTACGCACGGAAGATTGCCCCAGGAGATGCCAATGCCACGGTCCTGTTGGGTGATCTCTTATACAGTTGCGGCCGCCGCGACGAAGCAATCGAACTGTGGCGCGAAGCCGTCAAGATTGATCCTGTACACTTCTTCGCCCTGCGCGATCTGGGAATGGCGCTGCTGGTCTCGCAGGAACAGAAGGGAGGGCTCGAGCTCCTGACTCGGGCTTCCGTTATCCGCCCTGATCACCTTGCAACTACCATGCTGCTTGCCGACATCAACGCCCGAGTGGGCAATGCTGACGCCGCCCGGAAGGCGATTGAACGAGCGCTGGAGAAGTCTTCGGGCCGCGATGTGTTGATAGAGAAGCTCGCGTCGGTTGAAGCGCAGGTCGCAAACGAGGCAAGGGCGCTCGAGTTGTTGACGAGCCATAAGTTCGAAGCCACACATCAGACCTATTCGCTGCTCCATCTGTACCGGGGAGTGCGGTTGATGGTGGCGTTGGGGGCTTACAAACAAGGCAACCTTCAGGAAGCCGTTACGCATGTTCGCGCGGCGGCACAACCTCCCTCAAGCCTGGGGATCGACGATTATGCCACCGTGAAAAGCTCCCGGCTCCTGATGTTCGAAGCGCTGCTTCACCAGGCCGCAGGCAATGTTGCGGAAGCCCGGTCGGCATGGAAGGCGGCCGCCGAGACCCGGGATGACGACATCGAAGGCGAAGGGCTCTTTCGCGCTATCGCGCTGCTCAAGATCGGGCAGACACAGGAGGCCAACGAGTGGTTGAATGCTTTCGCGTCCGTTAACCAGCAGCGTAGAACCGACAACTCGATCGAGGTACGCACTCAGGCGCACTGCTTAGCCGGAGTCTATGCTGCCTTTCGGGGTGAGGACACAAAGGCAGACGAGTACTTCAATCAGGCACTGGACATCAATCAGTCGCACCTGTATGCGAGGCAAGCGCGGGCCTGGCTGCAGGCAGGACTACTCGCGGCGCTAAGGAAATCGCCTTAAGCAGTCAGCGACCGGCTTTTGTTGTGGCCGGACTCTCCAGAGTCCGGCTGGCCGGGCTCGCCGAGAGCCCGGCCATAACCAGCCAGCTACCGGGATCACTGATCGGTGAGTGGTAGGCCCTCGACCTGGCCGGGCTTCCGAAGCCCGGCCAGCCGGACTCTGGAGAGTCCGGCCACAATTGACACCGGCACCTGTAGGGCGCAATCTTAGGCCAACGACGCGAACAACCGAGATCACTATGTTTAGACTGTCGCGGCTTCTGGGTTTCTCTGTTCTTCTTGTCGCCCTGGCCGGGCTGCGGCCGTCTGACGAGCAGGTGATTCTCTACTCGACCGACTTTTCGAACTTGGCGCCCGGCAGCTTCGGCCAGCCGGCCAGCCTGGGCTTCCCCGAATATCACCATATCCCTCGGAAATTCACAGACGGCTGGAAGATCGTCAACAACCGGGGGCCAGAGGAATGGAAGGTCTTCGAAGTGGACGGGAAGCATGTGCTGAACTACCTCGGGTACAACGCGGAGGCGTGGACCAAGGACTTCATCTACCCGATCCTGTGCACGGGCGACCCCCTTTGGGGGGACTATTCCGTCGAGCTCGTCATGACCCCTTTGAGCCGGCCCGAAGTGGCCGCCCCGGTTGGCCTTCTCTTCAGGTACCAGGACGGTCGTCACTACTACTTTTTCGGCTTCGATGCCGAGAGCCGGGTTGTCATGCGCTACCGCGACGGCGAGAAAGCGTTCCGCCGGGACGGCTGGCAGAATCTCGGCTCAAGGGACTTCACTGTCGAACCCGGGAAGACTTATCGATTGAGAATCGAAGCTTTTGGATCCAGGCTGGAGGGTTTGGTTAACGACGAGCGAGTTTTTACGGTGAGCAACGATCGCTTCTCGGGCGGTCAGATCGGGGTTTTGGCGTGCTCGCCGGTTCGCTTCCACTCTGTGCGGGTCCAGACCACGCCGGCTGAGTCAGCAGCGTTCGTGGCTCGGCGGGCCAAACAGGAGGCTGAACTGCAGGATCTTCGGCTGCGGAATCCCAAACCCGTCCTCTGGAAGCGATTTTCTACCCCGGGGTTCGGAGTTTCCCGGGCGCTTCGGCTGGGAGACCTGGACGGGGACGGACAGACGGATTTCCTGTTCGTTCAGAGCATCCCTTTCTTTGGCTCCAACTATCATCAGGTCAGTTGCCTCACGGCAGTCAGCTCAAGCGGGAAGGTGCTGTGGCAGGAGGGGACGCCGAATCCCGACCACGCTTATGTCTCCTACGATGTCGCGGCACAGGTGCACGACATCAACGATGATGGGCGGGCCGAAGTCGTTTACGCCCACGACTCACAGATCAGAATCCTGGAGGGAAAGACGGGGCGACTCCTGGCTCATCACCCGGTGCCGGGTTCAGCCATCTCCGCCGAAGAGATGTCATGGAAAGAGTATCAGCACTACTACCGGCGCGATCACCTTCCTTGGCTGAATGTCGACTGCATCGCCTTTGCTGACCTGCGGGGCGCCGGAAAGCCCCTGGACATCATCATCAAAGACCGGCATACCCGCTTGTGGGCCTATACGAACGACTTCCGGCTGCTGTGGACGCGCAGCGCCAACCTCGGACATTTCCCTACCTTCTCCGACGTCGACGGGGACGGGAAAGACGAGGTCTTTATCGGCTATACGCTGTTTGACCACGACGGCAAGACGCTATGGACGCTCGACGGCGCACTCGAAGAACATGCGGACGGGATCTGCGCGGGCAACTTCTGTGGCGCCCCGGCTGGGGACAGGGTCTTCATTTCGGCAAGTGATGACGGGGTGGTCGTGGCGGATCTCAAGGGGCAGATACTCAAACATCACCGAATCGGCCATGCTCAGACGCCTTCCGTTGGACAATTCCGCCCGGACATCCCCGGACTGGAATTCTGTAACATCAATTATTGGGGGGAACCAGGACTGATCACCCTGTTCAACACTTGCAACGGAGAGGAAATCACCCGGTTTGAGCTGATCCACGCCGGATCTCCGATTATGCCGGTCAACTGGCGGGGGAACGGGCAGGAGTTCATTCTGTTGTCGACGAACCCTGAAGAAGGAGGAATGGTAGACGGCTGGGGCCGTCGCGTGGTGGTTTTTCCCGCGGATGGTCACCCCAATATGTCCTACCTGGTTCATGATCTCACTGGTGACGCGCGGGATGAGATCATTACCTGGAGCCCACAGGAGCTCGCCATTTACACGCAATCCGAACCATCCGCCGGACAACGAGTTTATGCGCCCAAACGTCCACCCATCTACAACGAATCGAACTACGTCCCGATCGTCTCCTGGCCGGGGTGGAAGGAGAGGTGATCGACCTGGGGCCACAGGAAAACAGGGAGGTCGTGGCATGGACCGAAGATCATTTCTGGCGGCGAGTGTCGCGGCTGCCGAGGCGCTGAAGTCCTCATCAAGGGGCGGGGTCATGGAGCAGCTTGGCTTCGGCGCCCGTTTCCAGAAGATCGACCGCCGAAAAGTCCGCCGCCTCTCCAAGGCTGCGAGCTTTACGCTTTTCGAGCCAGGAATCCCGGCAGCCTATCGTGTTCGACCCGGAGAAATCGTTCTCGTTGAGTGCTCGCATGGCCTCCCCGGACTCGTTACCCGTGATGGTCGGTTCACCAAGCCGGGACCGTCGGACAAAATCAATCCGGCCACCGGACCGATTTACGTCGAGGGAGTCAAGCCGGGAGACGGCCTGGCCGTCGATCTCCTGGATATTCGGACCGGTGACTGGGGCTATTGTGCCGGGCACGTTTATGAAATCAGGGAGGGTCAGGTGATCGTCAGCGATCGGACTCGCCTGCCGGTCGAACCGATGATCGGAGTAGTGGGAATCACACCTGCCGCCGGCAGCATGGACACGCGCAGACCGGCCGAAACGGGGGGCAACATGGACTGCCGGGACGTTCGAGCGGGAACTACCGTCGTCTTTACCGCCCAGGTTCCGGGTGCCTTGGCCGGTTTCGGCGATGCGCACGCTTTGCAGGGTGATGGGGAGATTTCGGGACAAGGGCTCGAGACGGACGCCGAGGTCCTCCTGCGTTTTCGGGTTCTGCCGCAGAAGCTGTCCGCGCGCCCCGTCCTCCTGAGGCCCGGTTTCGTTTACACCGTGGGAGCGCACGAGGACCTGGCTGAGGCGGCCTGGCAAGCCACAGACGACATGGTCGCGCTCGTGGCACGAACGAGCGGCCGCCCGGAAGATGAATCGCGGATCTTGGTCAACTTTCTCGGTCGACTGATCGTCAACCAGATTGTCGACCCGTCCAAAGGGGCACGCATGGAAATGCCCGCCTGGGTCTTTGCACCGCAAGCGCTGTATTGATTCAGGCCGAAGCCTTAGCCCAGTCGGTCCTTTTCGGAGCCGCGCACGCAGCGCTTTTCAGCGGAGTAAGCGGGTTCTCGATGGCTAGTGCGACCTGGTGCTCGGAGAACCCGCTTACTCCGCTGAAAAGCGCTGCGTGCGCGGCTCTGAAAGAAAGCCGCCTGCCGTGTGAAGATCCGGGTTAGAAACGACTTGTCAGGGGGAGACCCGGCCTTCAAACAGGTTGCGGGCAAAATGGTTTATGCGTCAGACGTAGCGGTGAGTGGCAGTCCGGAGGTGAAACGGGGCCATGTTGGCGCTGCTGCCCAAATCGAGAGAGTTCCAGCGCTGAGCCGGTCCTGCGAACGCCGCACACCTCCGGACATCCGGGGGCGGACAGACGGTGCCGGCGAGTTAACGATGAACCGCGGCTTGGGCGGGCTGGAGCTCCAGGAATTCGGGAGTGCCCATCACTCCAGCCTTTTGCATAGCCTCCCTCAACTCTTGGGAGTTCCGGAATGCATGGGCCTTCTTCAGGTCTTCCGCTTCGAACAAAATCACCAGATCGTTCGCGTCATCGGTGGTGCGCAGCAGCTGCAACTCACGCAACCCAGCCTTTGCTCGTGCGGGTGCATGCTCGTCATATACTCGTTTCCACGAGTCAAAATTCTGGACTCTATGGCGAACTAAGAAATAGAACATGGTACACGTCCTTTCTGTGAGCCGGCTCCGGCTTAAGGCGAGTCAGGCGCGGAACATTCACTTCGCGAATGGGGTCGGGGGCTTGATCAGATGCCACGGCCGGTAGTCGCGGTCTATGGTAAGTAGAACCCACCGGTCGGCGAATGTCCAGTGTGACCACGACAGGCCCTTACACTCCCTTCTCGTCGAGGGTGTTGAGAAAGGTTCCCGACCCCAAAGGGGTCGCGTAGTAAAGCCCAAGGTTGGCCGCGTTTTGTGCGGCCTACCCTGGGTACGGAATGCGGCGCGAGCCCAACCCTGAAGGGGTTGCGTATCGAGCATGATACGCAACCCCTTCAGGGTTGGGGCTTTACCGCGCCGTTAACCCAGGGTAGGCCGCACAAAACGCGGCCAACCCTGGGCTTTACTACGCAACGCCTTCGGCGTAGTAAAGTGGAGACACTCTCCGTGTAATGCGTGTAATACGTAAGTTGCAAATCTCTTGGCACGGCTGGCCGGCTACCGCACCTCGATCTCTGCCTCCGCGTTCTTGCCGCTGATCACCTCGGTGATCGCAACTTTCCATCGGCCAGGGGCGTCGCTCAGGGCCGTCCTGAACCGCATCTGCGCTTCATTTGCCGCGATGTCGAAGTTCCCTCCGTAATAAGGCACCTCTACCCCGTGCGGATTCGTAACTGTCATCCTGGCTGTCGATCGAAGGGACTCGTTGCCTTGAACTTTTATATCCACCTGGATTTCTTCTCCGAGCCGGATCTCTGAGGGGGCACTGACAGTGACCCCGCTGATGGGCTTCTCGAGCAACGCCAACAAGACGGGTGCCGCCGGTTCAATCGCGAAATCGAACGCGGAAGCCGAGCCCAGGTATTGTCTCTTTCGAACATCGTAAACCGCAGCAGTGCGTTGGAGCTGAACGCGAATGCTTTCCTGTGGTTTCTTCGGATCTGGTATCAGTCCGAGAAGCTGGGTTTTGCCGGTATTAAGCAGGTAGGTCGCACAGTCGCTCACCGGCCGCCCATCCAGCGTGGTCAGCCGGATGATCGGGCGGATCTCCGCATCTTCAAGGACGCGTGAGAAGCGCGCGAGAAGCGGGCCCGTCTTCTTCTCCAATTTCGCTTGCGGGTATGAATCCATGAAGTAATTGAGGAAGTATCCTCTTCCCTTCCCGAACTCATGGGCCAGCAGGCTCGGATGGGCAGCGGCCGGATCAAGAAGGCGGGCTCGGCGCGTCCTCAACGTCGGCTCACCTGCGGCCCGCAAAATCGCTTCCTGATTCGCCGAAGGAGCGTCAATCCCGAAGACGTCGAGCAGGGGCCTCGCCTCCCGAAATCGGCAGTGCTCGTCCATGATACCCGGCAGTGCGTCGGCGATCACTGTCCCTCCGCCGGCCACAAAGTCCCGGATGGCGCGAACTTCCTTGTCGCTCAACGCATAGCTCATCGGAAGCACGAAGATGCGGTAGCCCTGCTTGAGGAGGGCACCGTTTTCCAGATCGCCATACGCCAAGAAGTCAAACTGCAAACCCGAATCTCTCAGGATCTTCACCCAACCGTCGCGGTTGTCGTTGAAGCGGTCGAACGACTTGCTCGTGTTGTAACTGACTTCCTCCTTCATCTTCCCGTCAACGATCCAGGCGGCGTGCATGCTCGGATAGGAGTAATGAATGGCGATCCCGTTGTTTGCGGGCGTAGCCAGCCCGACGAGTTTCCCGATTCCTTCGCCTCGCAGTTCACGAAATCCCTCCTCCATGTCCTTCCCGCTTTGGCTCATCGTCAGATCCGGATCGAGGGTCGAGTACTGCCAGAAGATGTAGGCGCCGCCGTTGGCGCCTTTGAAAAGGTTGCTGTAGAAGTTGTAGAAGACATCCTTACCCAGCACGCCGTAACCGGCGCCACCGGAGATCTTCAACTCCGGGTTGAAGCAACGATGGAAATCGAGCTGATTGCCTCCGTCGTAAGCATTCAAATGCCGGGTGTAACGGTTGATTCGACTGTAATCACAGCCGTTGTGTGACCCGGAGATTTGCGTTCCAGAGTTTAGAAGGATGCCTTCCGGATCGATCTTGCGGAGCTCTTCAAGGACAAAGGCGAAGGAGTCCGCATAGGTTTTCTCCATGTATGTGCGATGGTCCGCCCAGGAGGAGTAAATACCGCGCTTCTGGGCTTCCGGCGCATCATCGGGTACGACTTCGTCCCAGGAAGTGAACGATGTTTCCCACTGTTGGTTCAGTTGATCGAGTCCGCCATACGTGTCCTTCAGCCAGCGCCGCATTGCGGCCATTGTTGTAGGCGCGAAACAGAGGTCGACCGCATCCCCGTAACACGTGAGTGACGGCTCCTCGTAAACGTAATAAGACATCGGAGAGAAGGGCACCCACGGTTGGGTCAGCTCTCTCAACTCCCGGATGACCAATTCCCGGTACCCGGGATCGTCGAGGCAGTGCTCGCGTGCCAGAACTCTCTTATCACCCGTTGCCAAGTACTTCCGTTTCATCTCCGTGTAGTATTTACGCGATTCCCCGTCCGGAGACTCCTGGCCGCTGATCCGTGTTTGCGCCTGAACGTTATAATTCGCGTGTTTGCTGTTAGTGACCGAATAGGAAGAGAGGGTGGTCACGTTCAACCGACGCATTTGCCTGTCGATTGCCGGCCAAATCCCTGGAATCGGATCCGGGCCAAAGCGGTACATGACGATGTCGTAGTCATCCCATTTCCGTGGCTGAAGGACAAAGACCTCCGCCTTCTGCCGATCCGACCGTGTCCCGTTGACGAGAACCTGGCAGTCAATGATGGCGAGATGAGTCAACGCGCCGTTAGTTTTGAGGTTGACCGTTTGCTCTGCCTTTCCTGTGAAACTCAGGGGAACCGATTGCCGGTCGAGCAGGCGTTCGTAGTTATCGAAGAGCCTCACTTCAAGAGAGCAGCGGATTTCTTGCGGGGAGCGCAACTTGACCACGACGGGAACTGCTTCCCCCACTCTCACTCGGTCGGTCCCCGGTTTAACGGACGTCAGCACGACCGGGGAGGGTACGCGACCCAGAGAGGCAGCCCAGTCAAGCACCTTGCCCTGGTCGGTCAACCGTACTTCGAACAAGTGCAGCCCGGGATTGGGTGGAAACGGGATTCGGGCGGACGCCTCGGCCGACACCGGGATCTGGAGTTCGTCGACCTCAGTCTCACCAAAACTATTTCGCACGGTGACGCGAAGCTCGGAATTCGGGGGAGCGCTTTTGACCTGTGCTTCGGCGCCGGACGGAGTGGAGACTAGCGGTCCGAGTTCCGCCGCCGGTTCCCTATGAGCGGCCCAGACAACGGCGCGGGCAACCAAAGCCCAGAGGTAGTCATGATAGGGATAGTCCAAGCCAGTCTCAAAGACGCTCTTGATGGCGGGAATCATCCCTTTTTCACGGTAGCCAAGTGCCACGATGCGGCCTTTACCGTAAGAACGAATTGCCAAAACCGGATGCCCCCCTGCTGTCTGCAGGAGCACCTGTGATCCAGTCGTGACTGTCGATGCCGGCACTTCCAGCTGAGTCCAGGGGAAAGCCTCCCAGGCGATTCCCCGCGTGATGTAATGAGCGCCGGTTGGTTCCCATCGAGACGTGTCGCCGTCATCATCCGGATTCTTCTTCCCATCGACCGAGGAAGCAGAGCGGATTAGGGGAGAAGGATCCCAGACAGCGCCGTCGGAATTATTCGGTTCAAACAGAACCAGCCCGGCGCCCTCCTCAACGCGTCGTCGAATCGCTCCGCGCACCTCCTCAGGGTAGCTGTTCCAGGCGTGAAGTCCGGGCCAGAGAATTACGTCGTATCGTGGCCCATAGATGAGGTCGTCCGCGATATAGGTGTACGCCAGACTGAAGTGGTTCGCCCAGAGCTCACCGCCTCCTCCGCGCTGCTCGTAGAAGTCCCCGAAGCCCCACTTGTTGATGCCTGCGCTCTTGCCAATCGTGGTTGCCTTGAAGTCGAGATCCAGGCGTTGAGCCAGCTCGACAATACCGCGCCCGTCTGCGACATCCGCAATAGCGAACACTTTGATTGGACCGCCGGCGAGAGGGCGGGCCCAAGGTACGTGCGGCGTCTCGACATCCAGCGAATAGTTGATGTCCCATCGTCCGCGCTGTTGGAGTACCGGGTGAAAACGGTCCAGCGCGAAATAGTCGAAGTAGAAGGTTCCCTTGGTCGTGATCGCGACGGTCAGCGACCGCATCACCTGCAGGTTGACAGTCTTCGCTTCGGCGAGTCTGAGTTGGAGGTGATTCGCGCCCGGTCGAACGCGAAAAGACTGGCGGTAGTTGGCGCCGATCGAGTCCTGGAGAACCAACGCGACATCCGACGGTTGTTGACTCCAGACGAACACCAGCAGAGACTCCTGCCAGCGCCAGTCAGGGGGTATTTGGGAGATCTCAATCGAGCCTCCTCCTTCCGGCGAAATCACCTCCAGTGAGCTGCCCTCCCAGGCGGGAAAACGCGTCGAAGGCCCGATCCGGACGCCGGAGGAAGAACGAATCGACTTGATCTCCAGTTGCTCCTCGAACGAAGCGAAAACCTGGAGCTCCGCCCAAGCCCGGTCGCAGAGCAGGCCGAGGGTCAGGAGCAGGAACAGAAGCATGTTTTTGACGATGACCTTCATGGCGCTGACCCATTCTTGGAATCTTGTTGATCCGGTTAATCCTGTCAAAAGTATCAGACAGGATTAACAGGATTCCCCGCGGAGATCCACCTACCGAGACTCAGGGACGGGCAGGTTGTTGGTCTTCGCGTAAGCACGCGCGACGTCACCGAGTTGCCTGAGCCAGTGCTCCAACCCGATGCTTTCCTCCGGCGCGATCATGTAGCTGAGGTCCGGACGGCGGTCGGCCCAATGGTCCTTGGTGTCGTCCATAACGTGGTAGAACTTCTTCCCGTTGACCTCCTGGCCCTTGGGAAATCGGTCTTTTTCCCAGGTGACCTTCAAGTATTCGAACACTCGGGCGGAATCTCCACCAATCTCCGCCGCCTCGCGCCGTGCCTCCAAAAGCAAATCGAGAGCACGTTCCGAGTCCTTACCAGCAGCGGCGGAGCGGGCCTCACCGAGCGTCTGCTCAATCGCTCGAAATCCGGCGATCATGCGATCGTGGTGACCGGCTAACTTCGCTATCGAAAGCAGGACTTCCAGGTTGTAGCGGTTGCGCGCAACCTTGGAGATGGCCTCGTGTAAGCGGTCGACGAGGGCATCGTTCGCTTCCGCCATCCGCGCCGCACTCTCCGCCAACTCCGCATAGCGCCCAGTGTAAACGGGGGTAAAGTCCAGCTTCGTGGACTCAGGTAGCGGCGGAGGCGGCAACGTCAGGTCTTCGCGCTCCCCTCCCACCCCCTTTCCCTCGGAGTTTCCGTATGCGCGGCCGCGCACTTTGGAGGGAACGCGATCCCAGGATCTCTCGAAAAACCGTGCCTGTGACTGGATTGCGCGGTAAATCCCGGCCAGGTCCTGCACCCCTGGTCCGTAGAACACGTTCATAAAGTCCGCGACGTGTTGCTCGACTGACGGGGAATCGGGATTCCACGCAGATTGAGCGACGGCCGACCAACCGAGCCAGAAAGTTTCGCTGTGAAGTCCGGAGTCATCCCAGGCCGCGCCGTAAACACCAATCGGACGGCCTTGGCTCGCTGAACGGGAGACATCTCTGAACGTTTGCGCCAGGCGGCCGGGCTGCAGTCTACCGTCCCGCTCGAATGAAAAGTGATCGGGAAACAGCAATTCGTCGCCTTGCATGGAGGTGTAGATCAACTGCTCCATTCCCCGAGTTACCTCCTCCCGCATCTGAACGGCGTTGCCGCTCATCACGGCGTTGATCAGGTCGGGCGGCAGGAGCCGGATGTGCTCGGGCAGCACCGGATATTCCACCCACGCCAGCATCCGGCGCCGGCGCGCTGACAGGAAATTGTGCGCCCGATTTGCGAACTCGACCCAACGTAGACTGCGATTCTCGGGATTGTATGATTTGTCGCACTTCGCGCAGATGCCCGCGTAATAAACCTCATCAGTCGAGACGTGGAAGTACTCGACTCCCTGGGTTGCCTTGATCACGTCGTCAAACATCGAGAAGATGAGCTGGTAGGTTCGCTCGTCACAGAGGCACGACTGGTAGTTGTTCCCGTCCGCCCGAAGATCCGCAAATTCCGGGTACTTCAAGACGTAGCTCATGTGAGCGGGTGACTGGATCTGTGGGACGACCTGGATGAATCGCTCGAGGCCGTAATTCACGATCTCCTGTAACTCGGCAGTCGTAAAGGCGCCCGGCGCTCCTATGATGGGGTGGGAAGGGTACTCGAATTTGTCTTCAAGCTCGAACCCGATCATGTTCACCTTGAATCGCGCGCACCAATCCAGGTAGCGCTTCAGAGTATCGATCCGGTCTTGGTGATGCTTGGTGTCCCAATGCAAGAATCGAAGCTCGAAAGCCGGCCAATCCTCGATCGTTCCGACGGGCAGAGTGAACGAGCCTTTGCCGTTTGGCTTCAGTAACTGAATGAATGTCTGGACGCCGTAAAACAGCCCCTGGTCGCTGTTGCCTTCGATGACGATACGATGCGGCGCCGCCGTGATCCGATAAGCCTGCCGATCGAGCTCGGGTTTAGCGCCGCTCTTTACAGCGCCGCTTCTGGTCGCAAGGACCAGGATGTCTGTCTTCGTCGATCCGGCCGCGCGAAGCGAAAGCCCGTACATGTCGTCGAGGTCCGTGAGCAGCGAGCGGATCGCGATGTGCTTCGTGGGAAGCGCCGTCTCATAAGTCCAGCTACCGGAAATCTCCAAATCGCCACTTCCCAAACGCACATGGCGTGGAGACGGAACCACCGAATAGCCCCGCAGAAAAAGCTCGCTTGGCGACTGCCCGGCGGCGGCGGTGAAGGCAAGGGCACATCCAAAGATGGGCGTCCAGCAGAGACGCAGGCAGCGCCTGACCTCGGATGAGAACCAGGAGCAATTACGCATTCGGCCTCCAGGACCGTCCTATTGGGGACGGTTCGGTTTACAGAACTTCCGATCAAGGCGGCAGGCCTCGGCCAGCTCGCTTTCGCCTTTCTGGCGATCGCCATTCCTCAAATATGCGAGGCCCAGGTTGTAGTGCGTGGCTGCGTTCCTGGGGTTTACCGCGAGAGCTTTCCGGAAGTGTGACGTCGCCTCGCTAAAGCGCGATTCGCGTGCCAGGAGAAACCCGAGTTTGAGGTGGCACTCCTCGTCTCCAGGAGCGTTCCGAGAGGCCCGCTGGAACTCGGCAATGGCTCGAGGAAATTCACCTTTCGCCTCGTAGACGAAGCCGAGGTACTTCTGAGCAGGCAGGTATCCGTGCTCGTTGGACAGCAGTCGACGGAAACCGACCTCGGCGACGTCCAACCGGTTCAGGTAATAATCACAGGCGGCGACGAAAAAGAGTGCCTGCAGGTCGTCCGGATTACTGGCGAGAACCTTTTCGAAGTCGAAACGAGCGAGCTCGAAACGCTCTTCGTTGTAACGACAGCGCCCCAGTAGCAGGTGTGCTGCAGCCATCCCCTTCTCTTCTCGGAGTGCCTGCTCAAGAAGGGGAATGGCGACGGCACATTGTCCTTTGGCCGCTGCCTGACCCGCTCGGGAGATCAGCTGAAAGACGCGGAGCTTATCCTTGGGATCCGCCAATTCGGCTGGCGCTCTGCCTGACGGTCGCGGGCCGCTCACGTAACCGAGGGCCGCCAACCGCTCCCGCTCCTGAGGATCTATGATTGGAGGTTTTCCAGCACCGAGCTTTGCTGAAGTTCCGGCGATGCTGGCTAGGCGCTCCTTCATGCCCGCTGCCAGCTCCGGCTGCTGACTGTGCAGGTTACGGATCTCACCCGGATCACGCCTGAGGTCGTACAGTTCAGCTTTGGGCGCCTCAATGTATTTGGTCCCCGCCCGTCGGACCGCTCGGAGCGGGCTCCAGCCAAATTGCGCGGGATAACAGGTCTCACTGTACGCCTCGGAGGCGCCGCTGGTCTCGCGTCCCTGCATTCCGCCGAGGAGGCCATGTCCGGCGGTTTTCGGTGGTGCGCCAACATTCGCAATTTGAAGAATAGTCGGCAGGATATCGACGGTCGATACCTGAGGAGAGACTTCCTTAATGGGGCCGAGATTCACAGCAGGCTTGATGATAAGAGGGACGAGAAGCGTCGTGTCGTAGAGGAACAGACCGTGCGTGAATTCGTGGTGCTCTCCGAAACTCTCCCCGTGGTCGCTCGTCAAAACAATTGCGCTTCGATCATACAAACCCTGATTCTTGAGGAATGCCACGAGCCTGCCTGTCTGCTGATCGCAATACGCCACCTCCCCATCGTACGGACGCGACTTGAAACGCGTGCCGAATGGTTCCGGGGGCCGATAGGGATCGTGTGGATCGTACAGATGGACCCAAACAAAGAACGGGTTCGCTCGGGCCGTCTTGAGCCAAGCGATGGTTTTATCCACTACCTCGGCAGCGG
>Ga0105104_10000726_pt1 | contig 25449 bp, 23 predicted proteins | sample PPLLaktember2015_3_FD_87034 | JGI IMG/M metagenome (GOLD analysis project Ga0105104, IMG submission 87034) | Freshwater sediment microbial communities from Prairie Pothole Lake near Jamestown, North Dakota, USA - PPLs Lake P7 Core (6) Depth... | ecosystem: Environmental > Aquatic > Freshwater >...
TCTAGACAGGGTTCAAAGCCAGGCACCCCCGCTGTCTCGCATCGATCATTTTGAAGCCAATCCTTATCCACCGAACCGGTATACGGAATTCTGGATCGAAGAAAGCCAGCCTCAACCGGGCGAGTTCCTTCCCGTTTCTCCGGACGTGGCGGTTTGCCCGGATTGCCAGCAGGAGATGTTCGACCCGCAGGACCGCCGGTTCCGCTACCCGTTTACCAACTGCACCAACTGCGGACCTCGCTTCACCATCGTCCGGGATATCCCCTACGACCGGCCCAACACCACCATGGCAGGGTTTCCGTTGTGCCCGGAATGCCAGGCAGAGTATGACGATCCTACCAACCGCCGCTTCCACGCACAACCGGTGGCTTGTCCGGTGTGCGGACCGCACGTCTGGCTTGAGATCCAGGATCGGGTAACCGATCGCGGCGAGCAGGCCATCCAGATGGCCCGCCAGCTGCTCAAAGAAGGCAAGATCCTGGCTGTCAAAGGGCTCGGAGGCTACCATCTGGCTTGTGACGCCACCAGCCCGGAAGCGGTCAAGACGCTTCGAGAACGCAAGCAGCGGAACGACAAACCCTTCGCCCTGATGGCATTCGACCTGGAGACCATTGAAGCTAGCTGCCTGGTAACAGCCGCCGATCGAAACCTGCTTCTAGCCCGGCAAAAGCCGGTAGTCGTGCTGGACAGGCTTCCCGGCTCGTCTGTGGCAGAAATGGTGGCGCCGCACCAGAAAACCCTGGGGGTGATGCTGGCGTATACCCCCCTCCACCTGCTCCTGCTGGAACCTGAACCCGGCTTCCCCAGCCTGCTGGTGATGACCAGCGGGAACCTCTCCGAGGAACCGATTGCCTTCGACGATGAGGATGCTCGAACCCGCCTTTCGTCCCTGGCGGATGCCTTCCTGGTCCACGATCGACCTATCCATATGCGTGTGGATGATTCGGTCGTACGCAGCTTCCATGGAAAGCCTTTCTACCTGCGCCGGGCACGCGGGTATGCCCCGGATCCCCTCCCCCTAGCAGAATCCGTGCCATCCATTCTGGCCACGGGGGCTGAGCTGAAAAATACTTTCTGCCTGACCCGCCAGAACTATGCCTTTGTCAGCCACCATATCGGCGATATGGAGAACATGGAGACCTACGTCTCCTTCGAGAAAGGGATCGACCACTACCAGCGGTTGTTCCGCATTCAACCGGTAGCCATCGCATGCGATCTGCACCCCAACTATCTGGCCACTCGCTATGCGCAAGACCGCGCTCTACACGACGAGGTTCCTCTTATCCAGGTGCAGCATCACCACGCCCACCTGGCAGCCTGCCTGGCGGAGAACCGCTGGACCTCTCAAGAACCGGTGATCGGCCTGAGCTTCGACGGCACGGGGTACGGGACGGATGGGGCGATCTGGGGCAGCGAGGTGCTCCTGGGGGGATTCTCCGGGTTTGAACGCATTGCCCACCTGGCCTATGTCCCCCTTCCGGGAGGCGACCTGGCCATCCGCAAGCCTGCACGCATGGCACTGGCCTATCTTTGGGCTTCTGGAATGGAATGGGAGCCCGATCTGCCACCCGTAAGGTCGCTGTGCGAAGAAGAGCGTACCGTTTTGCTCGCCCAGCTGGAACACAACCTGAACACCCCACCGACCAGCAGCATGGGCCGCCTTTTTGACGGCGTTTCCGCACTGATCGGGGTGCGCCAGTCGGTCCGCTATGAAGGCCAGGCGGCTGTCGAGCTGGAAGCAGCCGCTGACCCGGAGGAACGGGCGGCATACGAGTTTCAATCGGAGAACGGGGTAATTCACCCCCAACCGGTGCTGGCTGCTGTACGGACTGATTGGCAGGCGGGCATCCCGGTGCCGCTTATTTCCGCCCGTTTTCACAATGCTGTGGCCAACCTGGCTTTGCAGGTTTGCCAGTCGATCCGCCAGAAGTACGGGATCAATACCGTCGGACTCAGCGGCGGGGTGTGGCAGAACCGATTCCTTTTACAGCGAGCTGTTCCCCTCCTGGAAAAGGACGGCTTCCATATCCTGCTTCACACAATGCTCCCCCCCAACGATGGGTGCATCAGCCTGGGGCAGGCGCTCATTGCAGCCCAAACGATCCAAAAGTAACACGGAAGGATGACCTATGTGTTTAGGAGTACCTGGTAAGATCATCGAGCTGTATACCTCGGCTACCTTGCATATGGCAAAGGTAGATTTTGGTGGCGTAATTCGCGAAACCTGTGTGGAAGCTCTCCCGGAAGCTAAAGTTGGAGATTACACCATCGTCCATGCCGGATTCGCCCTGACCTTGCTGAGTGAAGAGGAAGCTCAAATCACCCTGGCAGCCCTGCGTGAACTGGCCGAACTGCAGGATGATCCGGATTTTGACGGGTTGCCTTCCGGTAAGCCGTATCCTGGGAACACCTCCGTTTCTGGTTTGAATTGAGGAAACGATGCGTTACGTTGACGAATACCGCGATGCAGGTCTGGTTAAAGGCGTGCTGGAGGAGATCCGCCGCACCGTCATCCGCCCATGGGTGGTGATGGAAATCTGCGGAGGCCAGACACATGCCATCCTGCGTTACGGATTAGATGAACTGCTGCCTCCCGAAATCGAGCTGGTCCACGGACCCGGGTGCCCGGTCTGTGTCACCCCCCTGCAGCTGATTGACCAGGCGCTGGCGATTGCTTCCCTTCCGGAGGTGATTTTCACCTCCTACGGGGATATGCTGCGGGTTCCTGGCTCGCACCAGGATCTGTTTTCGATCCGCGCCGCCGGCGGCCAGGTGCGAGTGGTCTATTCACCCCTGGATGCGGTCAAGATTGCCCAGGAAAACCCGGACAAACAGGTGGTTTTCTTTGCCATCGGCTTCGAAACCACCGCTCCGGCGAATGTGATGAGCGTCATCCAGGCCAAAACGCTTGGCCTTAAGAATTATTCCATCCTGGTCTCACACGTCTGTGTGCCTCCGGCAATGGAGACGATCCTCGGATCTCCCTTGAACCGGGTCCAGGGCTTCCTGGCAGCCGGCCATGTGTGCACGGTGATGGGCTATTGGCAGTATCTTTCGATTGCCGAAAAGTACCGTGTTCCGATCGTGGTGACCGGTTTTGAACCGCTTGACCTGGCCCATGGCCTGCTGATGGCTGTCAGGCAGCTGGAAGAAGGCCGCTGTGAGGTCGAAAATGCCTATCCCCGCGCCGTGACTCAGCCCGGCAACCAGGCGGCCCAGGCGATGATCGACCGAGTATTTCAGCCCTGCGACCGTCACTGGCGCGGCATCGGGCGGATTCCGATGAGCGGGTGGGGGTTGCGTCCCGAGTTTGCCGATTTTGACGCCGAGAAACGCTTCCAGGTCGGTCATATCCAAACCCAGGAATCAAAGCTGTGCATCTCCGGCGAGATTCTGCAGGGTTTGAAGAAACCCACCCAATGCCCGGCTTTCGGCAAACAGTGCACCCCCTCCACCCCACTTGGAGCGACGATGGTCTCATCCGAAGGCGCCTGTTCAGCTTACTACCGCTACGGCAGGAATCAATAAACCATGGACGAAGAACAAACCCTCCAGTTCGAAGGCGCAGCTTGCCCGCTGCCCCTCACCCATAAGGATCAGATCGTGATCGGGCACGGCAGCGGCGGGCGGATGACACACGAGCTGGTGCAGACTGTGTTTTTCCCCCGTTTTAAAAACGATCTCCTTCAGGCTGGAAACGATGCAGCCCTCGCCCGCCTCCCCTCCACAGCCGGGGTTCAAGGCCGCCTCGCCATTTCCACCGACTCTCATATCGTCCACCCACTGTTCTTCCCGGGTGGAGATATCGGCCGTCTTGCCGTTTGTGGGACGGTCAACGACGTTTCTATGCTGGGGGCTGAGCCGCTGTATCTCACGGCAGGTTTTATCCTGGAGGAGGGCCTGTCCATAGAAACGCTGACCCGGGTGGTGGATTCCATGCACCAGGCCGCGGAAGAAGCCGGTGTCCAGATCGTTGCCGGCGATACAAAGGTGGTTGAAAGAGGCAAGGCAGACGGGATCTTTATCAACACTTCCGGTGTGGGATGGGTTCCCGAAGGCCGCACGATTGGGGGCGACCAGGCCAGACCCGGAGACGTCGTCCTGGTTTCCGGGACGATCGGTGATCACGGCATCGCCGTCCTTTCCGCCCGGGGTGAGTTGGGCTTCCAGGCCGATGTGGCCTCGGACGTCGCCCCGTTAAATCATATGATCCGGTCCTTGCTTGAGTCCGCCCCCCATACGCATGTGCTGCGCGACCCGACCCGCGGCGGGCTGGCAACCACCCTCAACGAGATTGCCCAGCAGAGCCAGGTCTGCATCCAGCTGGAAGAAGGGACGATTCCGGTCCACCCCACTGTTCAAGCGGCTTGCGAAATGTTGGGATTTGACCCGCTCTACATCGCCAACGAAGGAAAATTGGTGGCGATCGTGCCTTCCGGTGAAGCGGAAGCCGCCCTGGCGGCCCTCCACCGGCACCCGTATGGATCCAGGGCGGTGCTCATCGGAACCGTCCTCCCGCAGCCCCAGCGCCGTGTCCTCCTCCGCACCCCCTTTGGTGGTTCCCGCATCCTCGACCTCCTCGCCGGCGAACTTCTCCCCCGCATCTGCTGACCCGATCAGCCATCCTTGACAATCCCCCGCTACCCTTTATACTTGGGAAGGTTTTCCTCCAACCCAAAGCAGGGTATATATATTATGAAAAAAACACCGCAGAGACACAGAGTACGCAGAGTTTAATTTAGAAATCTCCGCGCTCTCCGCGTCTCTGCGGTGTTATTTATATTGAGGCCATATGAAAATCGACTACCAGGAAACCACCAGCGATCTGTTGACCCGCATCGATATTCATAACAAATACGGCAGCCGCAGCATCGACCAGTGGATGTTGGAGCTGCTCGACCTGAAAAAAGGCATCTCGATTCTGGACGTCGGCTGCGGCGCTGGGAAGCAGTGCTTTTCTTTCCTGAACAACTTGCAGGGAGAAGCCGATATCACCGGCGGCGACGTTTCAGTCGAGCTGCTCGCCCAGGCTCGCCTGGAAAATGAAAACCGCGGGAACCGGGTAAAGTTTATCGACCTTGACTTCAACCAGCCCTTCGATCTCCCGGACAATACCTTTGATCTGGTTTCCTGCTGTTTTGCTATCTATTACGCCGAAGACATCCCATTTACCATTCGTGAGATGCACCGTGTAATAAAGCCGGGTGGACGGTTGTTCACCACCGGACCCATGCCAGAGAACAAACGCTTTTTCTACGACGTGATCCGTGAAGCCACCGGTAAGGCGATCCCCCCCATGCCGGGCAGCTCACGCTACGGCAGCGAAATCCTTGCCTCCCTGCGATCCACGTTCTCCTCGATTGAGGTGCATGTGTTTGAAAACCCGCTCACCTTTGAGGGCGTCGATCCCTTTGTCCAATATTCCCGTGCCTCTCTTTCCGAAGACCGCAAGCTCTGGAACAGCTTCTTCCAGACCAAGGACGATTTTGAACGGATCATGGATCAGATCACCCGCGTCGCCGAACGCCGGCTGGCGCAGGATGGCAAACTGGTGATGATAAAAGTCGTGGGCGGATTCATCGCCACCAAATAGTGGGGAGAGCCATGAACCAGGACATGGTATTTTTTGGAAAGAAGGTCTGCTTCCTCGGGGCGCACCCAGACGATATTGAGCTGGGCTGCGGTGCTCTGATCGCCCATATCACCCCCATGACAGAAGTAATCTGCGTCACCCTCTCCGATAACCAGAAGAACCCGGAATTAAAGAATGTCGTCGAGGAACACTACCGCAGTATGGCTGTCTTAGGGGTTCCCGAACAAAATGTGGTCGTGGGCGCCTTCGAAACCCGGCGTTTCCCCCACGCTCGCCAGGAGATCCTGGAATACCTGATCGAATTGAATCACAGCCACCGCCCGGATATTGTCTTTGTTCACACCCGGGCAGACATACACCAGGACCATGCCACCGTTACAGAAGAAGCCCTGCGGGCGTTTCGTGGAACCACCGTTCTGGGTTTTGACGTCCTGCGCTCAACCTATGGATTTTTCCCGAATTTCCTGGTAGAGGTCAGCGCTCAGGACGCCGCGAAGAAGATCGAAGCCCTGGCGGCTTACAAGACGTACGCCGGTAAGTATTACTTTAACCCCGAGATCACACGTGCCACCCTTATCCGCCACGGCGCGCTGGCGGAAAGACCTTATGCGGAGGGATTCGACATCCTGCGCGTGATCGGCGCGTTCGGGTGTCTCACGGTGTAGGCACCCCCAGCTCTACCATGCCATCCACAACCTGCACCGGATAAGCGGGGATATCTTCTACCGCCGGTAGCATCGTCACCTCTCCCGTGCGGACGTCGAAGCGGGCGCCATGCCTTGGGCAGATGACCTCATGGTCTTCGATGTCGCCGTCCCCAACCGGTCCGTTATCGTGGGAACAGACATCTCCGATGGCATAGAGCTCCCCGGCGATATTAAAGATAACCACGGCGTGGGATCCAATCTCCACAAACAACCGCTCCCCTGGTGGAATGTCGCTGAGGGGAGCAATTGGATAAAACGTAATTTTCGCTGTGTCCAACTCTTTGTAGTTGTACATCCCCCCCATCCTCTCTCACTCCTCGACCAGGTCATCGCTCGCCTGGCTCATCCCATACGCCCCCGCCTTCAAGACTTTCAATGGTAAGAGGGCGCATTTCAACCGCACCGGGCCCAGGTCGATTCCCAACAGGTCCAGGACGTCCTGTTTGGTCAGCGATTTTACCTCGTCAATGGTTTTTCCTACGATAGATTCCAGCAGCAGGTCAGCGGAAGCTTGAGAGATGGCGCAGCCGTGCCCATTAAACGCGGCCTCCGTCACCCGGTTGTCCGGATCCACGCGTACGTCGATGCGGATCTGGTCACCGCACAAGGGGTTTTCGTCCTCAAAGGTAATATCGTTTGGATTCAGTTCACCCCGGTAGATGGGATTTTTGTACCGTTCGATGATGACTTCTCGATAAAGATCGTCCATGGGTACCCTTATGCCCCAAAGAGGTCCTTGACCCGGTAAATCGCCTCGACCAGCTGGTCGATTTCCTGTTTCTGGTTGTACAGGTAATAGCTCGCCCGCGAGGTTGCCGGGAGGTTGAAGCGCTCGTGCAGCGGCATGGCGCAGTGATGCCCGGCCCGGATGGCGATCCCATAGCGATCCAGGACCTGGGCAACGTCGTGGGGGTGGACCTGTTCCATCGTAAACGCGGTCACACCACCCCTCTGTTCGGCAGGCGGGCCAAACAACCACACCCCTGGGATTTCCTCCAACCGCTCCATAGCATAGCCAACCAGCTCATGCTCGTACGCGGCAATATTGGTCATCCCCAGCGAGGACAGGTAATCCACTGCCGCTCCGAATCCCACCGCCTCGGCGATAGCCGGCGTCCCGGCTTCAAATTTATGCGGCAGTTCATTGGTGGTAAACGTCCGCAGGTGGACTTTCTTGATCATTTCCCCGCCGCCGAGGAACGGGGGCATTGCCTCGAGCAGGCTTTCCTTACCGTAGAGGACCCCAATGCCTGTTGGGCCGCACATTTTGTGAGCCGAGAAAGCCAGGAAATCAGCATCCAGGTCCTGGATATCAACCGAGAGGTGTGGGATCGACTGTGCCCCGTCCACCAGCGTTACCGCTCCAGCCAGGTGGGCCAGGGAAATGATCTCTTTCGCCGGGTTGACTGTTCCCAGGACGTTCGACATCTGGGTGAACGCCACCATGCGCGGCCGGAGATCCAGGAGTCCCTGGTATTGTTCCAGGTCTAATAGCCCATCCTCCCCGACGTGGATGAACTCCAACCGTAAATTTTTCTCCTGGGCCAACATCTGCCAGGGAACCAGGTTGGAGTGGTGCTCCATCTCGGTGAGGATGACAAGGTCACCCTCCCGCAGAAAATGGCGGCCCCAGGATTGCACAACCAGGTTGATCGACTCGGTGGTATTGCGGGTGAAGATCACCGTACGGGCAGATTTCACCCCAATAAACCGGGCGATCTTCTGGCGGGCACCCTCGTACGCGGTGGTTGCCTCCTCGGCCAATGTGTGCAAACCACGGTGGATATTGGCGTTCGTTTTCCGGTAATACTCATCCATTGCCTGGATGACCTGAACCGGTTTCTGCGATGTTGCGGTAGAGTCCAGGTATACCAACCGGATACCTGGGCGGACTTCCCGGTCTAGTATCGGGAAATCCGCCCGTACAGCACCAATATCAAGCGCAGGATGAGAGTCCATAGAACCGCCGTTTATTCAGCTTTTGGCAGAGGAGGTCGTGCGCGTTTTTGCGGCGCGCGCAGATTGTTTGATCCCTGGGGGAACCAGAGAATATGATCTGGCACCATCCAGCCGTCTGTCAGGTAAACATTGGTGCGGAACTGAACCGCCACCATCTTTGCATCTACTTGAACGACAATCCCTCGCAACCAACCCCGGATGCGCTGTCCGTTCTTCTCGTGATCACAGTACACTTCAACGGATTCACCCACGTCAAACGTGAGCTCTGGATCGGGAGCTTTCATAAAGGGGTACTGTGACATATTGCTTCTCCTGGGAGGGTGAGGAGTACGTGATGGCATTCTTTTATCCTTACTATTTTATCATCGGTTATAAACCGACGGTTATAAACCGCTGGATGCAGGCGCGCCACCAATCGAGCGGCCTGCTCGATTTTGAAAAATATCCAATAATCCGTCTATACCAGCACTCGTGTTCTATCTTTCTCCTGGTACATCTTATCCTGGATGGCCTGCTGAAACCGCTCACGCACTCCTTCAAAGGGGATGCGCTGCATGATCGGGTCGAAGAAACCTTCGACCACCAGCCGTTCGGCTTCTTTCTGGGATATGCCCCGGCTGCGCAGGTAGAACAGCAGCTCAGGGTCGATCTTCCCAACCGTCGCGCCATGCGTACAGCGCACATCGTCCGCCAGAATCTCCAGCCCGGGAATTGAATCGGCGCGGGCTTTGGGGCTCAGAACCAGGTTGCGGTTGGCCTGATAACCATCCGTCTTCATCGCTCCAGGCGCGACGTAGATCATTCCCTGCCAAACCGACCGGCTCTGGTCCTGCAAAGCGCCTTTATACAGCAGGTCGCTGGTCGTGCTCGGTCCGAGGTGGTTCTGCTGCGTATCGTGGTCCAAATGCTGGATCCCGTCGGCAAAGTAAAAGCCCGACATGCGTCCGGTAGCGCCGCGACCCGCAAGGTCCAGATCGGAGAAATTTTTGGTCAGATGGCTGCCGATGGCGCCGAATACCCAATCCAGCGTGCCGTCCTGCTCAACCCGTGCCCGCTCGTGGGTAAAATTCCAGACATGGTTACCCCAGGATTGGAGCTCGACGAACTGCAAGCGGGCATTCTCTCCAACCCGGATTTCGACGATCCCGGCATGCAGGGTTTGCCCGCCCTCCTCGTCCGGAGAAGCGGTCTCGTGGACGTACGTTGCCGAGGAGCCTTCCTCCAGCCACACGACCACGTGGGTAAGGTGCGCCAGCCCAACCCCGGGCCCCCAGATCAAGCTGTGAAGCGGCTGATCAACCTGGACTCCTTTGGGGACATACAGCACGATACCCTGGTCGGCAAACGCAGCCGCCAGGGCGGCGAACTTGCCTCCTTCGGCTCGAACTATTTTGCCGATCAGCCGGGCAAACAGCTCCCCATGCAGGTCGCGTGCCGTCCGGAAATCAGTGAAAACCACTCCCTTCCGGACCAGGTCCGGGTCCAGGCGTGACTGGCTGGCATGCGTGGTGAGGATGACCTCTCCGCCGTGCTCTTCATCGGCAACCGGCTGAAGCAGCCGCTCCGGGACCGGCGGAAGCTCGAGTGCGGCGCCCGGCTGGGGCAGCTGGAAAGAAGATACCGATAGATTCTTGATATCCGTCCGCCGCCAGGCTTCCATTTGAGTATCCGGCATCGGCAGGCGGGTGAATTGGTCCCAGGCATGCATGCGGTAGTCCAGCAGCGGATCGTTCGAACCCGCGGTGGGTATCTGATCCCGGGTGAATTGGAATTCTTTGATTTCCGGGACGGCTGCCCGGCGAGTACGGGTAACAATGCGGGGTGTTTCTGTCATGGATCCGATCGCTTCCTTATCCAACCGAGCCAGCCATCTGGAGTTGGATCAGCCGGTTCATTTCGACGGCATATTCCATAGGCAGTTCCTTGACCAATGGTTCAATAAAACCGGAAACCACCATGGTCGTTGCCTCTTCTTGGCTTAAACCGCGGCTCATCAGGTAGAACAACTGCTCCTCGCCAACTTTGGAGACGGTCGCTTCATGGCCGATGGTCACATCATCCTCGTCGATTTCGATATACGGATAAGTATCCGAGCGAGAGGCGGGATCGAGCAGCAGTGCATCACAGACCACATTCGAGCGGACATCTTCGGCACCTTTGTGGACTTTTAGGAGCCCGCGGTACGAGGTCCGACCGCCACCCTTGCTAATTGATTTAGAGGTGATCTTGCTGCTCGTATGTGGGGCAAAGTGGATCACCTTCCCGCCCGCATCCTGGTGCTGGCCCGGGCCTGCAAATGCCATCGAAAGGATCTCGCCATGGGCTCCCGGCTCCAGCAAGTAGCAAGATGGGTATTTCATCGTGACCTTGGATCCCAGGTTGGCATCCACCCACTCCATCGTCCCGCCTGCGTACACCAGGGCGCGCTGTGTGACCAGGTTGTACACATTCGTAGACCAGTTCTGGATGGTGGTGTAGCGCACCCGGGCGCCTTTGCTGACCACGATCTCGATCACACCGCTGTGGAACGAATCGGTCGTGTATTGCGGCGCAGTGCAGCCTTCAACGTAATGGACCTGGGCGCCTTCTTCTGCAACGATCAAGGTTCTCTCGAACTGCCCGATGTTTGCCACGTTGAGGCGGAAATACGCCTGCAGGGGAAGGTCCACTTTTACCCCTGCGGGTACATAGACAAATGAACCACCAGACCAGACCGCGCTGTTCAAGGCAGCAAACTTGTTGTCCTCGATCGGGATGACCGTCCCAAAGTATTTCCGGAAAAGATCTGGATACTCTTTCAGGCCGTTCTCAATGCTGAGGAAGATCACACCCTGCTTCTTCAGGTTTTCCTGGATGGAGTGGTAGACCATCTCCGATTCGTATTGGGCCCCAACCCCCGCCAGGAACTTGCGTTCCGCTTCGGGGATGCCCAGACGGTCAAAGGTTTGTTTGATAGTGTCGGGCACATCATCCCAACTCTTGCTTTCCGCTTCGGCGGGTCTCACGTAGTAATAGATATCATTCAAATCGAGGCCCGAGAGGTCTGCGCCCCAGGCAGGCATTGGGCGCTTCATAAAGTGGTCCAATGCCTTCAACCGGAATTGAAGCATCCAGTCAGGCTCACCCTTCTGAAACGAGATTTGACGTACGATTTCCTCGTCCAGGCCTTTTTTTGATTTGTAAACGAAGGTTTCCGGGTCCCGAAAACCATACTGGTATTCACCGAGTTGTTCTAAAAATTCTGTTTGTACATCATTACCCATAATATCCTCCGATCAGGGGATGGGCATTGGGCAGAAGGGAATCGCTAGGATGGAAGAGCTTCATATTTTTCTCTTACCCACTCGTAACCGTGCTCTTCCAGGTGCAGGGCAAGGTCAGCACCGCCGGATTCTACGATCCGCCCATCGATCATCACATGGACGAAATCGGGCTTGATGTAATTCAAGATGCGCTGGTAGTGGGTGATCAGGAGAACACCCAGGTCCGGGCCGCGTAGCGCGTTTACCCCATCCGAAACGATGCGCAGCGCATCGATATCCAGTCCCGAATCGGTCTCGTCCAGGATGGCAATTTCAGGTTTTAACACCGCCATTTGAAGGATCTCGGCGCGCTTCTTCTCACCGCCTGAGAAACCTTCATTTAAATATCTACCACCAAAGCTGTGGTCCATATGCAGAAGGTCCATCTGTTCCTTGAGCATCCTGCGAAATTCCGGGATGGGGACCCCTTTATCTTCAGGATTCTGTGCGCGCCGGCGAGCGTTCAGTGCCGTTCGCAGGAAGTTTGCTACCGTCACACCGGGAATGGCAATCGGGTACTGGAACGCCAGGAACAGGCCCAACCGGGAGCGTTCATCCGGCACAAGCTCGAGGATGTTTTTCCCTTTGAAAAACACCTCACCCTCCTCGACCTGGTAAGAGGGATGGCCCATTAACGTATAGGCCAGGGTCGATTTTCCTGTTCCGTTAGGTCCCATAATCGCATGGACTTCGCCTTGATGGACGTCCAAATTTACCCCTTTTAGAATGGGTTTCCCTTCAATGTTTACCCGCAAATTGCGCACAACAAGATCAGACATAGATGCAAGACTCCTTGAAATCAAACGCTTGATTTTCGCACGGTTGAAACCTGGTATAATATATAAAATTCTTATGATATAATTCTTACTTAATCCAGGTACTCTGTGATTATACCACGGGACCCGACATTGGTCAATATTTAGTATAATAATCTTATATATTGACAATTTTATTCACCCTATGATATACTGACTTAGGGGTTATTTGTAGTACCTATGTATAGAGGATTATCGGATCCGGAAAGTTATGAAGAGCACACGAGAACGTATTCTCCAGACACTCGTCTCGCACCCGCGGTCGACGATCAATGAGATGGCAGCCGCCGTTGGGATCAACGCCATATCTGTTCGCCACCACCTTACCAGCCTTCAGGCGGAGGGATTGGTCAACGCGGAAGAAGAGCGTCATGGAGTCGGACGACCGAGACTGGTATATTTCCTTACGGAAAAAGGCCTGGAACGGTTTCCAACCGGTTACTTGCGGCTGGCTACCCGATTGTTGACCAATCTCAAGCAAACCCTGCCAGAGCGGATGGTCAACGACTTGTTTACCAAAATGGCGACGGATCTGGCTTCTGCGTATACAGAACAGGTTCAGCATCTCTCCATGGAAGAACGTCTCGAATTGATCAAACAGCTCCTCTCGGAGGAAGGCTTTACAGTCGAATGGGAGAAGATGGGCGACCAGTACCATATCCACGAGATCACCTGTCCATACTATCACGTCGGCCAAACCCATCCTGAAGTCTGCACGGTCGACCAGACCTTGATCTCGAAGGTCCTTTCCATACCGGCAGAGAAGGTTCAATGTGTTCTGCGTGGGGACACCCACTGTACGTATGTCATCCCAGATCTTTCACCCAAGGAGCAGGCAGTATGAGCGACGAGAGACCTGCCAACCAGCCCGCCTGGGAAATCGAGACCACCCACCCGGAAATGGTGGAACCCCTCAAGGTTTCCTTACGCGAGGTGGTCGACCCGGAGATCGGCCTGAATATCATCCAGCTGGGCCTGATCCGTGATGTTCGCCTGGGTGAGGATGACGCCCAAATCACCATGATTTTGACCACCCCATTCTGCCCATACGGACCTGCCCTGCTCGATTCAACCCGCAAGCAGGCGGAAGCAGCCTTGCAGAAACCTACCTTCATCAGCCTGGGTATGGAAATGTGGGATTTCTCCATGATGGAGGAAGGCACCGGAATGGATTGGGGTCTGTACTAAATATTATCTTATGCGGTATGGGCGGCGACGCCGCCCATACCGCATAATTAATTTCTTGGATAGGTGCTAAGCAAATAAAAGACCCGGAGCTCCGGGTCTTTTATTTGCTATACGATTAAGGCCTGAACAGGTTCGTCATCTTCATGGCAAAGGAGGTATCTCCGGTGACCCTCAGCTTCCCCTGCATGAAGGCGCGCATCCCGTCCATCTGGCCGGTCAATATTTTAAGAACATCCTGGCTGTCGGCGCGCAGGCTGACCCTGGGGTTTGGTGATATCCCCTCGCTCACCTGAACCTGCTGGTTCTGGATGGTGATAAACCAGTCTCCTCCTTGCTCGCCTGTTAGATGGAGCTGGATCACCCCATTCACACCTGCTGCCCTCGCGGCAACGAAGTGCTCTGGAACGCGGTCTAACCAGTCCTGGATTGTGCCATCGGTCATACAGTCCTCCTGAGCCGCAATTGTACCATCTTCTCGATCACCACCCAGACCTGTTGATCCTCCCTTCTTTAACCCTGCTTTCGTTAATGGCTACACGCACTATGCCCGCTGCTTCGTCCCCCACGATTGCATTCCTCTTTTCTCCCTCTCCTCTTCCCAAAATTAAGTATATACTTCAGTGGGTATTGAAACCGTTCGGGAGGGCTGGATTTGTATGGTTCGTTCCTTCTACTTGCCTGTTTCCGGAGCTCCTTGTTGGGACCTGGATATCGACGCCCTCAAACAAGCCGTTGAGACAAAAGACGGCTTGTTATGGGTTAGCCTGGAAAAACCCACACCGCAAGAAATGCAGCTCTATCTGGGAGATATCTTCCACTTTCACCCGTTGGCGATTGAAGACAGCCAATCCGTTGGCTACCAGACGCCTAAGGTCGATGACTATGAGGCGTACCTTTTTATCATTGCCCATGCCCTGCACCCCAACCACGACCTGGCATCCTTCGAAACCAGCGAGCTAAATTGTTTTTTGGGTTCCAATTATGTGGTCACATCTCACCTGGCACCGGAGATGCCGCCTGTGCAAACCGTATGGAAGCGGATGCAGCGCGATGAACGGCTTACCCACCATGGAGCAGATTTTCTCCTGCATGCAATTCTGGATGCACTGGTCGATGAATACATGCCCTTGATCGACCAATTGGACGAGGAGATTGAGCTGCTGGAAGATGCGATCATCGAAAATCCGCGCCAGCCCACCCTTACACGCATTCTGGCTCTCAAGCACAGCACCATGAACTTACGCAGGATCATTGGTCCGCAGCGGGAGGTGATGAACCGCCTGAGCAGGGACGAATATCCGCAAATCGGAGCTCGCAGCCGGATCTATTTCCGGGATATTTATGATCACCTGGTCCGCATCCAGGATCTGGTGGAATCCATACGCGATTTGATCAGCGATGCGCTCAGCACGTACCTCTCCGCTACGTCTAACCGGCTGAACGAAATCATGAAGGCGCTCACCATCGTCTCTACCATCTTCCTGCCCCTGTCGTTTGTCGCGGGGGTCTACGGGATGAATTTCCAATACATGCCGGAAATTCCGTGGGAGTATGGGTACGTGATGGTATGGGGTATTTTTATCTCCATCGTGGTTGGAATGCTGACCTATTTCAAGCGCCGGGGGTGGTTCTAAAGGCATCCTCTACCTGAGCCGTTGACAAATCAGAAAGCCCATGTTAAGATAGCGACGCTTCTGGAAAAGGAGCACCGCTTCCTGATAAGGGTTGCGTGGCGAGGTAGCTCAACGGTGGAGCAGGGGACTCATAAGCCCTTGGTTGTGGGTTCAAGTCCCACCCTCGCCACCATGTGTTTAATTGGGGGTTTTCGCCATGCTTCCCCCCGGTAAACTTCCACCCGAGCTACTTTCCCGATTGATCGCCTCTTCCCCAACAACCGATCCACGCCTGCTCCTCGGGCCTGGCCTCGGTCTGGACTGCGCGGTCGTCGATTATGGCACCACGCTGCTGGTCTTCAAGTCGGATCCAATCACGTTCGCCACCGACCAGATTGGCTGGTACCTGGTCCAGGTGACCACCAATGACATTGCCACCACCGGCGCCTTGCCCCGCTGGCTGCTGGTGACCATGCTCCTGCCCGAACGATCCACCTCTCCTGAATTGGTGCTCGACCTGAATTCTCAGATTACCCGCGCCTGCATAGAGGCGGGGATGGTTTTGATCGGAGGCCACACCGAAATCACCACCGGCCTGGACCGTCCAATCCTGGTCGGGACCGTGATCGGCGAGGTGGCGCCTGATAAGCTGGTTACCCCCTTGGGCGCCAGACCTGGCAACCGTTTGATGGTCACAAAAGGAGTCCCCATTGAAGCGACGGCCATCCTGGCGCGTGAGCTTCCCGACCGGCTGTCCCCTTCCCTATCCGAAACCGAGATCTCGGAAGCCAGACAATTCCTCTTCAATCCAGGCATCAGTGTCAGGCGTGAGGCACGCCTGGCTGTTGAAGCTGGCGACGTGACCGCCATGCACGATCCAACCGAAGGAGGGCTGGCCGGCGCTCTTTGGGAGCTCTCGCAGGCCTGTGGGCACGCTCTGTTCGTGGATATGGATAAGATACCCATCCCGCCTATTTCCCAAAAGATCTGCCAGCTTCTGCAGATCGATCCTTTTGCTGCCATTGCATCAGGCGCTCTGCTGCTCACCGCGGCAGAGAGTAGTGCCGGCAGGATCCAGGCTGCCTTGACGGGAGAGGGTATCCCTTGTGTGGATATCGGTTGGATTGAGGCGGGTTCGCCAGGGGTATGGCGAATCAGCAAGGGGGAGAAATCTCTTCTGCCGCGCCCTCTCCGGGATGAGATCGCCCGAGTTTTCGAAGGGTAAGCAGGCTGTGCGCGCTTGAATTAATTCTTTCTCCTATTTCCAGCATACAAACATCAGGTTCAAAGCCTGCCATCTCCACTGTGGGCCGCGCAAATACCAGCCAGCATTGAATGCAATGTTGGTTTCTCCGAACAGCTCGATCCGGTGAAAGCCGGATCCAGTGAACAGGTCGTACCATTGGTTGGGTGGATAGGTCGAAACGTGCGTCCGATCCATCAGATTGGTTAAGAGCGTGTGGATCCGCCCCAAAAAGGCACCATTGTACGGGACCGACCCAACCAGTACACCCCCCGGTTTGAGCGCATTCACGATCTTCCGCAGGACTGCCCCCGGTTCGGATAAATGTTCCAATACATTAAAGGCGGCAATCCCCTCATAACAGCCGTCCTCCAGCAAGCTCTCGTTAATATCCTCGTGCCGGACGGAGAAACCTTGCTGCGCCCGCAGCTCGGAGACAGCATGAGAAGATAGGTCAATCCCCTCAACCTGGTAGCTGGCCGCTACCAGGGATAACAATTCGCCTGTTCCACAGCCAATTTCCAAAAAACGCCCCGGTTTTATCACTTCCCGGATCAGCTCGAACCTGTTCCGGTAGCGCCTGGAATTCCGGGCCAGCCGCGCCAGTCCGTTCTCATAATACTGCCTGTCGTAAGGCGCACGCTTGGTGGACATTGTCCTGCCCGCAGGCGGTTTTCCTCTCCCAAAAACCATACTCTTATCATTCATTCTCAGTACCCTCCCGCCGCACAAGGTTCCGGTCATCCTCTCGTGAAGGGTTGTGTTGCCTCTATTGTTAATTGGAGGAATCCACAATTTCGATTATAGCGAACCTTCTCGGAATTCACCAGAACAAATTGACGTTCAAACCAACAATTAGCTAGCTATACGAAGTTGCTGCCTTTACTGGGCAGTCTGGTCCGAACAATCCCCGAACAATCCTCGTTCGACAATGCAGGCTTCCCGGTGGAAGTGTTTTTACCGAATCTCCACCGACAATCAAGTGATGAGTTTTCCCATAACGGATCATATTCCGTGTGTGGATAAACGATGTGGATAATATTTGTTCATACGATTCCCATATATGGAACTTTATACAGCATATAAACTTCTGGTATGGGAAATGTATCATATCCTTTATGGTGAATATGATACAATACACAACAGAGATGGCAGTTATACGCACGGCATATGAGCAGAAAGATTCGTTTATGATGGGATAGTTGAATATGAGTGGTCTCATATCGGAAGATGAGCTCCTGCAGATCGTCCGGCTTGCCGAATCCGTGCCGGAGACCTATCGCAAGGCATGCTTTGAGCTTCTGTTGCAGCGCACCCTGGAAAGGTCAGAGCTCCGGTCCGGTTTTGTCCTGCAGGAACCTGAATCAACCCAGGCGCCTCCTCCACCCCTTTCGATCGATGTCAAAGCGTTCATGATCCAACATAAATTGGAGGCAGGCTTGCTACACAGGCTTTTCCATATCGAGGAGTCTGCCGTCCGGCCAATCTATCAGCTGAACGACACCGTTAAATCGCGAGTCCAGATCCAGCATGCTCTCTTGATGGCGCTGGAGAACGCCATTTCTTCGGGCGATTTTCAGCTCGAAATTGGAGATTTACGCAAGCGCTGCCAGGAACAGAAGTGCTACGACCTGGCAAATTTTACCCGCCACCTGAAAAACAACAGTCCCCTGTTTAAGACCGTGAATCTCAAACAACCCCTGGTTCTTTCTTCCGAGGGGAAAGAAAAGCTGGCGGATTTGCTCCGCCAGCTTGGAAAAGCCTGAAATTTCCTCCGTTACGGCTTCCGCTGGTACGAAAGCCACGCGAGCGCAGCCCAATATACTATTTCATGGTATCCATTGAATATGGTGATCCTGGCGTTCCCCGATTGACGTCGAAAAAGGGGTGTCTTGTCCCCATAGAGTAGATCTTGATACGTACCTTGCAGTTCTTTGGGGATCGCCATATTTTTTACCATGAAATCGATCTCGTTCGCGGAGATCTGATCTTCGGCAAAGGCAACCCGGTTGTATGCCTTCAAACTGTGCCGGATTGGGACAGCATACCAGGTCGAATCGACGAAATGACCATCGTAGATGCCCGCATTGATATCCAAGGGTACGTTTGTGGCATTCGATAAGAAGGAAATGGGAGAGCGGTTCAGGCAGTTGATTTCTGCCTGGGAACCTGGTGACGGGATTCCCCCACAAGCATTGACGATGTCTTCCTCATACGCGTGTTCGGTTTGGATAGTGATGGATTCGGTATACCAGGCTGGCAAATCGGTGATCGACGCCCAGGCAGATACCCCTGCCCAAATTTCTGGATGGCGGCCGGCCATCAGCAAGGCCGCGTGGCCTCCACCCGACGAACCCACCAGATAGATCCGTTTACGATCTACGTTGGCGTGGGCTTTTGCATACTCCACGGCATCGACGATATCCTGGACCACTTTCTCAGATCCCGTCGCGTTGGATGCGTTGGCCCCCTCATTTTTCCCACGGAAATTTGGACTGATAAATACCCACCGGTTCTCAACTGCCCACTGCAGAATGGGGGCGACAAAATACGTCTGATAATCCGTCCTCCAGGAGTGCAATCCGACGACAAGGGGACGGGACTCTGTTTGGTCCACGGGAGCATAAAAACGTGCGTTTTGGTTTGTCCGATCCAGAGTGCTCTGAATGAGCACTTCCTCGAAAGGCAGCCCTCCCCAATCGTCGCTTTGAATGGGAGGGCTGCCCGGAATGATGGGCGGCTCGGTCCCATAAACCAATGGGAAATAAAAGAAATAGGAGGGGCCCTGAACCTCCTGGCAAGCCGGGTTGTTGATCGTATGCAGGTTTGGCGAGGAAAGGAGATGGGCTACCAGGAGGAACGAGGCGTAGGTGTTCATGGTTAATGCAGTCCCTGGACGATAAGGATAATGTCTGAATGAATGACGTTTTCAATACAGTAATCGTTCCACTTTAATTAATTAGGTCCCCTCAATGTTCCTTAGCATAAACTCGAACGCAGTTCCTACCCGCTTTCTTCGCCTGGTACAGGGCCTCGTCAGCCTTTCCGACCAGGGCAGCCAGGTCTTGCATATCGGCAGTTGCTTCTGCGACCCCGATACTGACGGTAATGGAGATTTCCCCTGCGCCGGTTGGGATCGGAACATTGGTAAAACATCCCCGTAGTCGTTCGGCCACTTGTCTGGCTTCGACAAGATCATCCTCCACCAGCAGAAACACAAATTCCTCTCCGCCGTATCGACCTGGAATATCGATGCCGCGGATATTTTTTCTGCACCGCTCGGCCAGTGTTTCCAGCACGGCATCTCCTGCCTGGTGCCCGAATTCGTCATTGACCAATTTGAAATGGTCAATATCCAGCATTAACGCTGAAAGAGGCCTCTGAAAACGGTGGGCTCGCTCCACCTCACGATTGCCAAATTCAAACAACCCACGGCGGTTGTACAGCCCGGTCAATTCGTCGGTAATCGCCTGTTTCTGAACTTCCGCATACAGGCGAGCGTTTTCCAGGGCAATGGCAACCTGGCTGGTAAAAACGGTCGCCGCAGGCAGATCTGTCGCCTGGATGTCGTACCCCCACATCATTAGAAACCCGGTAAATTTATCGGCAATCGTCATTGGCAGGCATATCACGCTTTGCCTGTCATTCACACCTGCCAGTTTGATGACCGATTTCACCACGCGTTCCGGCCATTGTTGGAGGAAGGCTTTTGCTACATCCATTGAATTATCAAGGAACATGCCCTGCCGGCTCCGGGCAATGGTGTCAAAAACCGACCCCTCGAGCAGCTGAATGTGGAAACCCTCAACGCTCTCCCCGGTAATTTTTTCCATCTTTTTCAATAAGCTCGGGGCAATGGTCAGATAGCGGACAGTGATTTCTTTCAGGCTGTCCTCTACCTGGGCGATCATACAGTCAACGCCCAACCTTCGCAGCTCGACCCCCAGGGTATCCATCACGCCATCCGGGTCTGGCGCCGATTCGATGCGCGCGGCAACATGCCCCAAGGCGGTGATCAGGTTATTGCTGCGGGTAAGCCGGGTAGTTTGTTTCTTTTCCGCTTCGAGAGACTGTGTCTTTGCGATGGACAGAGCGATCTGGTCAGCAACCTGGTCCGCCAGGTTTATTTCGGTCTGAGCAAATGAATGCGGTTCTTTATAACCGATGATGATCTACCCTAATTTTTTATTGTCAGCAATCAAAGGATAGGTTAATAATGACCTTGCCGGATACATTTTCATCAGCTTGGGCATGGATTCGGTTTCTACACCGGTTGATTGAAAAACAATCGGTTTGCCTGCGCTGAGTACCTGCGATGTAATGGTGGGCTCACCGGGTGCAAATGTAAATTTCGTGAATTTATCAACCATTTCTCCGGAAGCCCCAACCGGTATGGTAAGCTGGCGATCCTCATCCCATAGATCGATAAAAATTACCGCGTTCTCAAACAACCTGGCAATTTGGTTCGGCAGGCTTCTCAGCATATGGGTGGTATTTGGATCGCTGATTGCCGCTCGGGTAATGTCATTGATCAGGCTGAGCTGGTGAGATCGCTTCTGTGAATCCTTAAACAAACGGGCATTTTCGATCGCGATCCCCGCTTGATCGGCAAATGCCTGTAAGATTTCGGCATGTTTTTGTGTGTAGAACCCAGGTACCGTACTATCCACATTTAAGAACCCCACCGTTTTTCCTTTAATGCGGATGGGCGCTCCGGCGTACGAACGGATCCATTCGAACCCTTCATACTTTCTCCAGGTCCGTGAATTCCAGGTATCGGAAATGCACACGGGCTCACCCAGGGTAAACATCCGCCTGAGAGAATCGGTCTCCTCCAGGGGAAGATCGAGCATCAGGGATTTCCCGGGTACACCCTGGCGGTCATACCTGCGAACAACCCGTGCAAGGTACCCCTCAATCATCAAGATGGTTGCGCTGTCGTGAGGCACCAAACGCCCAACGTTGTTGATGATCCGGTCCAGGACTTCGTCGAAATCGAGCGTGCTGTTCAGCGCCTCGGCCACATCCGCCAGCGCTTCAGCCAGTAAGCGTTGTTGGCGTTCTGCGGCTTCAACACTCCTGCGCACCTGCAGTTCATTCTGTGCAGCTTCATAAAGGCGTGCATTTTCCACTGCAATGGCCGCCTGATCGGCAAATAATTTCACCATCCGCATTTGATCGGGTGTATAGGGCTCGGTCGTCCCGGTGTCCGACACGTTGATGACACCGATGACCTCCTCCCGAACTTTTAATGGCACGCCATAAACACGTTTGAACGCCGAATCTCGAAAAGGTGCGCCTCTCCCCTCCCAGTTCGAATAATCCTCAACCATTAGCGGTTCCCCGGTCAGCGCCACGCGGCCCGATAGGCCATCCCCAAGTTTCAAGACGGTTCCTTGAAAATCACCTGGCAGATTGTGGTTGATGACCAGCTCCAGAGTTTGCTTATCCTGTGTGAGCAGATACACCGCTCCCATGGGTGCATGGATTAATGCAGTGGCCCGCCGGATAATCGCATTGAGCAGGGTTGGCAGGTCGAGCTGAGCGGTGATTTCCAGAGAGGTCTTGTACAAGGCCTCCAATTCCTCCGCACGTCGAGCAAGGATTTGCTCTGCTATCTTCCGGTGGGAAATATCCCGGTTTACTCCAAGTGTGGCTACGACGTTTGTTCCTGAGTCATCATACACCGGCACCACAATCGCTTCACAAACGCCTTCAACCCCATCCTTTGTGACGTAATTTACCTCTCCTGTCCACCGTCCATTGTGTAGGACCCGCTCGATGATCTGGTTTTGCAGGGTACCCCGGTCCTGACTGGTATGGATGATCGACGGGGATAAATTGATAACTTCTTCCTTGCTGTATCCAAACATGCGCGTGGCAGCCGGGTTCCATTCGATAATCCTGCCAGAGATATCGGTCAAAATGACGGCATCAAACATGTTTTCAAAGGTTACCGCCTGACGACTCAATATTTCTTCAATGCGTTTCCTTTCCGTGATCTCCTGTTGGAGCACCGTATTGGCTTCCTTGAGCTCATTCGTCCGCTCCTGCACGCGCCGTTCCATCAAGTCGTGGGCTTTCTGAAGTTCATTCCAGGTATTTTTCCACGTCTCCAGGTTATCCATCCACTGGGCGACCGTTACATCAGCCGGTGTCACCCCTGTCATATCCCTCGGGGGGACGTAATAGAAGTTGTTATGGATCTGGGTCCCGAGGATCACCTTAGGATGGGTGAATAAAACCATCAAAATTTTTTCTGCATCAATCCGCTGGCGATCAAACAGGCAAACCATCGCACAATTATTCTTCTGGATCCAGCTGTTCAGACGCGTCTCGTACTCCATCATGTTTTCTGCACTGGCAGTGCGCTGAAGGATCCCTCCAATATCCTGCACGATTCTCAATCCAGCCGGTGAACCGGCCCGTTCACCGGCTGGATCACCGGCAGCCGCAAACTCCTTCTCCAGCATGGCAATCATCGTTTCCGGGTTGAAAGCGGAAGAGGATCCGAGGCGATCCGACACGTTGATCCGTACGAACTGCCTGGACTTGATCGCTTGCCTGTAGTGGGATCCAACCAGGTCGAGACCTGAGATTGGATCAGGTTCCAACGTCCCATCCATCAGGTAAACGACGCGATTCCCCTTGTCCAATTCCCCCCGGATCATCGTAGAGAGGAGAATCTTGTTTTCCTCCTCCGAAAGGGTGAGGCCGCAAATGTGGTCTCCAGGAGTTAACTGGTCAAAGGTCGTTGAGGGTTGAAAGGGCTGCATCATGGTGCGAATATACAATATCCTGCTTATCACCTACGCCACAATAAAAACCGGGTGAATATAGGAGAAAAGCTGCCTAGAATTTTAATAAAACGGATCGACACGAATATGTAATGCGGCCCGACTTGTTCGCGAAAGGCTGGGTAGCCCGCCCTTATTCAAACGGGTTTGGTTTCTCGGTGGGTGTTTGGCTGCCCTCCGGGCAAACGAGCATATACCCCACCCCCGGACACCGGATAATCACCTGCGGGTTCGCTGGATCCTTCTCAATTTTCCCCCTCAGGTGATGGATATAAGCCCTTAAGTAGTCCACATCGTCCCGGTATTCGGAACCCCAAACGGCAGTCAGAAGGTGTTCATGGACCAGCACCTGGTTGCGGTGAATCACCATTTCATGCAGCAGGCTGTACTCGGTCGGTGTTAAATGAACAGACCTGCCGTTCAAGAAAACCACCCTCCGGGCCAGGTCAATTCTCAAGGCTCCACAAACGATCTCGACGGGTTGGGCGGAGGCATCCTTCCTGGCCCGCCGGAGCACCGCCCCAACCCGGGCCAAAAGTTCCTTCGCGCTGAAAGGTTTGGTGATATAGTCGTCTGCCCCAATCTCGAACCCTCGCAGCATGTCCACTTCACGCACTTTCCCTGTCAAGAAAATGATCGGCACATCCTTGAATTCACGGATTCTGGCCGCCAGGGCAAATCCGTCCTCATCCCCGGCCAGGAGGATATCCAGGATGACCAGGTCGGGTTGTTCGATGGCAACCATTTCAATGGCATGGTTGGAATGGTAGGTGCCAAACGCCTCATACCCGGCCGCTGTCAGGACTTCCCGCACCAGGCGAACAACCTTTGGCTCATCGTCGACAACGAGTATGCGAGCTTTGCTCATTCACCCTTCCCAGAACCATGCATCGTTTTCTACACCTCAAACGGGATTTCCTTCGGAAGCGGTAGCGAGAAAAAAACCGTCGTCCCCTGGCCCAGCTTGCTCTCTACCCAGATCCTTCCACCGTGGGCTTCGACGATGGCTCGGGCAATGGGTAAGCCCAACCCGGTTCCGGAAATGTGAAACCGGGTGGCATCTTTTACCCGGAAGAATTTTTCAAACAACGGGATTAAGTCCTCCGGAGAGATTCCAATCCCCTGATCAGAGATGCTGACCACGATATTCCCCGGTTTCTTTTCTCCCCGGATGACCACCAACCCCCCGTCGATCGAATACTTAATGGCGTTTTCGAGGATATTGCGGAAAACTTGCTTGATCCAGCGAGGGTCGGCAATCAAGATTGGGAAGTCTGCAGGAAAATCGACGATCAAGCGATGATTTTCCGTTCGCCGCTGCACCTCCCCAGCCACTTCGCGTCCGATCGTCGGAAGCCGGATCGGTTCTGTGTCCAGCTGAAGTTGGTTTACATCGATGATCGATGAATCTAGGATGTCTTTGATCATTTCCTGCATCGTATCGCATTCGGCATCGATTAACTGCAGGAAATCCTGGGTTTTTTCGCCCCCCCAATCCACGTTGTCCAGCAGCAGAGCCGTCGAGTATCCTTTAATAGTCGTCAGCGGCATCCGCAGCTCATGGGAGAGGGTTGCCATCATTTCTGAGCGCATTCGTTCTGCTTCGCGGGCTTCCCGCACGGCATCTGCCTTGGCTTCCAACCGCGCCCGATCGATGGCCAGCGCGATTAGATCGGCTATCGTTTGGACAAAGGGCAAATCTCCCTCTGTAAGAATATTTGCCCCCTGATAGGTTTCCAATAAAAGGACGCCGTAGTTCTGGTCTGCCACTCGAACCGGGGCTGCGACCACGCATAATGGCAGGATATCCCGGCCGGTGGAACGCGCCAGGACAGACCGGTTTGCCGGGCGCAGGTCTGCCATGGCGGTGGCTACTTCGATGGGATCCCGTAAGATACACGCCTGTCCATTATCAAAGACTTTCCCGGTGATGGATTCCCCCGCCCGCAGTCCGATCTGTTGCAGGGTTTCGGCGTCCACCCCAAATGCCGCCCCCAATCGGAATAATCCAGACGCCTGATCCCATAGCATTACACTTCCCATCTGCGCGGCCGGCAGCACCCCCACCACTTTCTTCATCGTCTCATCGAGAAGTTCGGGTAATTCCAATGGGAGAGTAAGCGTTTTTGCTACTTCGGTAACCGCGTGCAGTTCTCGCTCAAGACGCAGGATTTGGTGCGATACGTTCAAATCCATATCCAGATTATTTTCCCTGGCATCGAATTTTGTGAA